>ERZ1643246.3888-NODE-3888-length-12312-cov-9.924696_pt1 | contig 12312 bp, 14 predicted proteins | sample MGYA00579265_ERZ1643246 | MGnify/ENA primary metagenome ERZ1643246 (study PRJEB29033, sample SAMEA4952261) | chicken gut metagenome | biome: Broiler Chicken; feature: Gastrointestinal Tract; material: Caecum | place: Ireland | collected 2018 | study: Broiler...
TCATTATATTTATGTAATACAGAATATACAGAAGATATGGAAAATGATAATTGGATGTTATTAAGTAATATTTTTTAAAAAGATACATTAAAAAGAAAAGAAAGGAGGTTAAATATGTCTAAATTTTTAAAAATACAGCAAAGTATTTTAGGACTAGGTCCTGGAGAATATCAAAGATTTTGTGCCGATTACATTATAAAGAAAAAAAATTATAAAAATATACACGATATAGGTAGCAAAGAAGGAACAAATAAAACAACTAAGGGAATCCCAGATTCATATAATATTAATGAAGATGGCACATATTCTTTACTTATGTATGGAACTGTAGAAAAACAATCTATATCTAAATTAGAAAAGGATATTAAAGAAGCTTATTCTAAAAATAAAACAGGAATATCATCAGATAAGATTAAAGAAATTATTTGCTTTCATACAAATACGAACATAAAGCCTGGAGATTATAATAGATTAAAAACGTTATATAATGATATAAATATAGAACTGATTGATATAGATTCAATGGCTCACGATATTTGTGAAAATTATCAAAGTATAGCAAATGATCATTTACAAATACCTATTGATACTAATCAAATAAGTGATATAGAAGATTTTATAAAAAGATATGACAAATTTTCTGTTAATTCTCCATTATCTTTAGAATATATTGAAAGAAAAGAAAAAAAAGAGATTATTAATAACATTAATGATACCGAAACACTATTATTACTTACAGGTAAAGCTGGAATAGGTAAAACTAAAATTGCAATTGAAATATGTAAGTATTTGGAAAATAAAGAAGACTTATGCTGCTTATGTATTAGACCAAACGGGAAAGATATATATGATGATATCAAAACAGCATTAGAGAATAATAAAAATTATTTAATATTTATAGATGATATTAATAATTTACATCAACTTAAAAGTTTTATTGATTGCATAATTACTAATAAAAATAAAAACATAAAAGTTGTAGCTACAATAAGAGACTACCTTTTGAATGAAATTTTAAGTAAATTAAATAATAATAATATAATTCCAAAAGTTTATACATTGAATAAAATGGAAGATAGCGATATTATAAAAATACTTGAAAAATCTTTTAATATTAAAAACAAAAAAGTACAACAACAAATATTAAAAATTTCAAATGGTAATCCTAGAATTGCTGTAATGGCTTCACAATCAATATTAGACGGGAAAATAAAATATTTAAACAATATATTAGATGTATTTAAAAGTTACTATGATAGAATTATAGAAGAAAATAAACTTTCAACTTTTCAAATAAAAATATTATTTTATATTTCTCTTTTTTCTCCTTTCAGTATTGAAAATCAAGAAATAAAAGATACATTAAAAAACATTGAAATATATGACATTGAAGAATTTAAAAATTTAAGATATTTAGAATTAATAGAATTTTATAATAATGAAGCAATAAAAATTAGTGATCAAAATTTTGCAAATTATATAATATATAAATATTTAATAGAAATGAAAGAAATAAAAATTTCTGATTTGTTAATACAAATATATCCAAACTTTATAAGTAAATTTATAAATGCTATTAATATGATAAATGATTTGTTTTACAGCTTTGATGAATTAGAGTATGTAACAAGTGAAATAAATACTGTTTGGGAAAAAGATGATTATAAAAATGATGATTTGTTTTTTAAGCTATTTCACAACATAAATATTCCAAAAACATTAACTATTATAGATAGTAAAATAAAATCAGAGAAACAAGCAAGTATTCCACAAGAAATACACTATAATGATAATGTTTATATTAATGACGAAATACTTGAGATATTAGCAGACATCAAGAATTCTGATTATTCCGAAATAGCATTTAAGTTACTAATTTCATATTTAATGAAAAGACCCGATTTATATAATGAAATATGCAAAAGTATAAAAGATTCTTGGTTGATGAAAGATAAAAATCAAAATTTCAAACTTGAAACAAGTATTATTTCAATATTGTTTGATATATATAACGAAAAGAATAAATATAATAGTATATTAAAACTAATATTAATAAAATCATTAAAATATTGTTTAGAAACAGAATTTCATATAAGTGAACAAGGTAAAAATTTTAGGACATTAAATCTTATAACAATCACTTTACAACCTTGTAAAAATTTATTTCAGTTTAGAAAATTCTTATTTGATGTATTTATAAAAATATATATAGATGACCATAATTATATAAGCTTATTAATGGATTATTCTATATGGCCTCATAAAGATGAACAAGTTGATATCATAAAAAATGATTTTCAAATATTAGAAAAGGAACTATTCTGCAAATGGAAAAAACCTAATATTTCTCAATGTAAGGTGTTAGATTTTATTGAAAAGATGTGTAAACAAAGAGATATTTCTGTTACAGAATCAATAAACAATTATAAAAAAAATAAAGAATATAGCACATTAAGAATTTTTGAAAAGTATGATTATGATAAAGAAAATCACGAGTTAAACGAACTTTTAGTAAAAGCATCATCAATGGATTATAAATATTTTTTTAAAATTTTAAAAAAAGTAGAGAATGATAAAGTTAAAGTAGATGATTGGAAAATTAAAAATTCAATTACACTGTTATTTAAATATATTATTAAAAATAAAGTTGATATATTTAGAGAAGTTTTTGCATACTATTTAAATTATGATTGTCCATTCAATTCATACCCAAATTATTTACTCTCAATAGATAATAAAGATGAAATCATTAATTTATTAGTTAAAAGTAATAGTAATTCAAAATATTTCTTTTTAAGCTTCTTTTTTAATTCATTAGTAGATGAAAAATACCTGAATAACGTTAAATGTTTTTTAAAAGAACAGCAGGATATGGAAGATAAATATACGCTAAATTTATCAACAATTGTAAATTATTCGATATATGATTCTTCTATAGTTGAAAATTATACAAAAGAAATACTTAATTTAGATGAATTTAGCCTAATAGTAAGTTATACCAACAATCTAACAGATAACTTTGAAGAAATAAAAAAAATATATAATGCATTTAATAATAAGGATATATTAGAACAATTATACTTGAAAATTGTAAATAGTTTTGTTGATCATAATGGATATATGGGATTTTTACTAGTTAAAAACAATTATATATTTTTTAGACAAATTCTCAAAAATAAAGGATTTAATCATAATGGTAATATACATGAAATTATTAAAAATGTATGGTATGATAATAATTCAAATGCTTTAATCACAAAAATATATAACGAAATCTTAGATTCAAATTTTGGTTATTTTGATTTACATAATTTATTCAATTACTCTGACGATAATATCAAAAAAATACAAAATAAATGGTTAAAAGAATATATTAAATTTAATAATAAGGATAAAGAAAAAATTAAAACTGTTTTTTATATAATATGCGAAAGAGATAAAAAAACAAAAGAAGAATTAATATTGTATTTGTTAGAATTAAATAATGATATAGAAATATTTAAAACTATTAATTTTTTCTCACGTTCTGAATCATGGAGTAATAGTAGAATACCATTGATCGAAAATAAAATTGAATTTTTAGAAAGTTTAAAAAATAAAATTTTAATTAAAAGTGATATAAACTATATTTTTCACATTGATTATATAAACTCTATAATAGATTGGTATAAAGAAGATATCAAGAAGACAAAAATTAAGGAATATTTAGACGATTTTTACAATTAATATTGATAAAAAATATAATTAGATTTATAATAACTTTTAGAAAGAGAACATAGTTCGTAACTTGTATGTGATTCGCTCCAGTGACGTTTCTGTTCGAACTTTTATGTTTGAACTTAACATATAATCAATCCGTTCGGGTTGATTTTTTTGTGTTTACAAAAGAATTAACTAGGAAAGGATGGTGTTAATTATGATAAAGTTTACTACTCAAGAGTTAGAAATGGAAAAAAGTTTGAAACAACGTATTGAGTTTATTTGTGAATTCTGTCACGTTACTCCTACTATTACTAATGGAAGTATCAAAAGAATTAGCAATACAAACTTAAACTACATTGAACCCCATAAAATCGTTGTAAATAATACTACTTTTCTAGCCTTTAATTATTCTACTAATATTTATATAGGTAATCTAAATAGAAAGATTAAACTCGTAGAATTAGAAAATTATATTAAGAATATGTCTTAATCATTATTATTTAAACGACAGATATTGACTTTTTCTCTTAAAAACTTTATTATATTAGGCAAAACAAGGGGTTATTTACCTGCCAAATCTTTTTAATGGGGGTTATTGATTTGGAAGTACACAATTTATTAATAGCAAAGTTAAAGAGATAAAGGTAGTAGATATTTCTAGGACTTTTATCTCTTTTTTTAGAAAGGATGGGTGCTAATGGATAGTGAGAAAAAATTATGTGGACTTTATATGAGAGTTAGTACTCAAACCCGTCAAAGTGAGAAAAATTAACAAACCATTATAAAACCTATTCGGAACACATTTTGAAATATACAAAAAATTATGTAAAATATGAATAGGAGTATAAAAAATGAACGAAAACGATATAAAAAACTTAAAAGACTTACAATTTACTATTACGGAAAATATGAAAAACATAACTATTGAAATGTTTACAACAAAACAAATGCTTGACGAGTGCGAACTATCAAAAAAAGATAGAAAACTTTTAGAAAAACATTTTGAAAAATTAAAGCAACAATTCGCAAAAGAGTTGCAAGAACAAAACCCCGTGCAAGTAATGTTTATAAGAAATTATTTAAGTAGCAAAAAAGAGATAGACAAGTAAAGGTTATCTCTTTTCTTATTCGCCAAAGTCTATGCTATCAATAAACTCAATGGCTTGCATTTCCTCGTGTATTTGTTCTTGTGTCTTTCTCTTTTCTTCTCTTATTCTTGTTTGCAATTCACTACTACTTATTTGAGAACTTTGGTGTGTATCATTAAACTTTGTATTTTCAAATAACTTAAATATTTTTGTCGGTATTCGCTTATCGTGGGTGGCAATAAATGGGTTGACTATATAATTGTTGCCTCGTCCATCAATAGCGGGTATCGTTTTTATTATTTCCTCATTTCTTAATTGTGTTATTGCTCCTTTGAAAGCACTATCACTACATAAAGTTAAGGCTCGTAAATCGCTCCCGTTCATAAAACCGTTAAATTGCTTATTTTTTAATTTGATAACAAACCCACTATATGCACCCCACCCAAGACAAGAGAGCATAACCATTAAAATATCATAGGAACTTTTTGTTAGATTACATTGTGATATTCTTCTAAAAGATGTGTCTATTCCTTTTGTGAACTTTTTACCTTTGTTTATCTCTATTGTCTTTTTTAAATATGCTATTGCCTTTGCACTTGTTATACTAACAATGTCATTGTCATTGATAGGTATTGCCTCGCCCGTTTCCAAGTCTACCAAAGCACGAGAATATTCTTGTAAATCTATCACATCATATCGCAACCCCCTTAAGGTGCTAAAATTAACACCTCAAAATAGTGTTAAGGTGTTAATTTTAACACCAATAAAAAACTCATTTTTTCTTTTAAATAAAGGCTAAAAGAGATGTTTTTCGCATTTCTTCTTTTATTGTTCTAATATTACCCATTATTCAACTTTGCAATAATGCTTACTTGCATTATACATACAAGTAGGACAATTTCTTTCCAAGCCTTGACTTTCTAAACCACGACAAAACCTTTCCCCAAACAAGCCACTCCCACGAGCCATTATTCCTATTTCTTCTTGTATCACTCGACGAACTATTTTCTCAATGTATAACTCTTGCTCATCTTTGTAAAATGTAGTGGTAGTCTTTGCTTGTTCCTTTTCTTTGCTTTCTTTTTCCCATTGTGTCATAAGTTTTAAAATATCGCCCTCGAGTGTTTGCTCGAAAATCTTCTCAATGTCGGCTAAGTCAAAGATGTCCTCAAAACCTATCTTGTCCGTTTTCCTCATATTACAACCCCCATAAAATTATTTTTTTCTTTTCATTGATACAATTATAAAAATTGCAAGTAGTCTTTGTTAAGTCTATACTTGTCTTTCTTTGATGTAGTCTTTTAGAGTGCTTTCCTCAACTATGAAACGATTACCGATTTTAAATGCTTGTAGTTGTTTTGTTCTAATTAACTTTTGAATAGTCTTAATTGAAAGCCCCAAAATCTCGCTTATTTCCTTTGTAGTGTAATAATTCATTGAAACATACCTCCCGTGTCTTATAGGGTAGCAATAAATACTTACCCTTACTTAAGAGGAAACAAGAACAACCAAAAATATACAAAAGATACTTGTATCAATTCATAGAGTAGCAACCACCATTTAGGGCAAACAAAAAACAACTCATATAAAGGCAATATAAGGCATTTAACGAGTGTTATTAAAAGCATAGTATAATTGCTATGGTAGTGCTTAAAGTTGCACCAAGTCCATATATTCCAGCTTGAAACCTATTGACAATATAAAAAAGTTGTGCGATGCACAACTTCTATATTTCCACCACTACCGAGCAATACGGGTGGGGTTAAGTAATTAGGGGCTTGACTTTTCAAAAATCGGTCGCCACCTCGTATATGGATTTAGTTATTGTTTTTCCCATAACTCATTGTTGCGTGTTTCAATATATCCTAAGTCTTTACAATTTAAATTTTTCCCCTCAATAATACACTCGGATACTTTATTCATATTATCGGCACTAACACCATATTTAAAAGTAATTGTATTATCTAAAACATCATAAGTGCAACTATTGAATTCACTTGTAGAATTATTTTCGCCATCTTTAGATATTTCTTTTTTTATAGTGCAATTACCACTATCAAATAGTTTTAATGTTCCTCTGTATTCAATACCATACAATACATTTATTTTATATGTTCCTGTTAAATCTTTTTTATCATTACCACAACCACATACACCTAACAAAATAACTCCACATAATAATACTAAACTAATTTTCTTTTTCATTTTCTTTTCCTCACTTTCTAATTTTTAATTACAAACTGTTGAACATTTTGGAATTCCATACTCATTTTTTCTACAAGTCGTGCAACATTTTGTTCCATCATCTCTTGTATAACAATTACCATTATCACTATTATTGTTATCAAAAACACCACACATTCCCATCACAAATATAATTACTACTACCCCGAATATTCCCAAAATAAACTTTGTTTGATTATCGGTATATTTTGACATCTTTTTATTTTCTTCACTATCGTTGTCAAAGTTTATTTCAGTATGCTTTAAATAATAATAGAATATTCTAAATCTTAACACTAAAAACATAATAGGACATATTATCAATACTAATATTAAATTATTTTGTGAAAGAGGTATAAGCAAACACAATGCTAACATTATCATAATAGATATATTAGATATACTAAAATAACCATCTTGTTTTAACATAATATTATTTATCATTTGTTTTTCTTTTAATGTTAATTTCCAATAACTTCTCCTTTGAGTGTTTTTCCTCATAAAGTCAAACTCCTTTCTTTCCTCTCTATTATAGCATATTTTATCTACGAACGATAGATAAAGAGAAAACTTAATTTTTGAGATAATTGTTATATAGGTGGTGAGGCTATGAAAGACGATAAAAACGACGAAAATTATATCTACTATGTCATAGGTCAAAACTTGAAAAAACTACGAAAAGACAAAGGCTTTACCCAAGAACGACTTGCCGAAGCAAGCAACTATGCTTTAAGTTTTATCGGCAATTTAGAAAGCGACAAAGTATTTCAAACAATTTCAGTAGGTAGTCTTTACCATTTAGCAAAGATTTTAGGTATAGACATAAGAGAGTTATTTGCTCCCATAGACGAAAACAAGTAAAGGTGTGTATCACATCTTTTTTAATGCTTGAAAATAGCCATTTTTCGCCTACTATTTAAGTGATTTGTTTTAGGAGTATATTTATATGTATTAAAGTTTAAAATAGCAAAAAAGAGGCTTAAAACCTCTTTAATCAATGATAGTAGAGTTATTGCTCCGTATCAATTATATTTTGCAAATAATCTTCCATTGACATACCATTATCATTTGCATATTTCTCAACATTTTGGCTCATTCGATATAAGACAAAACTTATAAGCATTTCAGCAATATCTTTTTTGTTTTTTAAATCAGCAATTTGTCTTTTTAAATCAGCATAGTCCTCATAATTTTCACTACTTGGAAAACCTAAAAACATCTCATTTACAATATCAACACATTTTGTCTTTAAATAGTTTAGTTGTATTTCGTCTAATTCTTCAAACTCTCTATTTAATATAGGCAATATATAATTGTCGAAAAATTGATATACATTTTTATTATGCTTTTCTTTGCCTTTGTTCCTTTGCATATCTTGTTTGATTTCTTGTTCTTCCTCTAATTTTTTTATAACATTTATTGATTTCATTTAACTAACCCTCTCAAACTTTGTAATATTTCTATCTATTATCTTTTGAATAATCTCTAATGCTTGTTTTTGCTTTTCTTGATATTCCTTAAAGTCTTTTTGATTACTTTCCTTTAATAATTCACAAGCCTTTTTTAAATCACTAATAATCTTATCAATGTAATTATTATTTGTGATCACATCTTCTTCTATATCACTTACTATATCTATAAAATTAAAATAATCAAATACCGATATGAACATACCAAAAGGCATATTTAACCTTAATTCTTGATACAAGTTTAATGCTCGCCATAAAAAAGTGGTAGCCTCAACCCTCATATAGTTATATTTTATATTTAAAGCCGAAAAATAAGCATTATAAACTTCTTGTGGTGTACTTCGTTCGTCTAAGTAAATATATTCTAACTCGGGTTGCAATATAAGTGTTATTCCATTATTTCCATAGCATATAGTATCAAATAAATGACTTATAAATATCAATTGTTCTTCGTCTAATTCACACCCGTATTCTTCTTGAAAAGTGTTTTTAACTTTTTCTAATTCTTCCTCACTATTTTGATAAAATCTTCCTAACTTGCTTATAAAGATTTTATGCTTGCTATCTTTATTCTTTTTATATTCAATATCTTTTTTCACAACATTATCAAATCCGACATTTTCAAGTCTTGTCATTTCTTCTTCTATTTCATTTTTAAATGTATCAAAGTAGTTGTCATTATATGATAACCTCTCATACCACTCACTATATTTAGTGTATAAAAGCCTCGTATTGCTATCAATTAAAGCCTTAATAGTTCGAGTGCTATATTTTGCTCGGTCGTCATCAATACTCTTGTAAATGGCTTTCTCGATAGTGTCTATTATCTCGTTAGTTTTTTCTTTCTTGTTTTTGTTGCTATCAGCAAAAAGAATATTGTTTAAAGTTATAAGTGTTTTATAAACATCAAGCATAATGTCGTATTGCTCTTTATATTCTTTTCTAAAGTCGTCAATTTCAAGTGCTTGTTCTAAAGCATTTATATACTTACTATTGCGAAAAATATCGTCCGATAAGGTGTTGTGTCGTTTTCCCATAATTAAAACCTCCATACCTTAATTATACCACGAAAAAAGGCTATCTCATATAAGATAACCTTTGTTTTTAGTTTAGATTAAGTTTATTTTTGTCTGTTTATAGTTTAAATTAGTTTAATTTTAGTCTAATTCACTCATAATAGAGTTTAATTCAACAAAGTTGTCATATTCCTTTTTGATAGCCTTATATAGACTTTCAATTCTTTTATCAATGCTATTTTTAGAGCCATTTCTTTCTTGTTGTTTATTCATATATCTACCAAACTTGTTTAACGTGCTTTTTGATAGTTCTTTTTCAGTATATTTGTTAAGCATTGTTGCAACCATTACCTCCTTAATGTCGTTTAAATCTAAAATATTTTTTGTTTTGTTATCTAACATCTTAATCACTTTCCTTTCTTTGTGGGGTTGCCACTTTTCTAATTGTTAGAATATTTTTTTACAAACTTTTAAGTCGACTTGTTTCGTTTGTGATTACATCTTACCAAGAAAACACCTAAAATAAAGTATCACTAAAATAGTAAAAATGTTCCTTTTCTAAAGTGTGAAAAGCCTTTACTTACGGGCTTTTTCTTGCTTTTTAATACCGATTTTTCGAGTAAAAAGCCTAAAATTAAGAGTAAAATATTTTTATTTTTTGTGTTATCAGCCCCGAGATTTTTTCCTTATATATATTTATAGCCATACGAGATGTTAAGCAAGAAAAATTAGATTTTTTTTAAGTCAAAAATAACTTTTTCAACTCGAAAAATAGGTGTCAGATTTCTTTCGAAGCCTTATTTTACGGGCTTTTTTTAGTTTTCAAAATGGAACACTTATTCCAAAAACTCGAACGAGATTTGAGGCTTTTATTCTTGTTATTCTTTAGGTGCTTAAGCAAGAAAGGGAAAAAATTATGTCGGCATAAGTCAAAGGTGAACTTATGAAAATTACAAGCACATTTAATGAAAATGGCAAGACATTACAAGAAATTATGGAACAATTTTTAATACTATACTATAATGAAAATATCACAAAAAAAGAGGCGTAAAAAATGCTGAAATCCTTTAAAAATAAGGCTAAAAATGGTATAATATAGTTGTATATTAAAAATGTGTTCCGTTAGAAAAGAGAGGAGAAAAAATTATGAACGGAGCATTTAAAGTTGGTATATATTTAAGATTATCATTGAAAGATTTAGAAAATGGAAAAAGCGAAAGTGAAAGTATTTCTAACCAAAGAGATTATATTATGGAGTTTGCTATCAAAAATGATTTAGAGGTAGTGGCTACTTATATTGACGACGGAGTTAGTGGAACTCAATTTGATAGAGATGGCTTTCAAAAAATGCTTAAAGACATTGAAGATAAAAAAATCAATATGGTAATTACAAAAGATTTAAGTAGATTAGGTAGAAATATGGCACAAAGTATAACATTTGCTACGGAGTATTTCCCTATGCACAATGTTAGATACTATGCAGTTAGTGAGGAATATGATAGTTTTGACAAACACAAAGACAACAACCAACTAATGCTAAAGGCTATGTTTAATGAGATGTATGTAGAAGATATTTCAAAGAAAATCAAAGCAACACTTACATCACAAAAGAAGCTAGGCAAGTTTATGGGTAGCACAGTGCCTTATGGGTATAAGAAAAATCTTCCTTATGATAAACACGAACTTATCATTGACGAAGAAACAGCACCTATTGTTAAGAGAATATTTGAAATGGCTAAAAATGGTATGGGTGTAAAATCTATTGCCGATACATTAACCGACGAAGGTATTCCAAGCCCAAGTGTTTACAAAGGAAAGAACTACAAAAACCCAAGTGTAACTTATGGTATGTGGCAAAATACAACTATTAGAGATATTTTAAGAAACCCTACTTATATTGGAAACCTTGCTCAAGGAAAGCAATACAAAGTTAGTTATAAAATGAAATGTCGTAGAAGAAATGCACAAGAAGATTGGATTGTCGTAGAAAATGCTTGTCCAGCAATCATTGACAAAGAAACATTTGAAATTGTTCAAGGTATGGCAGACAAAAATAGAAACTTTTATGGCAAAGAACTACCATATTTATTTAGAGGCTTTTGTTATTGCAAAGAGTGTGGGCATAGAATGGGTATTGATAGGAGTAGATACACGAAAGTCGACGGCGAACAAGTCGAAAAAGCATATTGCATTTGCTCATTATACAAAAAATATTCAAAAAGAGGTCTATGCACTAACCATAAAATTAACTACTTTGAACTTGAAGAGGCTATCTTAAAAGATGTTAGAAAACAATGTAAACAATTTGTTAAAACAAGCAACCTTGAAGAACTACTAAAACAAAATGACAAAACTTTGAAAATCAAGGAAGAAATGGAAAATAGATTAAATAAAATCACAAAACAAATTGACCTACAAGACACTTACATTGATAAAGTTTACAAGGACAAAGTAAAAGGTATTATCGACGAAGAGATGTTTTTAAGACAATACAACTTGCTAACCCAAGAAAAAACTAAACTTAAAAATGATAAGCACGAACTTGAACTTAACTTATACCAATTAGAAAATAAAATCAATTCAAAAGAAAATGAACAATATATCAATGTTATCAATGAGTTTTTAAAACTTAAAAAACCAAGTAGAGAGTTATTATCAGCCTTAATTGATAAAATCACTATTGATAACGACCAAAATATTGAAATTACATACAATTTCAAACCTATTATTTAATTTTTTTCTCACTTTTAAGTGTATGAACAGAAGATCAAGCACGTGAGGGCTTTAGTCTTCCAGAGCAAAGAGAACGATTAG
>ERZ1643246.3889-NODE-3889-length-12311-cov-12.191416_pt1 | contig 12311 bp, 14 predicted proteins | sample MGYA00579265_ERZ1643246 | MGnify/ENA primary metagenome ERZ1643246 (study PRJEB29033, sample SAMEA4952261) | chicken gut metagenome | biome: Broiler Chicken; feature: Gastrointestinal Tract; material: Caecum | place: Ireland | collected 2018 | study: Broiler...
TAGCGTTCTGCTCCATAATGCGTTTGAGCTTTTTATCAAGAGTTTCCGTGCCCTCATAGCTGCCTGTAACGGTATATTCTGCGCCGCCGATTTCATCCACGATTGTCAATTCGGGCAGCCAAAAGGCAGACAGATTTCTTACAACAATGTTACCGTTTTCATCAAATTTGATGTCACGCTTTGGTGCATCATCGGGGCGAGGCTCAACCTTGGCATACGGGTCGGGATTGGAGAAGTAGTATTCGGAAACTTCCTCGTCATACTCTCCACTCGCAATCTGTTCTTCAAGAATCATATCGTCTATTTCTTCGGGAGTAAGCTCACGGGCTTCCTCCTCTTTTCGTTTCTCATCCATCCGGTCGAACCTCCTTTTCATTCATTCACTTCGATTCGTTTTATTCAAAGTATCATTAGGATCGTAAGCACAGTAGGCGTAGCTGTACACGGCGATGTTTTACAAAATGCAGCGTTGCCGATTTTGTGGAAAACGAAAATCGTCCATTTGCCTACAAAAGGTCAAAACAAACTTTGCAAGCAGTGCACGTGTGTACACACATCGTGCGTTTTGCAAATTTCAGCGAAGCTGACTTTTGCAAAAGCTTGTTGGGAAGCATCCCAAACCCTTTGACGATTTTTTCAAAATCGGCTACGCTCCTGCGGAGCTGACATCATTTCAGATGGGAAAGAGAAAGCAGGATTTTTTTAATGCCTTCGTAAATTTCTTCCTGATTCCTTTTGATTTCTTCAATGTCAGCTTCGTAGATGTTACCCGTTGCGTTGAGTTGTTTGGCAATTTGGTTTTCGCTGTTGGATATCCGTTTCATTTTGGAAGTCAGCTCACGGAGTTCAGGCATATCCAAATTTACAACATACCCGTCGATTGCCATTTTGCGGAGATAGGCACTCATGTTGTCCGTTCCCATCTGTGCCATTTTCTTTCTTATCAGCTCATATTCCTTGTCGTTCACAAAGAACTTTATCTGTTTTGGACGCAGTCTGTTTCTGTTGTCAGACATATTTTTTACCACCATTTTTATACAAATAGTTTCCTATAATACTTGTACACTTACACTAGATTGCTTTTACCCAAGTTGCATTTCGAACACAGGGTTTGTAGGTTGTCAATTTCGGTTTCTCCACCCTTTGACCAAGGAATAATATGATCCACATGTAGTTCTATTGTTGGATCTTTGGCTGGGGATGCACCACAAGCACAGCATTTGAAATTATCCCTTTTCATAACCTTAAAACGAAGTCGGGTGTTTATATTGCGGGATGTTCTGTGAATATTTTCCAACTTCGCTTGTGTTTCTGGAATGCCATTCCGTGTAGACAAAATACTGTCACGGATATCATGTGTGCGATCTTCGACTGTCTGGTTATCAATATCCGTGTCGCTGTCATCATTTTCGTTTATGTATTCAACAAAGGCCTCAAGAGCTTTTCGCCAACCACCAAATCGCCGCTTATATGTATCGATGGAATAATGGGATACATTTCCTTTTATTATGTCGGTTGAGGTTGGCTGGCGTCCCAATAGACGCCACATCCGCTCAATTTCATCAAAACATTCCTGTTGAGATATTTTATCTTTTGAAAAACCAGTAGAACATAAACCAGCCAGCTCAAGCGCACGATTCCATTTCCCAAACCGGTTGAAAATATGCTCGGCAGAATATCTGCCAAATTTTCTGTAATCATCGTATGGAACTGTATTTTGCTGGATTAGATTAGCAACTCTTCGCAAATCCTCAAAATAATCTTCATCTGAAATCAATTTCAATTCTGACGCATTTCTGTCAGTTCGCAAACCTGCTAAAGATAAAGCGTTTTTCCATGTCCCAAAATGGTGTTGGATGGCTGTTTGAGAATACTTTCCATTTTTTCTATAATAAGAAATGGAAATATAATCCCTTCCAAGTCTTTCTGCAGTATTTTTTATGTCCGACAATATTTCCTCATCAGTTAATTCCTGTTTATAGTCATTCAATTCGAACTTCATACGTTTCCTCCATTACTGGTTGCATGTTCACAATACATAGATGTGTGTCCACACATTATTTTACACGATTGCTGTTGTTTCTTCAAGATAGTATGGCAAAATTCAGCACATTAAAGTGTAACAATTTTGAAAACACGCCCCAAGAAAAACTTGGAGCGTGCGGAAAATCAATCAAGCGGTTTGTATTCTGTTACTGTCTTTAGATAGGCTTTGGGATTGCCGCATAATATCAAATTAGCGTATGCAGCAGGGTCATTGTAGATCAGATAGTCGAGTTCCGACTGTTGATGTATATTGTTCACCATCTCATTTTCCACAGCGATAGTATCAATGGAAACCATGCTGCCATCTGAAAAGCAAAGCTCTACACAAGCGGTATCAAGGTTAAATTCGCAAGATAACAGGTGTTTCATGTTAAATACCTCCGTAATTTTTATATTCTGTTGTTAAAAAAGAACGATGCCGGTCATGTGACTCGACATCGTTCTTTTCGTTGTTGTTTCCAACCCTGTCAGACAGATGCCGTAAAATAGTAATTTTTTAGAATTACTGTCTTACGAGCACCCATCTAATGGGAGCGGGGATTTTTTTGTTCTTCAGGCCTCAGATCGTTTCTGAATCTGAATTATCAGTTTCAATCGGCAGTCACAATATTGGACTCAACGCCGTCAATGACCACATAGTATCTTTCGCCGGAATCCCACTCATCCTTTCAGGGATTGTCCTCGCCGTACACGTAGTCATCGCCGTAGCCCGTGCGCACCCAGTCGGATGCAGACAACCACCACAGTTCCCAATCGTGCTCGCCGGTGAGCGTAATCTGATCACCATCATCGTAGAAGGTCAAATTGCCGTTCTTTGCCAGTTCAACCTCGTCGAAATCCGCGTTCTGGTTCTCCTCGTCCTCATCGGGTTCGCCGTCAGCCACATCGGTGACTGCCACGAAGACGATCTCGCCGTCCTGGACATAGACATCGGCGATCAGCACGCCATCGGCATCCACGGAACGCTCAATGGCGGTGGCCAGCTTGGAGGCGGTGTTGATCTCGTTGTCGTAGACGTCGTCGCTCCGGTCACTGCTGCTGCGGGTGTCGATGACCGTGGCGTCAGCGAAGGAGATGGCATCGAAGTAGCCGCTGCTCACAGTACTGGCGAGGTAATTATACACCTCGACAAACGCAACACTTTCGTCGGCCTCGTCGTCGGTGTCGTCATTCACATCGTCGTCGATGAACTCAACCTCGTCGGTGGTGAGAGTGTACACGCCGTCCTCGTCCACCTCATAGGCATAGAAGCCCTGCGTGTAGTCGTCGGCCAGGTAGACCACGTCCTCGCTGCTGGCGCCGCCCTCCAGATTGCCGGCGGCGTACACCACGAAGGCCGCGTCGGAGTTGCCGTCCCGGAAGATTACGAAGACCTTCAGGTTTTTAGAAGAGGTCTTGGCGGCCATGTAGCCGGTGGCGGTGGACACGTCCAGGCTATCGTTGTTTTCGCTGGTTGCGGTCGCGTTGTCGATGCCCACGAAGAAAGTGGAGTCATCCAGATACAGGCGGGATACCGTGCTTATAGTCTTATCATCATTATAGGTGGCCAACCCATAAGAGCCCGTAGTAGACGCATCAAGCCGGATGGTGGAAGAAGAGCTGGTCACACTGGTAGACAGGGCGCCAATGGACAGGGAGTAGCCGTCCTGGCCGCGGTAGTACTCGCCTTCACCATCGTCCACGTCCAGGATGAACAGGTCCTTGACAGGGACGGAGGTGGTGGTGCTGAGCTGGCTAACATAGGAAGCCAGATCGGTACCGGGGGTAGAATCCAGCTCCACATCGACCTCGGTGCCGTCCATGATGGAGACGGCCTCGGCGTAGTAGTAGGTGCGGCCCCGGGTCTGCTCCTTGTAAATCTGGTTCACGTAGTACACGTCGTCCAGAGAGGCGGAGGCGTCGCCGTCCACGGCCAGGACATAGCCCTCGGCGGTCAGGTAGATGGTGTACTCCTCGTCGAAGTCCACATTCTCATCATCCTCCAGGCCGGTCATCTGGCCGGCGTACTCGTACCGGGTGCCGTCAATGGTGATGGTGCCTTCGGCCACCTGATCATCATTGTTCGTGGAATAATCCACGGCGCGGGCGGCAGACGGGGTGCCGGTGACAAACTCCATGATATAGCTGTCCAGGATCACGTCGCCGTCGGCGGCAGAGATGGCCACGGCCAGGACGGTGCCCTCGGTGTAGTTGCTGTTGTAACCGGTCAGGACCTCGTCGCTGTCGTCGTAGTTGTCGTACCAGGTGCCCAGGCTGGAGTCGTCGATGTCCACCAGTTCCAGGGCCACGGAAGCGCCGTTGTTCTCGTGGGTGGAGGACAGATCCTCATCCACCGTGTCGATCTTGGCGTAGGTGTAGGAGCGGATGACGATGGTGTCCACCTCGTTGTCATCGTTCTCATAGGCCTCGATGATGTCGCCCTTGCCGGCCGGATAATCGTCGCGGTTGGAGGAATAGGTCCCCAGATCCTTGCCGTTGTAGAACACATCGGCGTTGCTCAGCACGTCGCTGGCGGAGTAGTCCAGGCAGGCATCGTCCGTGACCAGGGTCGCCAGGTCATCGTCGGTGTCGCCCACCACGTAAGTGGCGTCGGCGTCGTTGGCGTAGGTGCCCAGCTCATCGCCGTCATAGGTCCAGGTGGTGGCGGGGCGGCCGAAGTCGTCGGTGTCGTCCTCGGCTTCCAGATCCCGGAAGTACCGCTCGGCGAACTGCATCAGGCCGTCGTCCTCGATGTTGCCGTCAGAGCTGGTGCTGTTGGAGACGTCGGAGTAGTCGCCCTGGCTGGAGATGGTGATGTCGCCGACAGTCACGGTGCTGTTGTCGCTGTACTCCACCATGGTGGCCTTCAGAGTGTTGAAGGCATACAGGCAGGCCTCCTGCCGGGTCACGGCCTGGGAGCCCACGAAGTCGTCGTTGCCGTCGTTCAGCTCGATGCCCACGGCCTGCTTGATGACGTTCACGGTCCAGTTGGCGCCGGTGTAGCCTTCCTTGTCGCTGTCATAGCCCAGGGCGCCCAGCAGCATCTTCATAAAGGCGTTGCCGCTCAGCGTGTCCGTGGGACGGAACGTGCCGTCGGCATAGCCGCTGATGATGCCCTGCTGAGAGCAGTAGGTGATGTAGCCCGCGAACGTGTTGGTGGTGGGCACATCCACGAAGGGGGCGGAGCTGGCGCTCAGCGCGTCAGCAGTGGTGGGGCCCAGGATCAGGTTGCAGATGATCTTGGCGGCCGCACCGCGGGTCAGGACATCGTCGGGCCGGAAGCTGCCGTCGGAATAGCCGTCGACGATCCCCATGCCCGCAATGACGGTAACCGCTTCCTGATAGGTGATGTCACCGTCATCGTCGAAGTCCGTGGCGCCTGCGCTGACAGTGACCAGAGACAGAGCCATCGTCAGAGCAAGCACCAGTGAAAGGAACTTCTTCATTCGGATTTCTCCTCCTTTTGAAAATTTGCGTTCCGGCGGAGCGGCCCCCGGCAGGGTCTGGAGTTCGTGCGGGGGCTAGCCAACCAACAGGCGTTGGCCTGCACCAACCGAAGAGCCGGCCACTGACTGTCCCGCCGTCCGCAAGGCCAATGTACGGGAAAAAAGTGCCGGTGTCCAGCGTTTCGGCGGCCTTTTAATCCAATTGAAAAACGGCGGACAAACCGCCCCGGCAGCCATGTTTTGCCATCGTAACATTCCCCTGACCGCGCAAAAAAGAGGAGCGGGCCGACCGGTCCGCTCCCCCTGTCCCTCCTTCACAGGATGGCCTTTTCCTCCACAGGCAGCGCATACCGCTGCCCTGTCCGCACCAGCCGCCCCGCCTCCACCATGTGCTTCAGGATCAGGGCGCACTGGCGGTCCCCGATGTGCAGCAGGGCTGCCAGATCCTGGCGGTAGGCCGGGCCGGACTGGGTCAAAAACTCCCGGATGACGCCGTACTGCTCCTCCGGGGGGACCACCTGGCCGGCGGGATAGTATTTCGTCCCCACCCGCACCAGGCGGCCGGACGCCGTCAGCTGCCGCAGCCGCTCGTACGCCGCTACTTTGGAAAGGCCCAGGATGGACATGGCCTCGCTGCGGGAGATGGCCCCCTTTTCCGCCGCGTAGACCAGCAGGCGGGCGTCCTCGCCCTCCCGCCGCTCCTCCCGGCACAGATCTCCCAGGCTGACCGTCTCCAGCCCGCCCCGGATCAGCGCCGTCCGCACCAGCTTGGACAGCCGGGGCTGATCGATGGGCCGCCGGGAATTGGGGGCCAGCAGCACATGGGGGTCGTCCCCCTCCCGGCGGCGGTTCTGGGCGGTCCGCAGCAGCCTCCGCAGCGTGATGCCCAGCGTCAGATCCCGGTCCGGCAGATGAATGACCCCCCGGTCCAGGTCCACCTGGCTCCAGGTCAGGGCCACGATCTCCCGGGCCTGCATCCCCAGCTTCCAGCTCATCCACAGGGCCAGCCCCACCGGGGAGCTGCCCTCCGTCTGCAGGAGCTTCCACAGGAGGAAGGCGTCCACCTCCGTCCTGCGCCCCGCCGTCTTCCGCCGCCCCTCCGGCAGATAGCCGGAAAAGCAGGCGTAGGCGTGTTGACGGCAATGCCGCTGATCCGGGCCACATAGGGCCAGTCGTGCTGCTCCAGCTGGCGGATGATGAAGTCGTGGCGCAGGTCCATCAGGCTGATGCCGCCCAGGCCCGCCTGATCCAGGGCCGTCCTGGCCAGGCGGGAGATGGATTCCGGCGGCATCTGCCGGCGGAGCCGGTCAGAGATCACCACGGAGGGCGAGACCGTCCCCTGCCGCTCGAAGCGCAGCCGCAGGCAGGTCTCCGTCTCCCGGTCCAGAGGGACGGCCCGGTCCGGCAGACAGAGCTGGTGGTCCGGAAAGGAGACGTCGTCCCATGTGAGGCGCTGGATCTCCTCCCGGGTCAGCCCCTGCCGCCAGGCCAGGCGGAGGATCAGTCCCGCAGCTGTCTTTTTCTGCTCCGCCAGCAGGCGGCTCATCGCCGCCTCATCCGGCCGTCTGATGGTGTTCTTCCCCACAGTCGTCTCCTCAATGCCGGGGGCGCGCAGCGGCAAGCCCAATGTTACGCCTTCGGTACATACCGCCCGAACCGCGCCCTGTTCCCCCCGTGTCTGCCTGTCTCGCCGGACCACCTGTCCCCCGCTGCCGCGGGGCTTACATCGCTTCCCCGCTCTGCCCGGGCTGCGCCTTCCATGCCCGAAGTCCCCGGATGATCAGGTCTCGAAGCATCTCTCCCTGTGTGCTGTCGGCATAGCGGCCGTCCTTTGCCGCAGCCAGCTCCAGCGCCATTTCCCGGGATGGGGAAATCGTGATCCGTCTGTGTTCTTGCTCCATATAAACAGCTCCTTTCCAGTGACTGTTGGTGGTTAAGTGAATTAGTGAACCATTTTAATCTATTATGGTGGTTCACTGAACCAATGCCAAGAGGTTCCAGTTTCTGGTCTCTTTACACCGGTGGTTCACTCGTGTATAATGGACTCCGAGGTGATAAGGATGGCGACAGACAGACCGCGTTACACGGTATCCGTGGACAATGAGCTGTTTCAGCAGATCGAGGATTTCCGATTTGAACACCGTTTTCAGACCCGTTCAGAGGCGACGGTGGAGCTGATCCGTCTGGGACTGGAGGCCCTGAAGAAAGAGCAGGCCGCCCAGAAGCAGGAGGAGGCACTCCGCCGGGATCCGCCCGCCGGCGGCCCCGGGTCTGATGATAGCTCTGCTGGCTGAAACGGTCCTGAGCGCACCGGCTTTTCCGAACGACCCGGGCAAAAAAAGCGGCTGCCCTGCGGCAGCCGCCCTGCGTAAAAGCAGCCATCCCCCTTCCCGCAGTGCGGGAAGGGGGATGGCTGTATCCTGTTTTTCAGACGGCCCGGCTCACGCCCGGTCTGCCGCCAGCAGCTCCAGCGCCCGGCGGATCCCATCGGCAAAGGCCTGGTGCCCCTCCGGGGAGAAGTGGACCCCGTCAAAGAGCAGGGAGACGCCCCACTGCCCCGCGTCTGCAAAGGCGGTGCCCTGTTCCGCCGCCAGACGGCGGCAGCAGTCCGCCAGCCGGACGGACTCCCGCAGCAGCCGCTCCTCCCCCACCCAGGTGCCGGGCACCATGGGCGGCGGGGCGATCAGCAGCACAGAGGATGCCGGCCGGACAGCCGTCAGGGCCTCCAGACAGCTCTGCATGCGGACGGTCACATCCTCCGCCGTGAACCGGGCATTGGCCAGCAGATCGTTGGTGCCCAGCATCACCGCCGTGACATCCGCCCGGCCGGACAGCCGGGCCAGCTCCGCCAGATCTCCGGGCCGGGCGGGGATCTCCCGGCCGTTTTGTCCTTCCTCCAGGATCGTCCAGCCGGTCTTGCGGGCCAGCAGGCCCGTCCACCGCACGTCCGCCGGATACCGCTCCCCCAGCCAGGACCGGGGATCGAAGCCATAGGTGTTGGAATCGCCGTAGCAGAGGACCGTCATTGCGGGATCTCCCTTCTCCCCCTGCGGCAGGGTGCTTCCCTGAGGGTAAGTACCTTACCGGAATGTGGGTACTTGTTTTTTCTCCTGCCCATTTTATAATGGGGATGGACAAAAGTCCAGCAATCTGGAACGGAGGGATGACCCATGAAAAAGGACCTGGGCGTGAAGCCCTATACATTCCCCATGCCCGTGCTGATGATCGCCACCTACGGCGCCGACGGCACGGTGGACGTGATGAACATGGCCTGGGGCGGTGTGTGCGCCGAGAACATGGTGGCACTGAACATCGACGAGGACCACAAGACGGCGGAGAACATCAAGGCCCGTGGCGCCTTCACCCTGAGCATTGCCGACATCCCCCACATCAAGGAGGCGGACTTCTTCGGCATCGCCACCGGCAACAAGATGCCGGACAAATTCGCCCGCAGCGGCCTCCACGCCGTCAGGAACGAAAAGGTGGACGCTCCTGTGGTGGAGGAGTTCCCCCTGACCCTGGAGTGCAGGGTGGCAGAGTGCCAGCACACCGCCTATGGCTTCCGGGTGCTGGGCGAGATCGTGGGCGTCCTGGCGGAGGAAGCCGTGCTGGATGAGAAGGGCCGGGTGGTGCCCTCCCGCCTCAACGCCTTTGTCTTCGACCAGTTCCAGGCAGGCTACTACGCCATCGGCGAGAAGGTGGGCCAGGCTTGGCACACCGGCGCGGAGCTGGCAAAATAAGATCGGCTGCACCCGGCGGCATCCTTTTCGAGGGATGCCGCCGGGATTTTTGGGGCTTCCGCCGCAAAGGCGGCCCTTACCGGCTTGCTTTTCCCCCTGAACCGCGGTATGATACGGGAAGCGAGACACGGGCCGGATGCGGCCCTATCTGAGAGAAAGGACTGTTTTCCCTTGAATTTCTATGTGGATCTGTTTCTGACCTTCGCCAAGGTGGGCGTCTGCACCTTCGGCGGCGGGTACGCCATGCTGCCCATCCTGCAGCGGGAGGTGGTGGAGAAAAAGCACTGGGTGACGGACGAGGCTATCACCGATTACTACGCCCTGGGCCAGTGCACGCCGGGCATCATCGCCGTGAACACCTCCGTGTTCATCGGCCACCAGCTGCGGAAGATCCCCGGCGGCATCGTGGCAGCCCTGGGAGTGGTGTTCCCCAGCTTCGTGGTCATCACCATCATCGCCGCCTTCCTGGCCAATTTTTCCGACTATCCGGCGGTGCAGCACGCTCTTGCGGGCATCAATGCCGTGGTGGTGGCGCTGATCCTCTCCAGTGTGCTGAAGCTGGGCAAGACCACCCTGAAGAACGCCCCCTCCCTGTGTGTCTTTCTGGGGGTGCTGGTCCTGGGTGAGCTGGCCGGTCTGCTGGACCTTCCCGCTGACTCTGCGGCAGGCTCGGTGCTGAATCTGCTGGCCAATCCTGCCGTGCTGGTGGTGCTGGCCGGCATCGCGGGCTGGCTGCTGTTCCGAACGAAGAACCGGGGGAAGGAGGACGCGGCATGATCCTTCTTCAGCTGTTCTATGAATTCTTCAAGACCGGCCTGTTCTCCATCGGCGGCGGCATGGCCACCATTCCCTTCCTCCAGCACATGGGGGAGGAGACCGGCTGGTTCACCAACCAGGACCTGACCACCATGATCGCCGTGTCCGAGTCCACCCCCGGCCCCCTGGGCGTCAACATGGCCACCTACGTGGGCTATGAGACTGCAGGCGTCCCCGGTGCCCTGCTGGCCACGCTGGGCGTCATCACGCCGGGCATCATCATTATCCTGGTCATTGCCAGCTTTCTCAGCAAGTTCCGCAACAACCGCAGCGTGGAGGCCGTGTTCTCCGGCCTGCGGCCCGCCTCCACCGCTCTGATCGTGTCCGCAGGGATCACCGTGGCCATTTCCGTGTTTTTTGTGTCCAGCGATCTCTCGCCAGACAGCTTCCCCGCCGTCAAATGGCCGGCGGTGGCCCTGACTGCGGCGGCCTTCGTGCTGATGCAGTGGACACCGCTGAAAAAGCTTCACCCCATCGCGTTCATTGCCGCGGCGGCGGTGATCGGCATCATCTTCCAGTTCTGAACGGAAGTCTTGTGTAAAGGAAGGAGAATCCCCATGCGCAAAGGAGCAAACTTCCTGCGCTGGATCCTGACGGTGTTCATGGTCATCAGCGCCATCGTGTTCTTCCCCTCGGTCTCCTCTGTCCTGTGCCTGCTGTTCGCCGTACTGGCGGCCCCCGTCAAGTCCCTGCAGCGGTTCTGGAAGTATCAGGTCAAACTGCGCGGGGGCGGCAAGGCGCTGCTCATGACGGCGCTGGTCATCGGCGCCGCCCTGACCGCGCCGCTGGAGCCTGCACCGCAGGCCCCGGCAGAGGACGACCGGCAGCAGGAGATCCAGGAGACCGTCCAGGAGGAGCCCGATGCATCCTCCCAGGGCCAGACGGTAAGCCAGGATGCATCTTCAGAGACTGTGCCGGAGGATCCGCAGGCGTCCGCAGAGCAGGCGCCGGTCCCCCCGGCAGAGGAAGCGCCCCAGCCTTCGGCAGAGACCCCGCCGGATGTCCCGGAGGCGCCTTCCGAGGAACCCGCCCAGTCCCTTCCGGAGCCGGAGACTCCCGCAGTCTCTGCGCCCCAGGGGCGGACCATCTATGTCACCGCGACCGGAAAGCGGTATCACTACGACAACAACTGCGGCCGGGGCACCTATTATCCCGCCACCATGGAGGAGGCCCTGGCCCGGGGACTGACCCCCTGTGAAAAGTGTGCCGGAGGCTGACAGTGCCCCGGCAGAGCGATGGGGAGGACGCGGATGATCCGCGTCCTCCCCGTTTTTTCAGGCTGTCTCAGCTGCCGTAATAGCTCTCCATGGCCCGCCGGGCGTTTTCCAGCGCCTCCTGGATCTCCTGGCTCTGCCGGTGAAGGTCGTCCGCCCGCTGCCGGGCCTGTTCCGCCGCCTCCTGGGCCTCTCGGATCTCATTCTGCCGGGCGATCTCCCCGCCCGCAAAAACTCCGATGCAGGCCACCAGCAGCACGCTCAGCCCCAGTCCCAGCAGACCGGCCTTCTTGATCCCCCTTGCCCGGCAGGGCATACTGCCCCGATAGATCAAATAGAGGATCAGCCCCACCAGCGGAGCCAGAAACGACAGGACATTCAGTCCCGCCTCAGATCGGTCCTCCAGCATAGGCGGGACCCCTGAGATCTCCCGGCAGGCAGCACCGCACCGGGGACACACCGCAGCCCCATCTTCCAGCTCCGCACCGCAGTGCGCACAGTATTTCATCCATGCACCGCCTCTCTTCTCCTGATGCATTTATCATAATACATCCCCGGCGATGTGTCTACGGTGCTCTTTGCATCGTGTTTTCAGGGCATGCCGCCGCAGGTGGACAGGGCCCAAAAAAAGACATGACCTGCGGTCATGTCTTTTTTTCGGAACATCCCAACACGATAGATGCCGCGGCTTCAGGTTTGTTGCCAAAACCAAGCCGAAGCCCTGCGTAACGGGTCCGGTCCGGAGAGGAGGAGCGGCGGAATGAGTGAGCGATGACTGTTGTAAAAAAGTCGTCGCGAACGATATGCAGTCCGCGACGACGTGTCATGTGTTGACGAAAAAGATACATCACGGGATGGGGCCCCGCACGGCGGGGCGGCGCGTTTGCGCCGTACAAGCATTTTTGCCGCAGGCGAAACCTTGGCGGAGGGCGAATTCACTTCCGCCAAGCATTTCAATCACCGGAGGGTGGAGGCGGCCTCCGGCCGCCGGAACCCACAAAAAAGGACATCCAGAGGATGTCCTTTTTTGTGGTGACCCGTCGGGGATTCGAACCCCGGACCCACTGCTT
>ERZ1643246.3891-NODE-3891-length-12306-cov-14.464778_pt1 | contig 12306 bp, 12 predicted proteins | sample MGYA00579265_ERZ1643246 | MGnify/ENA primary metagenome ERZ1643246 (study PRJEB29033, sample SAMEA4952261) | chicken gut metagenome | biome: Broiler Chicken; feature: Gastrointestinal Tract; material: Caecum | place: Ireland | collected 2018 | study: Broiler...
GGCCACTTGGAGATGGCGGCAGAGAAGAAGTCGAATACGCTCACCGGGTCTCCCCGGTCAAAGCTGGGGGATTGGGGCACGTAGCCGATGAGGGGGCGGGTCCTGTCGCCCCCCGCCCGCTGGAACTCGATGTCGCCGGTGTGGGGAATCTGGCCCAGAATAGTGCGGAACAGGGAGCTTTTTCCCGCCCCGTTGGGGCCGATCAGGGCCACAATCTCCCCGCAGTGGAGGTGGAAGGAGACGTTGTGGAGCACCTCCTCGCTGCCGATGTTCACCCCCAGGTCGGTCACCTTCAGGCAGCAGGACCCGGCGCAGCCCGGGCCGGAATCGCCGTGTTTGTGTACGCTCATCCCAAGGCCTCCGCAATGGTGTCCATATTTTTCTCCATGGCATCGAGATAGGGCTGAATCCCGGTGCCGTCGCCGCTCATGATCATGTCCAGCTGGTAGACCGCGCAGCCTGTTTCCCGGGCGATGGCCTGGGCGGTGGCGTCAGAGCCGTTGACCTCGGTGAAGATGGCGGGGATGTCATATTCCGCAATCAGAGCCACAATCTCTTTGATTTCGGCGGCGGAGGCCTCCGCCCCCTCCTCCTCCTCAATGGCCTTCAGCAGGGTGAGGCCGTTTTCCAGGGAGAAATATTGAAAGCCGTCGTGGAAGGTGATGAGGTAGGGACAGGCCAACTCCGCCAGCCCGGCATCGTCGGCGGACAGCTGGGCGGTGGCGGCGCTGCAATTTTCGGTGTACAGGTCCAGGTTGGCCTCGTCCACCTCGGCCAGCCCGTGCAGGATGTTGTTCATCATCACCGCGGCGGAGGCCTGGCTCATCCAGATGTGGGGGTCATATTCCGTGTCGTGGTCGTGGCCCTCATGGCCCATGGCGGGCAGCAGCTCGATGCCCTCCGAGCAGTCGATCACCGGCGCGTCGGAGGCGGCCAGGGCGTCGGCCATAAAGTCCTCCAGGCCCGCTCCGTTCATCACGATCACGTCGGCCCCCTCAATGGCCTTCATGTCGCTGACGGTAAGGGTATAGTCGTGGAGGCAGGAGGTCTGCTGGTTCACCAGCAGGCTGACCTCCACGCTGTCCACATCCTCGGTTACCGACGTGGTGAACAGGTAGACCGGATAGGTGGTGGCCAGCACGTGGAGCTTGCCGTCGTCCTCCGGCTGGGTGGCGGCGGGCGACGAGCAGGCGGAGAGCAGGAGGCTCAGGGTGCAGGCCGCCGCGAGCAATTTTTTCATAGAGATCCCCTTGTCTAACAATAAAATAACGATATGCCGGGTAATTCCTACCCGGCATATCGTATTATACCGCAATTTTTCGCTTCTGTAAAACAATTCTTCTCATTGGGCCAGAAATTGTACCATCCAGTGGAGGGGCAGATAGCCCGCGGCATAGCTGGCCAGGTTGGCACAGACAGCGTAGGCCGCCCGGCGGCCCTTGCCGTGCTCCTTCAGCAGGAACAGATAGGCGGCCAGCTCCACCAGCAGGATGGGCACCTCAGCCACCACCAGGACCAAATAGTACAGGGGGTGGGAGCCCACACTGACCAGACTCGTCCCGATCCATAGGTGGAGTCCCGCCTGGGTGACCAGATTGACCAGAAGGAACACCAGCCAGTCCCGTCTGCTGCGGAACCCGAACAGCCACAGCAGGACCCCTTCCACCACCAGCGTGGGGAGAAAGGTGGAGAGGAACTGGGTGAGATAGTAGCCCGCCGTGGAGGTGGAGCGGGTGATGGTGTTGCTCTCATAGTCATACACCAGCTCGGTGTGGAACACCGTCCGGGTGAAGGGCTCCGCCGTGGCCTGGGCCCCACCGGCGGAGGAGACGGCAATGCGGAAGGTCTCCGGCAGGCCAAAGTAGGTGAAGTGGTGAGCGCCGTCCTCGCCCGGCACCAGATCGCCGAACAGGGGCGGATTTGTGCCGTGGACCAGGGCGGGATACCAGCCCTCATCCTCCCAGCCCTCCAGACCCTCCAGCAGGGTGGGATCGTAGTCCTCCCGATGGATGTTGGGGGACCCATCCCCATCCTGCTGGAGCAGATCCAGATAGTACACCCCCTCCGGGGCGTTGACCACCGTAATGGTGAGGGATTGCTTGGGCCCCGTGTCGGCGGAGGCGGTACCTCCCAACAGGGCCAGACAGAGCAGGAGACTGGCGGTGAGGGAAAACACGCGTTTCATGTCGGATCCTCCTTTCTGTGTGTTCTAACCAATACACACTTGAGAGGGGACAATAATTGCGTGGAGGAAAAATTATTTTGCGTAGTAGTTGATGAGGCAGCCGGCCAGCACGATGTCCCGCTCTTCCCGGGTCATGCCGGGCAGCTTCAGGGTGACGGCCTTCTCGGCGCCGTTCTGGAGCAGGGTGGCGGGAATCTCCTCCGCGCCGCTGTCCACGGCGGCGCGGACGCCGTGGATGTACAGCCTGTCGCCGGGCTGGATGTTCCAATCCTTCACGTTCTCAGCGATGAAGGGCAGCATGCCCCAGTTCACCACGTTGGAGCGGTAGCGCTTGGTGGCGTACTCGGCGGCCAGGTTGGCCACGCCGCCCAGCACCCGCTGGCAGGAGGCGGCCTGCTCCCGGGCGGAGCCGTCGCCGGGCTTGAGGGCCATCACCAGGGAGCCCAGGCCGGTGTCTCTGCCGTCGTGGCCCATGAGGGCCGCCTTGACTTCGGAGGCCTCGGGGTCGGTGCGGCGCAGCTTCTCCACCGCCAGCACCTCCTTGGCCCGGGGGACGTACTGGGGGTCCTTCCGGCTCAGGGCGAACTCGGACAGCTTAATGGGGTTGGAGCGGTAGGAGGAGGTCTCGCCGGAGGGGATCAGCTCGTCGGTGGTGGTGACAGGGTCGTAAATGGCGGAGCACACGGTGAGCAGCAGGTTGTCCGGCAGGGCCACCTGCTCCGGCCAGTCGGCGATGTTGGGCCCGAACACCAGTTCCTGGCTGGGGTCGGCCTTGCCCACGCCGAAGTACACCCGGGCCTTGTAGGGGGTGTCGTCGTAGGAGAAGGGCTCCACCGCGGGGTCCACGGGGGGAGCGGGCAGCTCGTCGGCCCCGGTGAGCACGCCGCCGTTCACGGCGGTGGCGGCGATGGAGCGGGCGTCCATCAGGGCCACGTAGGACACCTGGCCGTCGGAGGGCTTGGAGCCCTCCCGGTTGGGGAAGTTGCGGGTGGAGTGGCGGATGGAGAAGCCGCCGTTGGCGGGCACGTCGCCCGCGCCGAAGCAGGGGCCGCAGAAGCAGGAGCGGATGGAGGCGCCAGCGGCCATCAGGGAGGCGATGTACCCCTTCCGGGTCAGCTCCAGGTTGACGGGTTGGCTGGTGGGGTAGACGGAGAGCCAGAACTCGTCGGCGCCGATGGCGTGGCCGTCCAGGATCTGGGCCGTCCGGACGATATTCTGATAGGTGCCGCCGGAGCAGCCGGCAATGACCCCCTGGTCCACGTGGAACTGGCCGTTTACGATCTTGTCCAGCAGGGAGACGGGCTTGTTCTTCAGCTTGAGCTGATGCACCGTGTCCTCGTCCACCTGATGGAGCAGGTCCTTCATGTTCTCCTTGAACTCCTGGATGGTGTAGGCGTTGGAGGGGTGGAAGGGCAGGGCGATCATGGGCCGGATCTTGTCCAGCTCCACCTCGATCACCCCGTCGTAGTAGGCCCCGTCGGCGGGAGCCTGGGGCTTGAACTCGCTCCCCCGGCCCAGCGCCGCCAGGTGGTCCTTCAGGGTGCCGTCGGCGGGCCACACGGAGGACAGGCAGGTGGTCTCGGTGGTCATCACGTCGATGCCGGAGCGGTAGTCCATGGACAGGCTGGCCACGCCGGGGCCGAAGAACTCCATGACGGCGTTTTTCACCACGCCGTCCTTGAAGGTGGAGCGGATGAGCTCCAGGGCCACGTCCTGGGGGCCCACTCCGGGGATGGGAGCGCCGGTGAGGTAAATGGCGATCACCTTGGGGTAGGCGACATTGTAGGTCTTGCTCAGCAGCTGCCGGGCCAGCTCGGGGCCGCCCTCACCGATGGCCATGGTGCCGTAGGCGCCGTAGCGGGTGTGGGAGTCGGAGCCCAGGATCATCTTGCCCGGGGCGGCGTACCGCTCCCGCATGTAGGAGTGGATCACGCTCTGATGGGCGGGCACAAACTCGCCGCCGTACTTCTTGGCGGCGGACAGGCCGAACACGTGGTCGTCCTCATTGATGGTGCCGCCCACAGCGCACAGGGAGTTGTGGCAGTTGGTGAGCACATAGGGCACGGGGAACTCCTGCATGCCGGAGGCCCGGGCAGTCTGGATGATGCCCACATAAGTAATGTCGTGGGAAGCCATGGCGTCAAATTTGATGGCCAGGCTGTCCATGGAGTCGCCGGTGTTGTGGGCCTTCAGGATGGCGTAGGCCATGGTGCCTTTTTTAGCCTCCTCCGGGGCGGGCAGGCCGGCGGCGGGGCCGTCCTGGGCGGGCAGGAAGGCGCCGTTTTTATAGTATGCGCCCTGTGGGGTAATTTTCAGCATGGGTATCCCCTCCGTTGTGATTCAAATTATATCTATCATACCAACAATTCGTGAGAAGTGCAAGCTGTTTTGCGTGGACTTGCAAATCAGGACAGCCAAAAATTTATGTCAACTTTTTTGTCCTAGCGCCTTGACGGGGTATAGGGAATACGGTAGAATAAAAACATATTTTGCCGAGGAGTTCTGTTATGAAAAAGGCCGTTTCCCTGCTTTTAACCCTGATATTGCTGATTGGAACGGTGCCCGCCATGGCCGCCGGACCGGCGGGCGCCCTCTCCGTTTACTTTTATGAGGAATCCGCCGGACGCTATGGCCAACTGGTCCAGACCGACCGGGTGAACATCACGCTGGACGGGGCGGAGCTTACCCCGGAGGATGTGCCCGCGCTGGTGCAGTATCCCGAGGGGAAAAACGGACGCACCCTGGTGCCGGTGCGCCTGATCGCCGAGGCCCTGGGGGCCACCGTGACCTGGGTGCCCGATACCCGGCAGGCCATCCTGACGCAGGGGGAGGACGTCATTGTGCTTACCCTGGGCTCCGCCTCCGCCCTGGTCAACGGCCAGAGTGTGGAGCTGCCCGACGGGGTCCCTGCCGGGGTAGTGAAGTGGGACGGGAAGGAGAGCACCATGGTGCCCCTGCGCTTTGTCTCGGAGCAGCTGGGGGCGGAGGTGGCCTGGGACGGCGGAACCTTTACCGCCGTGATCACCTCTCCGGCGGGCCCGGAGCCCACGCCAAGCCCCACCCCCGTGCCCACGCCCACACCTACCCTGACGCCTGTTCCCACCCCCACGCCGACGCCTGACGTGACCCCGACGCCCAACCCCACTCCTACGCCTACCCCCACGCCGCCTGCCAACACGGACAAGGGGACGGTGACGGAGATCTCCTTTTCGGCCAACACCCAGGTGGTGACTATCACGGCTGACCATGTGCCGGAGTACCGGGTCATTGATCTGGGGGACCGGGTGGTGATCGACGTGCTGGGGGCGGTGTGTCCGGAGGCGGTGGAGAACACGGTGGCCATTGCCGCCGACAGCGATGTGATCTCCGCCATCCGCTATCTGCAGCACGACGACGATCTGGGCTACGGTTACCCGCACACCCTGCGGGTGGTGCTGGATCTGAGAGGCGGCGCGTCCTATGCGAAAAACATCGCTGTGGAGGCGGGGCAGAATCAGATCCGGGTCACCCTGCTGCCGCTGGACATCCCCGGCCTGCCGGAAGAGCCCCTGGACCCCAACAAGTACACCATCGTGATAGACCCGGGCCATGACGGCACCACCCTGGGGGCGGTGTATCCCGATGCCAGCGGGACCAAGATTTATGAGAAGGACCTGACCCTGTCCATCTCCAACAAGCTGAAAACGGAGCTGGAAAAGGCGGGCTTCAACGTGGTGATGACCCGGACGGGGGAGACGGCGGGGGACCTGTACGAGCGGGCCGCCCTGGCCAACGCGGTGGAGGCCGACCTGTTTGTCAGCATCCACATCAACGCCTCGGGCACCGTGCCCACCTTCCAGGGCCTGTATACTTACCACCATCCTGACAGCGATCGGGGCAAGGCCTTTGCCCAGGCGGTGCAGAGCGCGGTGTGTGCTGCCTCCGGCGCCATTGACCGGGGGATCGCCTCGGCCGACTTTGTGGTGCTGCGGGAGACCGATATGGCGGCGGTGCTGGTGGAGTGCGGCTTCATGTCCAATGTGGAGGAGCTGGAGCGGCTCAAGACCGACGCCTACCAGCAGAAGCTGGCGGAGGGTATTACCCAGGGAATTACCAATTACCTCAACACCGGCGCGATCCAGAAATAAGCGCAAGGGGGGCGCTCCACTGTGTGGAGCGCCCCCCTTTGTTTTGTTTCAGAGCCGCCGCAGGCCCTCCCAGCAGGCCATAATGAAGCAGTGGGGCAGAAATTTGCTGGCCACCCGCTGCACCAGGGCGGGCAGGCCGCAGGTGGTGACGGCCAGCACCTGGCTGTCCCGCAGGGCGCGCCGGGCCACCGTCTCCGGCCGGAGGGCGAAGGGGTAGCTGCGGACGGTGCGTCCGTTTTTGGTGTCCCGGGCCACCTGCATGAATTCGGTTTTGATCCAGCCGGGACACACCGCCGTCACCTTGATGCCACGGGGGGCCACCTCCCACCGGAGGGCCCGGCTGTACCGCAGCAGAAAGGCCTTGGTGGCGGCGTAGACGTTGAAGCCGGGCAGAGGCTGGAAGGCGGCGGAGGAGCAGATTTCCAGGATGCGGGCGCCCCGGCTCATGTGGGGGATGGCGGCGGCGGTGAGGGCCACCGCCGCCCGGCAGTTTAAGTCGATCATGTCCGCCGTCTCCTGAAGGGTCATGTCGGCGTAGGTGCCGAACTTGCCGAAGCCGGCGGAATTGACCAGCACCCGCACGTCGGCCCCCGTCTCCTGCAGCAGGGCGCGCAGGGTCTCCACGCTCTCGGTCTTGGTCAGGTCCAGGGCCAGGGGCCGCATGGGGGTGGACAGCTGGGCGGCCAGCTCCTCCATCCGCTCCCGGCGGCGGGCCACCCCCCAGATCTCGTCCAGGCCGCCCTGCCGGTCCAGCTGGCGGATAAAGGAGCGGCCCAGGCCGGAGGAGGCGCCGGTGACGATGGCGATGTTCATATACAATGCCCTCCCTTGAAGTGGTAGTTTTCCCTAGTATCCCACAAATGGCCCGGCCTTTGCAAGACAGGCGCGAAATTGTTGACGGCGGCGGGGCGGGCGGGTAAAATAGAAGCTGCCATCATTTCATGGAAAAGAGGATTTGTCATGAACCATCCCATGGTATTGCTTTATAATCTGAACAATGAGAAGGGCGGCAAAATTCGGCGCATGTGCCTGCCGCTGGGCCTGCGCTCCCGGCTGGTGGAGCCGGCGGAGTACGGCCTGACCCTGAGCCAGCTGGTGGAGGGGCAGACGCCCGAGACGCCCTGGGCGGGGGAGTGCTTTTCCGATGAGCTGCTGCTGCTGGTCAACTGCCCCGGTCCGCTGCTGGACCGGTTCCTCCAGGGCTTCCGCCGGAACAAGATCCCTCCGGTGGGCCTGAAGGCGGTGCTCACCCCCACCAACTCCGGCTGGACCTCCCTGGAGCTGCGGGAGGAGCTGGCCAGGGAGCGGGAGGCCATCCGGCAGGGTCAGGGGGCCCACAGCAAGGAGCAGGAGGGGTAAAACCGCCGTTTTGGGGCAAACTGGCTCCATCCTTGGAGTGTGAGGTGTTTGCTGTGGAACGGCTTATCTGCCTTCTGACCGGATATGTGTTCGGCTGCTTTCTGACCGGGGAGCTGGTGGCCCGCCGCCGCACCGGAGCGGGGGCCGGCCGGCTGGGAACGGGGAATCCGGGTATGGCCAACCTGGCCCATGAGCTGGGGCTGGGCTGGGGGCTGCTGGTGCTGCTGGGCGATGTGCTGAAAACCGCGCTGGCCTGCCTGATTGCCTGGCTGCTGTCTGGGGCGGCTCTGGGCCGCCTTGCCCTGCTGTGGGCCTGCCTGGGGGCAGTCCTGGGCCACAATTTCCCATTCTGGCGGAAGTTCCGGGGCGGGAAGGGAGTGGCGGTCACCTGTGCGGGACTGATCCTGTATGCCCCGCTGTGGGGCACGGCGGCCTGCCTCACCGGGCTGGGCGTGACCCTGGCCACCGGCTGGCTGCCTCTGGGGGCGGTGGTGATCCCCGCCGTCTTTCTCCCCTTAGCGTACCTGTTTTGCGGCGGGGAGGCCGGTCTGCTGGCTGCCGTCCTGACGGGGCTGATGGTAAGCCGCCATTATCACGGCCTGGGCCGGATCCTGCAGGGGGAGGAACCCCGGAAATTCCGGCCGGGCAAATCAGAGTGAAATCGGGGGATACTGCGATGCATGATGAACTGACCCAAAAGGACCTGCAGATGATGAAGGAGGAGCTGGATTACCGGCGCATCCAGCTGCGGCCTCAGCTGCTGGAGGCGGTAAAGGAGGCCCGTGCCTTTGGCGACCTGAGCGAAAACTTTGAATACAAGGCGGCCAAGCAGGAGAAAAACCGCAATGAGAGCCGCATCCGCTACCTGGAGAACATGATCCGCACCGCCCGGGTGCTGAAGGAGGAGGGACCCGCCGACGGGGTGGGCCTGTACGACAAGGTGACGGTCTACCTGGAGGACGAGGAGGATACCGAAACCTATCAGGTGGTGACCACCATGCGGCAGGACGCCCTCCACGGCCTCATCAGCAAGGAGTCCCCGGTGGGCAAGGCCCTGCTGGGCCGCAAGGTGGGGGAGATTGTACATATCCAGGTCAACGAGAAATACGGCTATGACGCCAAGATCCTCTCCATCGAAAAGGGGGAGGACGACGGCTCTGTGCCCCTGCGGGGCTTTTAAAAAAGCGGGAACGAAAGCCGTTCCCGCTAAAATATATTCTTCAGGGTGAGCTGCTCGGCCTCATAGAGCAGTTCAATCTGGGTGATCAGACGGGCGTTGGCGGCGGCGTATTCCCCATACTCCCGGCTGTCCAGCAGGGCCAGGGTCTCCCGGAACCCGGCGTAGATGGCGTCGGTGTCGGCGTGGCGGAGGAGCACATGCAGATAGATGTCCCGGTCCGCCCAGGCGTCCTTGGCCTGAACGGTGAGGGCCCGGGCCTGCCCCCAGTTCTCCGCCGCAGCCAGCTCGTCGGCCTGTTCCAGCAGTCCCCCCAGGGTGTCGGTAAAGCCGTGGAGGGAGCGGATGTGGAGCAGCGTACCGGTGAAGATGGCCGCCAGCAGGACCAGGGCGATCCACAGCCGCTTCATTTCTCCACCTCCTTTTTGGACAGATAGACCCGGTTTTCCTCATCCACCGTCAGCAGGAATACGTCCTGGGTCCCCTTGACGTGGTGCTGCCTGAGCTGCTTTTCCAGCCACTCCTCATTGAGGCCCCGGCTGTAGAGGGAGCGGGTGATCAGCCGCCCGTCGTTGATGATGACCATGGGCAGGCCCGGCTCCTGTGGGGTCAGGCCCATCTGCTGGGCGGTGACCGGCTGCTGGGCGGCGTAGGGGAGGACGGAAAGCTGTCCGTTGGTCTCCAGAATGGCGTATTTCACGGTGGACAGATCGGTGATGCCCTGCATCCGCAGCTCCTCCATCAGCTCGTCCAGGGTGAAGCGGTTTTTCTTCATCTCGCTCTGGCGCAGCTTGCCGTTTTCCACGATGACGCTGGGCCGGCCGCAGAGCACCGCCCGGAACCGGACGCTGCGCATGGTGAGCACCGACAGGGCCATGGTGAGGCACAGCAGGGTGAGGATGGGAATGAGGCCGGTGAGCAGGGGAATGCCGAAGTCCTGCATGGGCACCGCCGCCAGATCGGCGATGAGCAGGGCCAGCACCAGCTCAGAGGGCTCCAGCTCTCCCACCTGGCGCTTGCCCATCAGGCGGATACCGATGATGATGAACGCATATAGAATGATGGTGCGCAGAAAGGCGATGACCATAGCGGACCTCCCCAAACACAGTCTTTCTGATTCAGTATGGCCGGGGCGGCCGTCATTATGCGGCTGGAACCGGAAGGAAAGGGGAATTCCTTGAAAAAAAGAAGCAAAAAACTGCTGCTGGCCGGCGGGATCGCGGCGGCGCTGCTGGTGTGGGCGGGACTGGATACCAGTCTGACCGTGCAGATCTATACGGTGGAGAGCGGCAAGGTGGAGGCTCCGGTGCGCCTGGCGCTGCTCACCGATCTCCACTCCTGCGACTATGGCGAGGGGCAGCGGGAGCTGCTGGATGCGGTGGAGGAACAGGACCCGGACCTGGTGCTGCTGGGCGGAGACATTGTGGACGACGGGCCGGAGATGCCGGAGGAGCGGGCCCTGGCCACCGTGGAGGCGCTGGCGGAGCGTTGGCCCACCTATTATGTCACGGGAAATCATGAGTACCGCACCGGCCGGGCGGAGGAGATCAAGGAGCTGCTTGCCGGACGGGGCGCGGTGGTGCTGGAGGGGACGTGCGCGCTGGTGACGGTTGGGGAGCAGACCCTTCAGATCTGCGGCGTGGACGACCCGGCGGTGGGAGCGGCCGTCTGGCAGAGCCAGCTGGAGGACGTGACCGTTGCGCTGGAGGGGGATGTGTGTTCCATTCTGATTTCCCACCGGCCCGAACGGGTGGCAGACTACACCGGCCGGGGCTTTGACCTGGTGCTGTCCGGCCACGCCCACGGGGGCCAGTGGCGGATTCCCCTCCTGGGTGTCGGCCTGATCGCCCCCAACCAGGGGCTCTTTCCCCGGTACGCCGGCGGTACTTACGACCTGGAGGGCACCACCCTTGTGGTCAGCCGCGGGCTGGCCCGGGAGAGCACCCGGATACCCCGGCTGTACAATCCGCCGGAGGTGGTGGTGGTGGACCTGGTGCCGGAAACAAAAAAATAATTAGGACAAATATCTATTTTTTAGAACATCGGGGCGCATTGAACGGGAGAAACCGGCGGTGCGCCCCGAGATTTTGTCCAAATTTCCGATTTTGAGTCGTGAGAGAAAAAGGGAGTTGCCGCAGGGGGAGATTTAGAGTACAATCGAACAAATACCATGGGAAAGAAAGGCGTGATACGGGAGATGAAAGCGACCTTGATTCTGGAGAGCGGCGCGGTGTTCCAGGGGGTCAGCATCGGCTCGCCCGCGGACCGGGTGTGCGAGATGGTGTTCAACACCTCCATGACTGGCTATCAGGAGATTTTGACCGACCCCTCCTATGCCGGACAGGGCATCGTGATGAGCTATCCTCTCATTGGCAATTACGGCGTGAACCATGAGGACAACGAATCCTCCCGCCCCTGGGCGGAGGCCTTTATTGTGCGGCACCTGGCCCGGCGGGGGAGCAATTTCCGCTGCGAGGGGGAGCTGGACGCCTATCTGAAACAATATGATATCACCGGGATCGAGGGCGTGGATACCCGGGCGCTGACCAGAATACTCCGCAGTCAGGGGACCATGAATGGCATGATCACCTGTGCGGAGCATTTTCATGTGGAGGAGTGCCTGGAAAAAATCCGTGCCTATCGGGTGGCGGGCACCGTGGAGCAGGTGACCCGGAAGGAGCCCCAGCTCTATCCCGCCCTTGGGGAGCAAAAGCTGCGGGTGGCTCTGATGGACTACGGTGTGAAGGAGAACATGATCCGCTGCCTCCAGAAGCAGGGCTGCCAGGTCATGGTTTACCCTGCCCACACCCCGGCGGAGACCATTCTCGCCGGCGGCTTTGACGGGGTGATGCTGTCCAACGGCCCCGGCGACCCGGCGGACAATGTGGAGATCATCCGAGAGGTGAAGAAGCTCTATGACTCCAGCCTGCCCCTCTTTGCCGTCTGTCTGGGACACCAGCTGCTGGCTCTGGCCACCGGCGCCCAGACCCGGAAGATGCGCTTCGGCCACCGGGGGGGCAACCATCCGGTCAAGGATCTGGCTGCTGGCCGGGCCTTTATCACCAGCCAGAACCACGGCTACGTGGTCACCGCCGAGAGCGTGGACCCGGCGGTGGCGGAGGTGTCCCACGTCAACGTCAACGAGGGCAGCGTGGAGGGCCTGCGCTACAAGCGGCCCAACTGCTTCACCGTCCAGTTCCATCCGGAGGCCTCCCCCGGCCCCATGGACACGGAATATCTCTTTGACCGCTTTGTGGACAGCATGAAGGGAGGGGAGCGGTAATGCCCAAGAATCCGAATATCAAGAAGGTGCTGGTGCTGGGCTCCGGCCCCATCGTCATCGGCCAGGCCGCCGAGTTTGACTACGCCGGCACCCAGGCCTGCCGGGCCCTAAAAGAGGAAGGCGTGGAGGTGGTGCTGGTCAACTCCAACCCCGCCACCATCATGACCGACAAGGA
>ERZ1643246.3893-NODE-3893-length-12303-cov-4.867570_pt1 | contig 12303 bp, 9 predicted proteins | sample MGYA00579265_ERZ1643246 | MGnify/ENA primary metagenome ERZ1643246 (study PRJEB29033, sample SAMEA4952261) | chicken gut metagenome | biome: Broiler Chicken; feature: Gastrointestinal Tract; material: Caecum | place: Ireland | collected 2018 | study: Broiler...
CCCCACTTGTTATCCAGTATACCATACTGTCTAACAAATGGGGTGCAGTTCAAAATCGTGCTGGCTTTTACAATCGTTTCGTTTGGAAGGTTCTGACTGTAGGAAATAATGCTTTTTGGAGACCGGAGAAGGATTGGGAGCCTTCCTGTGTTTCCCCGTAAGGAGGATATACAGACCGCTCTTGCGTATCCAAAGGGCTTTGATTCTATAATAAAGCGGAATGTGATCCTTCCGTATTTTCATCAATATTTCTGCAGGAAGCTTCTCTGATTGACGGGACTGAGCATCCACTTTTGGGACTGTTTTTGGATGGGGATATTTTTCCGGTATTGGGAGAACCTGTCTAATTTTTACCCATGAAAAATGACAAGTCCCCGCACATTTGGAAAAGGCGATGCATAAGATAACAGCAGAACATGATCATTTGCTTAGGGTCCCTTTGTCGGTGAACCGGCGACAGTAAGGGCCCCTTTTTTAATAGGAATGGAGGTCTTTAAAATGACGGGAAGACCTTATTTGATTGTACGCTCCGTCACTCAAGCGCTTAGAGCCAGAGAAGTCCTGGCGAAAGCGCATATCTATTCCGATATTGAACGGACGCCTTCCTTTTTGGTGGGAAGAGGGTGCAGTTATTGTGTCAGAGTTCCCGCGGGCCGGATACAGCAGGTGGTGAATGTCCTGCAACGTCAGCCCGGTCTTGATTTTATGATATTTGGTGAAAGGGGAGAACGGATTTTATGATGTATTTCGACAATGCGGCAACCACTTACCCCAAGCCGCCGCAAGTCGCCCGGGCGGTTTCGTCCGCGGTGACCCGGTTCGGGGGAAATCCAGGACGCAGCGGACATGCCATGTCGCTTCGAGCCGCGCAGATGGTCTATGAATGCCGAGAGAAAACAGCCGAACTGTTTGGATGCGATGGGACAGAACGGGTCATTTTTCTCAAAAACTGCACGGAGGCTACTAATTTTGCCATTAAAGGTTATGTACCGGAGCATTGCCATGTCATTATTTCGGATTTGGAGCACAATGCTGTTTCCAGGCCGGTATATGCCCTGTCCCAGAGAGCAGAGGTCAGTTGTTCGGTTGCCCATGTCGTAGAAGGGGAACCTGAACAGACGGTAAGGAATTTTGAGCGGGAAATCCGTTCCGGATATACCAAGGCCATCATTACAACCCACGCGTCCAATGTTTTTGGTGTGATTGTCCCTGTCGAAAGGCTGTATGCACTGTGTGAAAGCTACGGACTCTATTTGATTATCGATGCCGCCCAGACAGCGGGAGTGCTTCCAATTGATCTGAAAAAAATGCCAAACGCCTGTCTGTGTGCAGCCGGACATAAAAGCCTGTATGGACCAACGGGAACAGGGATTCTGGTGGCCGCCCCAGGGGAACTGCCACAAACTGTAATAGAGGGAGGGACCGGGAGCTTTTCGGAAGATCTCACCCAGCCGGATCTACTGCCTGACCGGTTGGAAAGCGGTACAGTGAATACGGTGGGAATCTGTGGTCTCTCCGCAGGAATTGATTTTGTGCGTAAGACAGGAGTTTCAAGGATTGAAGCACATGAGAGAAAGCTGGCGCGCTTTCTGCATCGCCAATTGGGCAAAAACCCCAATGTAGAACTCTATACGGACTGCCCACAGGAAGGGGTTCATGTACCGGTAATCAGTTTCAATATCAAAGGCATGCATTCCGAGGAGGTGGCGTCTGCCCTGAACCGGATGGGGGCAGCCGTACGTGCCGGACTCCATTGTGCTCCATTAGTGCACCGAGCGTTTTCCACTCTGGATACAGGGACGGTACGAGCCAGTTTTTCCGCCTTTAACACATTACAGGAAACAGAACGTTTTGCATGGATGGTTGAAAAAATAGCAGGAAAACGGACATAGCGGAAGATTGTGACCCGAAGATGTTGCAATTTGGGAAAAAATAACCCACAATAGGGTTTTTGGCCTAATTCTGTCAAAAGCATTGAAAATGAACGGGAATATGATAAAATAGAATGAGGTGAAGGATACTTTTTTGAAAGCGAAGGAACGTGTACTATGGAAATTTTAACGGCCTTTTGGCAATCATGCCTTTCCGTAATAAAAACCATTACCGTCTTTGATGTTATCGATATTCTCATTGTTGCCTTTTTGATTTATAAACTGATCCAGCTCTTAAGGGAAACCCGCGCAGAACAGTTGGTAAAAGGGATTATTATTCTCGGGGCAGCTTATCTGGTCTCCACCCAGCTGGGTCTAAAGACGATGAGCTTTTTGCTTGTCAACCTGGCCAATTTTGGCGTTATTGCCGTTGTAGTGGTGTTTCAGCCGGAATTGCGGAAGCTTCTGGAGCAGGTTGGGCGTGCAAAAATTGGGAGTATGTTTACATCCAGAGAAGACGGGGACGATGTCTCCCGCTGGGAACATGCGATTGATGCCATCTGTGAGGCCTGTGTCTCTCTGTCAAAACAAAAAATTGGTGCGCTGATTGTCTGCGAAAAACAGACAAAACTGGGGGATATCATTCGGACGGGTACGGTGATTGATGCGGATCCCAGTCCAGAACTCATAGGAAACATCTTTTTTCCCAATTCCCCACTTCATGACGGGGCCATGATTATTAGGGACGGCAGAATGCATGCCGCTGGCTGTTTTCTTCCTCTCTCAGAAAACTATACCATCAGCCGGGAACTTGGCACACGCCACCGGGCTGCGCTTGGTATGAGTGAAAATTCCGATGCTGTGGTGCTTGTTGTTTCGGAAGAAACCGGTGTGATTACTGTGGCGCAAAACGGAACATTAAAAAGGAATTTCGATTTCCAGATGCTTAAGGCGACGCTGGAACGTGAATTGATACCGGAGCCCGTAACAGAAACAGCTGAGAAAAAAGCTCCTTTCTGGAAGGTGAAACGTCGATGAATGAACAGAAAAAGATGGATGAACAGAAAAAAAAGAAAAATAAGACGCGCAAAAAGCGTACGTTCAGCAGCTTATTCCACGACGATCGCTTTTTAAGAGTTTTTTCCATTTTTGCTGCAATTGTCACCTGGTTTATTGTTGCTATGAATATCAGCCCGGAGACATCCCGGGTGATTCAGGATGTCCCGGTGCAGATTTCAACAGATGGGATGACTTTGAGTGTAATCGGGGATACCCAGCAGACAGTGGATGTGGTGATCCGCGGCGCCAGAAATGTTGTCGGTGGTATTACAGCGGACGATATTACCGTAACCGCGGTCTTGGATAAAGTGGACGGCCCAGGTACTTATGATTTGGACTTGAGGGTCAGTAAACGTACCCCCAATTCGGAGTATGAGATTGTATCCTACCCGTCCCAGATCACGAAAGTGCGTTTTGATACTGTTGTGACCAAAGAATTGGAAGTGGAAACGGATGTGTCCGGCATTAAGGTTGCAGATGGATTTGTCAAGGTAAGGTCCACCGCTCAGCCGGCAAAGATTACTATTTCAGGACCGGAAACCGAAGTGGAGCAGATTACCCGATGCGTGGCAAAGGCAGAACTCGGTGATGTGTTAAAGCAAACTGTGACAGTTTCCGCCGGACTGACTTTTTATAATGCAGAGGGAACGGAAATTTCCGCGGACAGACTTACTTTGAGCGAGGATAAGGTTCAGGTGACGGTTCCCATTCTGAAAACCAAAGAAGTCCCCATTTCCTTTGATTATCTGAATATGCCGGATGGGTTTGATATTTCAAAACTTCCCTATACTGTAACCCCGTCCATATTGGAAGTTGCTGGTCCGGAAGACAAGGTGGACAGCCTGTCTACCTTGAACCTGGGGTATATTGATTTTAAAAACCTCGGATTAGACGCGCAATTGACATATGACGTGGTAGTCCCTACCAATTTTACAAACCTGTCCGGCCAGGAACAGGTAACTGTGAAATTTGATACCACAGGGTATGAAAGTCAAGTGTTCACAGTGCCCAATGTCCGCGTGGTAAATGTGCCGGAGGGCTATACAGTGACTGCGGAGTCAGATAGCGTGTCCAATGTGACCATCATCGGTACTTCTGAAGTGATGGAAACTCTTGCCGCAACGGATTTGGTTGCGGAAGTGGATATGGATGCAGTGGAGATTGCAGAAGGACGAATGAGCGTGGCGGTAAACATCTATGCTCCAAGTAAGGGTCAGCTATGGGCCTACGGGGAGTATACTGTAACGGTAAATGTCTCCAAAAACTGAGGAAAGAGATAGAAAGCGCGCAGCTATACTGCGCGCTTTCTTATACAGGAAAGGAATGAAAGAATGGCAATCATTATATCTTCTGTGCGGATATCACTCAACCAGACATGGGAAGATGCCCTGGAACAGGCAAAGAGAACCCTCTGTATCCCGGATTCCAAAATAGAAAAGGCTTCCCTTGTGAAGTCCTCTGTTGATGCTAGGCGCAAGGAGATATTCCTTGTCTGCTCCGTCGCTGTGGAGCTCAAAGACCCCGGAGAGGAGGCCGCCCTTGTCAAAAAACTCCATTCCCCTTTTATTACACTACACAGGGAGTCCTCCTTGGAAATTTCCTATGGGGAAACTCCGCTTTCCTGTCGCCCCATTGTGGTGGGATTTGGCCCCGCAGGGATGTTTGCAGCCCTGCTATTGGCCCGTAATGGATACCGTCCTATTGTATTGGAGCGGGGTGCCCCAATGGAGGAACGTGTAGGGGCTGTGGAAAAATTTTGGTCCCGCGGAGTCCTGGATCCCCGAACAAATGTCCAATTTGGAGAAGGAGGAGCGGGCACGTTTTCTGATGGAAAGTTGACGACCCGGATTCATGACAGCCGATGTGGGTTTGTGCTGAAAACCTTTGCAGCTCATGGCGCCCCGAAGGAAATTCTTTACCAGGCAAAGCCGCACATCGGAACGGATAAATTGCGCGGCGTGGTGACTTCCATCCGGGAGGAAATCCGTTCCCTTGGCGGGGAAATCCGTTTTAATACCTGTCTGACAGGGATCACAGTGAAAAACGGAAGGATCACAGCAATTGAGGCAAACGGAAAACAAATTCGGGCGCAGGCGGTGATTCTGGCCCCCGGACACAGTGCACGGGATACTTTTTCCATGTTAATGAAAATGGGCGTCCTGCTTGAACCAAAGCCGTTTTCCGTGGGTGTTCGCATTGAACAGCCGCAGAAACTGATAGACCATGCCCTTTATCATGGATTTGCGGGGCATCCCATGTTGGGACCCGCATCCTATCAGCTTTCCCAGCGTCAAAATGAAAGGGCTGTATATACCTTTTGTATGTGTCCGGGAGGAACGGTTGTCCCGGCGGCAAGCGAGGAACAGACCGTTGTGGTCAATGGCATGAGTGAATACGCCAGGGACAAGGAAAACGCGAATGCGGCGTTAGTAGTATCGGTGGACTCGGCTGATTTTGGGTCATCCCCATTGGACGGGATTGAATTCCAAAGGCAACTGGAACAAAGGGCATATCATATGGGCGGCGGGGCATACCGCGCCCCTGCACAAAGTGCAAACTATTTCCTTCAAGGAAAGCCGGGATTTCACCAACAGCACACTGCTCCAAGTTACGCGCTTCACACCCGGGAAAGTGAGCTTCATACCCTGTTTCCTGATGCAATCAATGAAATGCTGGAAATAGGACTTCGTGCATTTGACAAAAGAATCCCGGGATTTTCCGGCCCTCAGGCAGTTATGACCGGAGTAGAGACCAGAACCTCTTCCCCTGTCCGTGTGACAAGGGGAGAAAATGGGCAGGCCGTCGGCGTGTGCGGGCTTTATCCCTGTGGGGAAGGCGCTGGATATGCAGGTGGCATTATGAGCGCTGCGGTGGATGGATTGCGTCAGGCTCAAGCGGTTATGGAACAGTACAGACCCGACTGATGGGAAGGAGGAAATCCTTTTGAGAGTAAAGAAAGCGGGTATCCTGCGGACTTTTTTGAGTTATTTTTGCGTCAGCATTGTAACGGCCGCGGTTGTTTTGGGAGCACTGTATCTTTGGGAAGCGCAAGATCCTTCAATCCGTTTTGATGGAGAAAGGCATCAGGCGGAACAAGTACTCGCCTATCATGGGGATTATGAGCAGTATACCTCCTCCCACTATGAACAGTATTTAAATGAGAAGGAACGCCTTCTATACCAGGCGTTGAAATATGCCTATGATCATGGCGTTCAAAGGGTCCGCCTGGCAGAGGAATATGATCAGGAGAGCGTGACAAACATCAACGCCGTATTAAAGGCGGATTACCCACAATATACCACGAGTATGTTGTCTATGGAAATGGCCCTTCGTCCGGGGGAAACCAGGCTCCATGTCAATCAGAAGGAATTTGAAGGGGTACAAAAAAATGAACAAATGGTTCCACTTGCCAGAAAAGTGATTGATAGTATGTCGCAGGGACTTGATGAATTTTCCCGTGCTAAATACCTGTATGAATATTTGGTGCGCAATGTTGCCTACACTTCGGAAAAAGGTGAGGATTTTGCACTGATGAGCGGAGTATTTGAACTTGGCAGGGCAAATTGTGATGGATTTGCCTCGGCCTTGCAGTTGCTCTATCAGATGGCGGGAATTGAATGTTATAAGGTCTATTATCATGGTTCGGATATTGGAAGCGATGTCGGGCACGTGTGGAATATTGCCGTTGTGGATGGAGTCCCGTATCACGTCGATGCTTCCCGAGGGGCTCTGGTTACCCAACAACTGAAGGATACCTTTTCCTCTGCTGGTGCAGATGGGCGGGAGGCAGTTTCCTACAGCGGTTTTCTGATGACTGAGGATCAAGCACTGGGCGCCGGCGGAAATGTAATTAACCCTTTCATCCGGGATAAAATTGATTCCTGTACCATGCCAAAACCTGCCAAAAAAATCTACGATGCGGTACAAGTTGGGGAGAAAAAAGAAGAATTCGTGTCCCAGGCGGCACAGGCCTTGCAAAACCATCGGGGCATGCGCAGCGTCTTTTTGTCGTTCCATTTTACCGAAACGGCTCAAATGCTGCAAGCACAGGAAAATTTCACAGGCAACACATTGCATGCTTATGCCCGCCGGATTGGCGAGAGGGCCGGATTTTATGGCCGGGTGATTACTTTAAACGATACTTCGGATGACAAGGTTCTCTGCGCTATTTTTGAATGGGGAACATAACGCTTACCCGGTGTGGAAAAAGATTGAATCCAAATACATTCAATGGTACAATAAAGGATAACAAATTTTACTTGCAAACAGAAAGGTGGGAGCAGAAATGGGTATGAAAAAATGGCTACTGCCACAAACGGATCCATCCGTGGAAAAGGCGCTGAGCGCGCAGTGCGGAGAATCGGAATACCTATGTGGTCTGCTCCTTGCACGTGGGTATGATTCCCCCGAGACCATTATGAGTTTTCTGTCCGCAGACAGACAGTTGGAAGACCCCTTTGCACTCAAAGATATGGATCGTGCGGTCGAGCGGATTCGGCGTGCGGTTGAAGAGGGGGAAATGATCGCCATCTACGGGGATTATGATGCGGACGGCGTGACCTCCACTGTGGTTCTTTTTACCTATTTGGAATCCATTGGGGCAGATGTCCGCTACTATATCCCCACCCGCGACGGAGAAGGGTATGGACTCAATAAAAAGGCTATTGATACCATTGCCAAAATGGGAATCACCCTGATGATTACTGTGGACAACGGCATTACTGCAATAGAAGAAATTTCCTATGCAAACTCCTTGGGAGTCGACGTGGTGGTGACCGATCACCATCGTCCAAAAGAACAGCTTCCAGAGGCATATGCCGTGGTGGACCCTTACCGGCCGGACGACACGACCACTTTTAAAGGCCTTGCCGGCGTTGGGGTTGCTTTCAAACTGGTGTGCGCGCTGGAAGAAGATGTGGAATCCATGTTGGATTATTATGCCGAGCTTGTCACCATTGGGACAATTGCAGATGTGATGCCCATGTCAGGGGAAAATCGCGTGATTGTTTGCCGCGGGCTGGAGAAATTTTCCCAGACAGAAAATCTCGGTTTGCAGGCCCTAATGGAAGTGGCAGGGATTGCTGGGCGTCCCATCACGAGTGAGACTGTGGCGTTCGGGATTGTTCCCCGCATTAACGCAACCGGCAGACTGGGACACGCCAAAAAAGCAGTGGATCTGCTCACGACGGACGATGAGGAATTCGCCGCCGGGCTTGCCCAGGAAATTGACATGCAAAACCGGGAGCGAAAGGCCTTGGAAGAAAAGATACTGCAAGATATCTCTCACACCTTGCAGCGCAATCCATCCCTACTCTATGACCGAGTACTTGTTCTTTCGGGTGAGGGATGGCATCATGGAGTTGTTGGGATTGTAGCGGCCAAACTGGTCGAAAAATATGGAAAGCCCTGTTTTCTCATTTCCTGCGAAGGTGGAGAGGGACGGGGATCCGGCAGAAGTATCGGGGATTTTTCTCTGTTTGACGCCCTGTGTGCCTGTGACGACCTGTTGGAACGCTATGGAGGGCACATGCAGGCAGCGGGCTTGACTGTAAAAACAGAGAAAATCGGTTGTTTCCGGGAAAGGATTTTGGAATACGCCCAAAATACGGAAGAGTACATGCCGGTGGCAAAGTTGAAAATTGACAGTGTGCTCTCTCCTTCCCAGGCCAGTCTGGAATTGATTCGGGAACAGTACCGGCTGGAGCCATTTGGAAACGGCAATGAAGTTCCGGTATATGGTTTGATGAATTGCAAGCTGACGGGCATTTATCCAGTATCCAATGGGAAGCATCTCCGGTTGCGTCTCAGCGATGCACATGGCAGCATCTATGTGATGTATTTTGGAATGGAGCAGGCGAATTTTCCGTACCGAATGGGAGATATCCTGGATACGGCCGTAACCCTCTCCATCAATGAGTATCATGGGGAGCAGCGGGTCAGTACGGTAGTCAAAGATATGCGCCTTTCTGCGTTGGATGAAGAGGGACTGTTTGCCCCAAAACAGATATATGAGAAAATTCGGAGAAAAGAGCCGTTAAAAGCAGAGGAACGGGAACTTGCCATCCCTACGAGAGAGGATGTGGCGGCAGTGTATCGGTTTGTCCGTTCCAATGGGCGTTTTTCTTACGATTATGATATTTTATATTCCCGGATGCCGCACGGCAGGCTTAACTATTGTCGGACAAGACTGAGCGCGGATATTTTGGGAGAGATGAAACTGATCCAGTTTCAGAAAGACCCATGCATTGCCTATTTGGCGCCGGTTCAGAATCCGGAAAAGGTGGATCTCAGCCAATCAAAGGTATTGCAATATGTCCGGGAACGGGCATAAACGGGGAACAGAAAGAAGGGAAATGCTGATGGCAGCGGATTTAAAATATTTGTTGGATGTCATTGAAAAAAGCGGACGCCAGTATGATATTGAAAAAATTAAGAGTGCTTACCACCTGGCAGAAAAGATGCACGAGGGGCAGATGCGCAGTTCTGGGGAGCCATATATCATTCATCCGGTGGAGGTGGCGGTGATCCTGGTTGGCCTTGGCATGGATTCCGACACTCTGGTGGCTGGTCTTTTACACGACGTTGTGGAGGATACCTCTGAGACATTGGATGATATTGAACATGCTTATGGACATAATATTGCCCAGTTAGTCGATGGGGTTACCAAAATTACTACGTTGGACATTACATCCCTGGATTCCAAAGAACAGCAGCAGGCCGAAAATGTGCGAAAAATGCTGCTTGCCATGTCCCAAGATATCCGCGTAATTATTATCAAACTGGCAGACAGGCTGCATAACCTGAGGACACTGCAATACCGTCCCCGTCACAAACAGCTTGCCAAGGCAAGGGAGACAATGGAGGTTTATGCCCCGATTGCACACAGGCTTGGTATCCGTGCGGTCAAAGAGGAAATGGAGGATCTGTCTCTTCGTTATCTGGACCCGATTGCTTACAGTGAGATTGAAACAGCACTTAATTCCAAAAAGGATGAACGCCTTGGTTTTCTGGAAAAAATCAAGGGTCAAATCAATGATCGGATGAGTAAGGAGGGAAATACGATCCATCTGGAAGGACGCGTCAAGAGCGTCTATGGTATCTATCGTAAGATGTACCTCCAGGGGAAAGCATTTGAGGAAATCTATGATATCTATGCGGTGCGCATCATTGTGGACACTGTCTTTGAATGCTATAATGCGCTTGGGATTATCCATGATATGTATACTCCTCTCCCCAACCGGTTTAAGGATTATATCTCCACTCCGAAACCAAATATGTACCAATCGCTCCATACTACGGTAATTGGAAAAGAAGGGATCCCCTTTGAAGTGCAGATCCGCACCTGGGAAATGCACCATACAGCGGAGTACGGGATTGCAGCGCATTGGAAATATAAAGCCGGACTCCAGGGAAAAGACAAACTGGAGGAACGCCTGGAGTGGGTAAGACATCTGCTGGAAGCACAGCAGGATTCCGAAGATGTGGAGGATATCCTCAGTTCGATCAAATCCGACCTTGTTCCGGAAGAGGTCTTTGTCTTTACCCCAAAAGGAGATGTTATCGATCTGCCGAGTGGCTCCACGGTCATTGACTTTGCCTATGCTATCCATTCGGCTGTAGGAAACAGTATGATCGGGGCAAAGGTGGATGGAAGAATTGTCCCCATTGACTATCAGGTAAAAACAGGACAGATTGTCGAAATTGCAACCACAAAGTCCCAGGCACATGGGCCAAACCGCGATTGGCTGCAAATTGTTAAGACCAGCGAAGCGCGCAACAAGATCCGCGCCTGGTTTAAAAAAGAGAAAAAAGAGGAAAACATTGCCCAGGGCAAAGCGGAAATTGAACGGGATTTCAAACGCGATGGCATCAACCTTACAGAAGAACAGTATGATCAGTTTATTTTGGAGCTTGCCCATCGTCAACATTGCCGGACAGTAGAGGAGTTTTATGCCGCAGTCGGATATGGTGGGATCAGCCTGTCCAAGATTTTGCCGCGTATCAAGGAAGACTATCTCAGACGTTACCGCAAAGAGGAAAAACCGGATTTAAAAGAGACGCTCCCCAAGCGTCCGGTCAAACGGGGCGCATCCAGCGGGGTTATTGTGGAAGGATATGACGACTGTCTGGTTAAATTCGCCCGTTGCTGTAATCCGGTCCCCGGAGATGCCATTATTGGGTTTATTACCCGTGGATATGGGGTCTCCATTCATAAACAGGACTGTCCAAACATTATCGGCGCCATGAAGGATGATGAGAACTGTAAACGCCTGGTTCAGGTACAATGGGCTTCCTATGTCGGCGAGTCCTTTAAAGCAACTTTTGAGGTGGTGTCGGAGGATCACCATGGCACTTTGCTGGCGGATGTAAGCGTTCAGCTGGCCAATATGCGTGTCCCTATCCATGAACTGAATGCCCGTAAACGCAAGGACGGCAATGTCCAGATGATGATTACTGTAACAGTGACCGGGCTTGATCAGCTCAATTTGGTGATTAAGCGCATTGAAGCAATTAAAGGTGTGATCCAGGTCCACCGGAGCGGAAAATAGGAGGAGCCATTTTGAGAGCAATTTTACAACGGGTGTCCAGTGCATCGGTTACCATTGACGGGAAAATCACCAGAACGACAGGGGCGGGGCTTATGATTCTGCTTGGCGTAACACAGTCGGATACAACGGAACAGGCAATATGGCTTGCAAAAAAATGCTGTGAACTGCGTATTTTTTCCGATGAACAGGACAAGATGAATCTTTCCCTGTTTGATGTGGACGGGGAAGCGATGATTGTGTCGAATTTCACCCTCTATGCGGATTGTAAAAAGGGCCGCCGCCCTGCCTACGTACGGGCAGCACGCCCGGAACAGGCGGACGGGCTATATCTCCGGTTTGTGGAGGAAATCCGCTCCCTTGGTATTAAAAATGTACAGACCGGGGAGTTTGGAGCGGATATGCAGGTCAGTATTACCAATGACGGACCGGTCACCATTTTCCTGGATACGGATGAGATTATGCCGAAACCATAGGCGATCCTCCGCCAGGATAGAGACGGATTGCTGGAACTAAAAGGCTCAAACTCTCTGCAATGGGGTTGGACGGCCTATATGCAGGGATGGCTTTGCGGGCTACTGTACAAGATCCCAGTCATGGTATAAGAGATAACGTCAATACCATGGACAGGGTGTATCATATCTCTTTTGCAAGTTGGCGGATACAGTAACACTCCAGCTGGTAATATCGAAAAATAGGAATTTGAATAGTGCTTGGATGCATATCTTTCCACATTGCCAAACTCAAATGTGGAAAGTTTAGGTTCTCTGTAGGCTGTGCACAGACGGTCCCCTCCCAAGGGTGTTTTTTCCGCAAAACCCATTGAA
>ERZ1643246.3895-NODE-3895-length-12300-cov-5.770764_pt1 | contig 12300 bp, 1 predicted proteins | sample MGYA00579265_ERZ1643246 | MGnify/ENA primary metagenome ERZ1643246 (study PRJEB29033, sample SAMEA4952261) | chicken gut metagenome | biome: Broiler Chicken; feature: Gastrointestinal Tract; material: Caecum | place: Ireland | collected 2018 | study: Broiler...
ACCGCAGATGCTGGATATGGACGGCTGGGGTTCTTATGCCAAGGGGCCTTACGTTCATGGTGATCCATATACCGGTGTCAGCCGTATGTATCTGAAGCTGAAGGCACAGATGATGCCATATATCTATACCAATGCCTATGCAGCAGCGAATATCAACACCGGCAACGGTGATACCGGCCTGCCGATGATTCGTGCGATGTTCTTAGAGTATCCGGATGAAGCGTACGCATACACAGAGGCTGGTTCACAGTATCAGTATATGTGGGGCGAATACCTGTTAGTTGCGCCGGTTTATCAGGATACAGATGCAGACGATATGGGCAATGATGTACGTAACGGTATCTATCTGCCAGGTGGAGAAGATCAGATCTGGATCGATTACTTCACGGGTGAGCAGTATCGTGGCGGACAGGTATTGAACGATTTTGATGCACCGCTTTGGAAACTGCCATTGTTCGTTAAGAACGGTGCGATCATCCCGATGTATGCAGAGCACAACAGTGCACTTGCAAGCACAGATGAAAGCGCAAAGAGTGTTGACAAGTCGATCCGACTGATCGAATTCTGGCCAAATGAAGAGTCTGAATTCACTGCATTTGAAGATGATGGAAATTCGATCAGCAATGAGATCACAAAGGAAGATGGTTACGGTGATGTTGAGAGCATCGACTATGGTGAGCATGTAACCACGAAATATACTTCCAGCGTCGTGGATGGTACAGCAACGCTGACCGCAGAAAAATCCACTGGTTCTTATACTGGTTATGAGAACGAAAAAGATACGACATTCATCGTCAATGTTTCACAGAAGCCGACAAGCTTTACAGCAACGAACGGTTCTGCAAGCCTGACGATCGATAAGGTTAACAGCAAGGCAGACTTTGATGCTACAACACCAGCAGAGGGTCATGCGGTATACTTCTATGACGAGTCTCCAAAGATCGAGACATACGCATCAGAAGAAGAAGAGAATCTTGCCGGAATGGTAGCGAAGGAAACTGTTTCTCCGAAGCTGTACGTGAAGTTTGCGAAAACAGATACACAGGTAAACGCACAGAAGCTGGTCATCGAGGGATTCGTCAATGACGGAAAACTGAATTCCACAGATCTCAATGAGAGCCTGGGAGTACCGACGCTGATCGATGATGAAGATGCGAAGACACCATCCAGCATTACGCTGCAGTGGAACAACGTAACAGATGCAACGGGTTATGAGATCCTTGTAGATGGTACACTTGATGAAGCTGGCAATGTAACGAGCGGAATGATCCATTCGGCCAAGGCAGCGGAAGGTGAAACCAGCACATTTACACATACGGATCTGAATTACCATTCAGAGCATTCCTATTACATTCGTTCGGTCAATGCAGCCGGTCACTCCAGATGGAGCGCTGTACTTACAACTCGTTCTGCGGAAGATCCGTTCCGTCTGACACCGGATGTAACGGCGGATCAGATCACATGGGAAGGCGCTATTTATGGAAGCCATAACCCGATCCTGGCATTTGATGAAACGTTCCAGTCCGGAGACAGCGGATTCCATTCCAATGGAAACTCGATCGGACAGGCACTGACGATCGATTATGGTAAAGCATATATCTTTGACCGTATCGAATACTATCCACGCGATGATGCTGGTAACGGTACGGTGACGAAGATGCGAGTCGAAACCAGTCTGGATGGTGTGAACTGGGTACAGCATGGCGACAGCGAAAGCAGTGTTGATCCAAATGCAAACTTATCTTATAACTGGAATCTCGATGCGACAACAAAGACAATTGAGTTACGTGATCCGAATACAAAGACAGATTCGATCGGTGCACGTTATATCCGCCTGACACCGTTGGCATCAGTAGGAAACTTCTTCTCTGCAAGTGAGATCAAGCCATATACGATCGATGGTGCTGCCGGCAGTGCGGACAGACCATTCCTGGTAGGAAATATTTCTTCTGTAGGAATGAGCGAACCTTCGATCACGACTTTCCAACAGATGTATCAGAAGGAATCTTCACAGCATGGTTCCAGCAAGAATCCGAACTGGGTTGGCGAAGTACAGAAACTATATGGTGACCTCAACTTTAACGGTATTGCCGATGTCTGGGATTACGCATTTACGGCATTCAACGTAGATGGTGGAACGACCAAGACGGGCAGAGTATCCGGTGATATCCTGTTACAGCCAAGCGCTACGTCACTGCAAAGTGGAGAGACGCTGACGATCGATGTAACAGCAATCGATGTGAAGAACCTGAACGCTTATGGTTCGATCATCAACTACGATCCGGATTTACTGGAGTATGTTGGCACAGAATATGTCGGAACCGGCTCTATGTATACACAGGGCATGACCGGAAATATTGACAATGGTGACGGTACCGCTTATATCAACCACAATGCGGTCAACATGGGCGATCAGCCATTGGTCAACGGCTCAAAGATAATGGCAACAATTACTCTGAAAGCGAAGACGGATATTGCAGAAATTGACAATGATGTAATCGATCTGTCCAGCGCGACGCTGATCGGACCGGATTACAGCATCAAGGAAAGCAAGGTCATCACAGATGTTACATTACCAAGTACAGATACCGGTGGAAAGCTGGTTGCACACACAGATATTATTGAGGCAGTTGCACAGTCGCATGGCCCGGCCGGAGACGGTAATGATATCTGGAGCAGCCTGGATGGAAATACTTCCACCTACACCAACAGCAACTACAACGGTGAAAATGGCCAGACAGGTGTTGAATTAGCACATCCGCAGGTATATACATTTACACTGAGCAAAGAGATGAACATCAACAAAGTCGGTGTTCAGGGAAGAAGTGCGGGACACGTTGCGTCGGGACAGCTGAGCAGTTACACGGTATCGGTCAGCCTGGACGGCAATGATTGGAGACCGGTGGCTACAAAAGAAGTTACTGATGGTTCCATGACTTATGTAGAGTTTGAGGAAACACCGGCGAAATATGTGAAGCTGGAACTCTCTGCAGCTGAGAATACAAATTGTGTATCGACCAGCGAAGTAGAGTTGTATCGTGCAGCAGGAGCGCTTCCGACCGGAATTGAAGTAGCGGATACATCAGCTACCAGCGTCCACATCGGATATGTTGGTGATGTAGAGGCTAACATCCTTCCGGCGGGATATTCCAACCAGTACTTCACGGCAGTCAGCAGCAATCCGGAAATTGCCAGAATCATTACATTGGCAGATGAGAATGGCTATCCGATCTACAAGGTTGTCGGCGTGAGTGCAGGAAAGGCAGAAATTACATTAGCGTCGGCAGCGGATCCGACCAAGACGACGAAGTATACCGTTGAAGTATTGGAAGGTCCGGACAAGAGCGATCTGCAGGAAGCAATCCAGAATGCACAGGGGGTCGCAGAAAGTCTCTATACAGCAGATTCTTATGCTACATTCAAGGCAGCATATGATGAAGCGATCAATGTTTATAACAATGAAGAAGCAACGCGCAGTGACGTGGAAAGCGCTACGACAGCGTTACAGAATGCTTACGAAGGATTGACCATCCAGCCGGTAGATTCCTCTTTAGAATTGGATCCGGATCAGGTCATTACAGACGCAAATGCTTTGTACAGCGAGAGCAATACAGCAGACAAGATGTTTGATGACGATCTGTCAACTTACTGGGAGTCTCCGTACGGCGGAAACAATGTAGGCCTTCCAAAAGATGTTGTCCTCACATTGGATCACACCTACATGCTGGAGCAGATTAGCTTCACTTCGCATACGATTCAGAATGGTGGCGTAACGGGCTACACAATCTCCGTCAGCATGGATGGACAGCAGTGGACCGAAGTTACCAGCGGTACGGTCGATCCAAATGCGTATAAGAAGGGCGAAAATGTTCGTGTTGACGCTCGCTTCGTACCGGCTCAGGCAAAATATGTCAAGTTCACGGTAACTGGTGCAGTCGGACGCGTCCCTGCAGAAGACAACCAGTATGGACGTATTGCAGAAATGGATCTGTATGGAACGAAGGCAGTCGAAAAGGGTGAACTGTATGACCTGGCACAGCAGGCACAGGACATCAAGAATGACGGTTACACAGAGGACAGCTGGAATGCTCTTCAGGAAGCAATCAATGCTGCATTCGATGTCTATGATGACAAAGATGCGACTGCTGAAGAAATCCAGACTGCTTATGAAAACCTGCAGACAGCAATCGAAGGTCTGAAGAAAGAGGAGCCAGTGGATCCAGAACCGACACCTGATCCAGTTAATAAGGATGCTCTGTGGGCATTGCTGGAGAAGTATGACGGATATGTTTCAACGGATTACACAGCAGACAGCTGGGCCGCATTCTATTCTGCATACAAGACAGCAAGCGCTGTTGCGCAGAATGATGACGCAACACAGGATGAGGTCGATGCAGCAGTTGCAGCATTGGAGCGCACAGGAGCTGCATTAGTACCAGCATCCGGCAGCGAGAAACCGGACGGAAGCCCGGATAACGAATACAACCAGACGGAAAAACCGGCGGATACGAGTGCGTCGATGCCGATTGCTCCATACGCTTGTGTTACACTTCTCGCAGCGGGTGCCGCATTCGTTTCCATCCGCAAGAAAAGAACGGCTAAATAGTTGATTCCAAGCGGAATAGCTAAAGATCAATAACAGCATTTCTCATGAAGAGATTCATGGGAAATGCTTTGAACAGAAAGTATTTTATTGCTGCCGGTGATCAGACGCATTTTTCAGCGGCCGGTGCGATGACAAATACAGATGATGAACGGCTGCTGATGTCGAAAGATATCAGCAGCTTTGTTATTAAAGCGGTTATCATTATGAAAAGTTTTCGGTTTCTTATCAATACGGATCATGAACTTTTCATGATGAGATGGAAAGGAAAATTAAATGAAGAAAACAAATGTATATTCTGTGTTGTTGGCTTCCATGCTCGGGCTGACGTCTGTCGTGCCGGCAGCGATGTGGCCGGTTGCAGCGCAGACGGTTCGAGCTGTGACACCAACAGCTGCATATGCACAAGATGGAGCAGTTACTGTCAATGGTGGCACAAATGCGATCGATGCCAGCAATGATGTCGGCCTGTTCAACAACCAGGAGGATTTTACCGTAAACCTGACGTTTACATCGACCGGATCTGGTGTACAGTCTCTGTTTTTCATGGGAAACAGTGCGATGAAAGATCACTACATCACAGTATATCTCAGTGGAAAGACGTTGGGCGTAGAATCCAGAGATGCATCCGGTTCGCAGCAGATCAACGGCGGTACGGTCACGCTGAATGAGGTGGATTTCACGACCCCGCACAAGCTGACATTTACTGTGGATGGCGGCAACTACTACCGCTTCTATCTGGATGGGCAGAAGGTCAAAGAGGGGACACTGAGCGGAAATTTCAGTGCGGATCTGTTTGAAGATGCAAATTATATGGGGTTTGGTAACGGAAATCGCAGCGGTGGCGGCAACAACTATCCATTTACCGGAACGCTGAGCGATATCGAGCTCTATGACAGTGCGCTGAGCGAAGAGGACATCATCGCTTACTACGAAGGGGCATTGGGCGATGCAGTCTATACTTATCAGAATGCGTACTATGCAGATGCATCGGTCACACATATCAATGACTCTGCGAACATCAACGATGTCAAAGATCTCAGCGAAGGATCGATCACGATCCGCTACCGTCTGAATGAAGGTGCCAGCGGACCGATGATGCTGTATTCGGTTTCCGATAGCACACAGGCTCGCAAATATCTGGGATTCTATGTCAATCCGACGTCGAATGAGATCGGGTTTGATCATCAGGGGTACAGCGGTTACAATTTTGCCGGAAAAACGCTGGATCTGAACAATTACAATGTCAGCGTAAAAGATACGAACTGGCACACGGTTACGGTTACGAAGGCGGATGATGCGATTCGCTTCTATCTGGATGGCAGGTATCTGGATCAATATACGAGAGATGTCACTTCCGGCTTCTGGAATACGGTCGATAATGCCAACAGCATCGGCATCGGTTTTGTGGATCGAAGCGAGGGCAATAGTGAAATGCCGCTGAGCGGTGCAATCGATGTCGTTAAGGTCTACAATTCTGTATTGAGCGAAGCCGACATTCAGCAGGAACATGCACAGACGACATGGACGGCCGGTGAAGAAGTGGATATGAGCAATGCGCACAAGAGCGATCCATATGATCTGTATTACAGCGGATACAATGGATCCAGCGCATACCGTATTCCATCCCTGCTGACGACAACTGCGGGCACACAGCTGGCATTCATCGATGAGCGCAACACGGGATCCGGTGATGCCGGCAACATCGATCTTGTCGTCAGACGCAAGACAGCGGATGATGCGGAATTCAGTGATCCGATCACGCTGGTGGATCTGCCAAACAACGGCGCTTCTGCAGCCTTTACGATCGATGCGGTCACCGTACAGGATGAAAAGAGCGGACGCATCTTCGCCATCGTGGATATGTTCCCGGAATCTTCCGGACTGATGGATACTTCACAGCTGACGACAGGCAGCGGCTATAAAGAGGTCGATGGCGAACAATTGCAGGTCCTCTATACAAATGATGGCACGAGAGAAGAATTTGGTGTCATCAAGGTCATGGAAGATGGCTATGGCCATGTACTGGACGCAGAAGGAAATGATACTGGTTATCTGGTCATCGTCAGTACGGAAAACGGAGAATCCATGCAGGAAATCGGAAACCTGTATAAAGAGGGCGAATACAAAGGCAATATCTATATGCTGAAAAATGGCCCGGACAAGGGAGAGCTCACCGTATTGAATACGACGTATCTCTGGATGGTCTATTCCGACGATGACGGTGCAACCTGGTCCGATCCGGTCGATATCACTCCACAGGTGAAGAAAGACTGGATGTTATTCCTGGGTACCGGCCCTGGTGTCGGCATTCAGCTGGACAACGGCAATCTGGTCGTGCCGGTCTATCATTCCAATTCCAATGTTGGCGCCAGTCAGTCCTCTGCTGTCATCATCAGTAAAGACGGTGGTGAGACATGGACGATCGGAGAATCCCCACAGAAACTGCGTGGTTATGATCCTTCGACGATGACCAGCGGTGGTATGCTGACGGAATCACAGGCGGTACAGCTGAACAATGGCAATGTGCTGTTGTTTATGCGTAACAATTATTCCGGAAAAGTTCAGGTAGCGACCAGCACGGACGGCGGTCTGACCTGGGACAGTATCAAAGATGCCGGTGTTACGGATGTTTACTGCCAGCTTTCCGTTCTGCACTACACAAAGTCGGACGGCAGTGAATGGATCCTCCTCAGCAACCCTGCCGGGTCCGGGCGTAACAACGGAACGGTCCATCTGGGTCAGGTGAACGATGACGGAACGATCAACTGGACGCATTCCCGTCTGATCAAAGAAGGATATTATGCATACTCCTGTCTGACCTTGGTCGATGACAGTGGGGAACATGCAGATAATCCGCTGTTTGCGCTGATGTATGAAGGGGACAACATCGCTTATACGACCTTCGATGAAAACTATATCAAAGCGGGAATGATCGAGGAGACGATGGACGCACCGCAGATGACGAACGCAACCGCAGAGATCAACGGTGATCAGGTCACCGTAACGTTGCGTTTTGATCAGAATGTGCTGGCTGCCGGTCAGCCACAGCTGAACCTGACGCTGGGCGATACAGAATTTGCGGCAACCTATGTGAGCGGTTCTGGCAGTGATACGATCGTATTCCGCGCTACACTTCCACAGGGCGCTTCCGGTGTCCTGCGCAATGGAGATCTGGATCTGACCAACGGCGTATTGGAGAACATGCAGAATATGATCCCAACGCTGGAAGAGTGTGATCTCTATGATCTGACCGAAATCAATGATGGTCTGTCGATTCATGATTACAGCTCGCAGCATTCCGAAAGTACGGCAGAAAACACGGATGGTGCCGCTGTCAATGTGCTGGATGGAAATGTGAACACATACTGGCATTCGACATGGAATCCAAACATCGAGCATGATCTGCCACAGTGGGTGACCGTCGATCTGGGCGAAGCCAAGACCATCTATAAAGTCGGTTACATCGGTCGTCAGAACGGTTCCAACGGACGTTATCAAAATTATGAGATTGCCGTCAGCATGAACGGAAAAGACTTCACGGTCGTACAGACAGGCACTCTGGAAAATACGGCAAGTGAACAGATGATCGAGTTCGTCCCGACTCAGGCACGCTATGTACGCTTTACGGCACTGTCTGTATATGGAAGCGATCAGACGGTCTGCTCCATGGCAGAAATGAGCGTACATGAATACAGTGAAGGCATCTTTGTACAGGGCGATAAAACGGAACTGCGCACACTGGTCGAAACGGCCGGCACGCTGCAGGAAGAAGATTACACGGCAGCTACCTGGGAGACGTTACAGGAAGCGCTGCTTCAGGCAAATACGATCCTGGAAAGCGACGAGGTCACATCACAGGCCATGATCGATCATGCAGCACAGCAGCTGGATCAGGCGATGAGCGGACTGATCGATCTCTCCAGAGTCAGCGAAGAACTGCAGAAGATCTCTGAACTGGTCGAAGGCGGATTTACGTCCGGTTCCTGGGAAAACCTGATGAACGCGGCAGACGATGCTCAGCAGCAGGTTGCCGGCGCGTCCAGTGCCAAAGAGATCACAGATATCGTGCAGAAACTGCGTTATGCCGTCAGCCAGCTGGAGGCAGTGGATCGCAGTGAGCTGCGCTCGGCCATCCAAGCCGCACAGGCGCTGACAGAGACGGATTACACAGTAGATAGCTGGAGTGCACTGGCACAGGCGCTGGAAGATGCAATCGCCGCAGATGGGGATCAGAGTCTGGATCAGCAGGCAATCGATGCTGCGAAGGATGCGCTGACTGCTGCACAGGAGCAGCTGGTCGCACTGGATCGTGAGGCACTGGATGCAGCGATCACGTCCGCAACAGAAGCACTTGCACAGAAAGATCAGTATACGCCTGGCACGGTCGCAGCGCTGGAAACCGCACTGAAAGAAGCACAGGAAGTACGAGCTACATCCAGAGATCAGGCGGCAATCGATGCCGCTGCAGAGAAACTGCAGACAGCTACAGAAGCCCTGCAGAAGAAAGCGGATAAGAGCGCACTGCAAGAAGCGGTAGAAAAAGCGAATGCTATCGATCTGGATGTATATACCGAAGAAAGTGCAGCCGCATTGCAGGAAGCCCTGCAGGAAGCACAGACGGTGCTGGATGATCCGGAAGCCGATCAGCAGAGTGTGGATGAAGCGGCTCAGGCCCTGTTAACAGCCATTGAGAACCTGGAAGAAAAGGCACCGGTGGATGAAGAGAAACCGGACGATGGAGAAGAGAAGCCAGTGGATGGTGACAAAGAATCACCAGAGCAGACTCCATCGGACAAGCCTTCCGATGAAGAAGATCCAGCCACAGCTGCAGCATCCAACAACGCAGCTTATGCGGCCATCATCGGTGCAGCCGGTGGTGCGACACTTCTTCTGCTTCATAAAAAACGCAAAAACGAAGAATAAGACAGCTTTGATCATTGGATGAGACGGCAATGTTTTTCAAAAAGCACCTGACTTCGATGATCTGACAGAAAATATGCAGAACGAATGATAAGATGTCCTCAGACAGCGGCGGACGAGAAGGAAATTCTTTGTTAGCTCATATCACCCAAATCAGTATGTTCATTCGAGTCACGCTCGTCTGACGGACATCTTTTAGTTCAAATGACAGGAGGCGGATACAGATAATATCGAACAACTGAATAGGCATAAGAAAAGGAGGTAATGAAAGCTTATGCAAAAAGGAAAGTCCGGTCATGTCAACAAAGTTGTAAAAGTCATGCTGGCATTGTTGTTGTCCTTTACGCTGTTGCCGCAGCATTTTGCAGTGACTGCAGAAGCACAGGATACAACTGAGGAAACACGTGTATATCTTATTTTGGATGATGGTGTAGAAAGAGATATTACTGATGAGTTGAAAGGAACGACGTTCTCCAATCGGTACCAGGTGGATACAGAGTTCCATGGAATTCCAAAGATCAAATTGATTGGGGAGAATATACAGCATGTAACCTTCAGAAAATTAAGAACGCAGAGTGGAATTGCCACAACCAAAATGAATAATTCATCGGATAAGAGTACATTTACATTTGAATTATTTAATTTGAAAAATGAGGACTGCTATGGAAATGGTGGCTATTCAATTTCTGTTCAGGCTAAGAAAGTTGTAAATGGTTTTATTGAGTTTACCGGATATAGTCCGGCTGAACCTGAAGTGGACAAGAGTGCCCTTCAAGAGCTGTACGATGAGGTATCTGTCTATGAACCGACAACGACGGATACGACTTATCTGGAAAAACTGACCAAAGAACTGAGCGACGCAAAAACTGTTCTGGCTGATCCGGATGCTACAGAAGACGATGTATATTACGCAATCAATGGATTAAAGGCAGCGTATCTGCTGGCACAGATCAGCGGCTATAATCAGACCTATCGTCCAATGGAGATTGATGGAAAGGTAACAGATTACAGTCAGTATACGACGGAATCTGCGCTGCCATATTATCGCGCCTTCAAAAAGGCACAGTATATCAGTGCGAGTATGGATGCACCGTCACAGATCGCAGAACTGGAAGAAATGCTGGCAGCTTATGAGGAAGCGTTGAAAACGGAACTTGTGGAAGCAGGGGATACGCCGAGAGGTGTAGAAGTTGGCATCTTGGAAAGCTTGCAGACAGCATCCGGATATTCCGGTTATCTTGAAGTAAGCTCAGGGAAAGCAAACGGTGAACTGGTCATTCACTTGATTTACCATAATAATGGTTTGGATCCAAACAAAAATGAGGAGACCGATAAGTTACATGCATATGAACTGAAAGATGCAAGGATCAATGCGCATTATACAAAGTATGCTGGTGGCAGCGGTTCTCGTACATTGCCGGCTGACATTGAAAAGAAACCGTTAGATGGCGAAACGACACTGGATGCCGGTTTCCAGATGGATATTACCGGTCTGGAAGCAGGTGCCTATGATTTCCAGTTGAGAGTGGACGGAGATGATGTCTCGAGTACACTGGGAACTTATTATACGATCGATCCAGAAACCTATGTCAATAAAACGGCATTACAGGCGCTGTATAATGAGGTAGAAGACTATACGAGCAGCGATAATCTGTATGATGAGTTTGTAGAGGCCAAAGAAGCCGCAAAGGTCGTCTTGGATGATGTAAGTGCTACCCAGGAAGAGGTCGACAAGGCGTATGACACATTGAATAACCGGTATTGGCGCAGCAGGTCGAATGCGTATGTAGCCAAATACAAAGATGATGTTTTCCCATATACGGAGTATGAGGCAGCCAGTACATTGCCGGTCGTTCAGGTGTATACAGAAGCGCGCAATCACACGAGTATAAGCTATCCGGCAGAAGAATATAAAAAATTGGTCGAGCGTTTTATCGAAGCTGAACAGCAGCTGGAAAAGCTTCCGGAGAATCCGCGTGGTGTCATGGCGGGTCCGGATAAGGACATGATCAATACGACCGATCATCGTGGAATCTTCACTTTCAGCGAGTATACGGATGAAAACGGCAAGCAGATGCTGCACATCGAATACGAGAATAACGGAATCAATACGATTACGGGAGAATCATTAGGTAAGTTCACAAATAATAATCTTGAACGTCACCTGTCAGTGAATATCGATCGCAGAAATTATGATGGATCAGGATACAGTTCCAAATCGTATACCAGCTATGTAAAGCCGCTGGATGGTGAGACGGATCGAACAAAGGGATTCCAGCTGGATATCGAAGTAGATCCGGGCATGTATTCCGTTCGCATGACTTGTGACGGAGACGACACAGAATCTTACGGATTCTATTACACGAAAGAGGATACAACTCCTCCGACAGCAGAGGTCAGCTATTCCAACAATGGGGAACTGACCAACCAGGATGTAACGGTAACGATCCAGGCGGACGAAGCCATTCAGGCAGTGGAAGGCTGGACGCTGAGCGACGATCAGACGACGCTGACGAAGGTATTCAGCGAAAATACGGATGGCAGCGTAACGATCAGCGACCTTGCAGGAAATACGGCAGAAATCAGCTATACGGTTACGGGCATCGATCAGACGGCACCGACAGCGGAAGTAACGTATACGAAGGATGGCAATACGGTCATCGTAACGATCCAGGCGGATGAAGCCATCCAGGCAGTGGAAGGTTGGACGCTGAGCGATGATCAGACGACGCTGACGAAGGTATTCAGCGAAAATACGGATGGCAGCGTAACGA
>ERZ1643246.3896-NODE-3896-length-12298-cov-6.126440_pt1 | contig 12298 bp, 12 predicted proteins | sample MGYA00579265_ERZ1643246 | MGnify/ENA primary metagenome ERZ1643246 (study PRJEB29033, sample SAMEA4952261) | chicken gut metagenome | biome: Broiler Chicken; feature: Gastrointestinal Tract; material: Caecum | place: Ireland | collected 2018 | study: Broiler...
CGCCGAGTGGCCGCTGGCAAACGCACCAGTGGCCGCTGCTCGGCGCAAATTGCAATTTGATGGTACGAGCATTTCTTTATATGAAAAATAATTAAAGTTTAGTTATATCACTATTAACATTTACTATAATTTGGTATCTATTCCCCCCCCCACACATATTTTCATCTTATACAATACTGTCTTTATAAACTTTTTTAAATATTTTTTAGGATAACACCTTCTTACTGTTTTCTTAAATCCATATCCTTTTTTCAATTCCCGGAAAAACAGCTCGCGCTGCTGTGGTTTTTGAGAAGGATGATGCAACTGATGATTGTTATTTACTGCACGTTCCAAATCAACATCAACAAGCGTTAAGTCGGCTTGTTTTATAAGCTCTTTTCCTTTTTCATTTTGACAAAGTATCAAAGAAACACCTTTATCTTGAATATGTCTTTCGAGATCACTTCCCCATGAATCTCCAAGTGTGATATCACCAATTCTTTCAATCCTGGCATAATTACATTGATAACAATTTTCTGTATATGTCGTTGAATTAAGAAAAGTCATCAAATAATCATCAGTAGTTGTCGGTACAGCAAACCGCTTTTCATTCTGCTCCAGCTTAAAATTATTTTTCACTCGAAATTTTATGCTTTCAGATTCTTCCAGTTTCACGCCATAATCTTTCAAAAAACAATCTAAAATCTGAGGAGACGGAGTTCCATGACAAATCAAATCAATGGTATACAAATTCTGATGATTTTGGGTATAATGCTTTACAGCAGCTACTTGACATGGTAACCCAACAAAAAGCACTCTTTGTCCTGCTCTAATTTTATTTAAAATTTTTTTATATATTCCTTTGGGATTGCTTTTTACATATTTTGATCCTGCAAACTTACTTACCTCATCTTCTGTTTCTGCAAAATCAAACTCAAATCTTCCCGAACGGAAAACACAGCTACAAACAATTCCGCCGTTTTTTATAAAAGCTTGTTCTATTGCCGTAGCTATCCCTCCGGAAGAAGATTTCATACGAACACTATTATCACATGCCCATCCTTGTTTCCACCAAACTGGTTTAATTAACATCGGCTTGCTATTATTCTGACATGCTTTATGGCATGCATTACACCGAATACATTTATCCATATCTATTACTGCATCATATGCTGTCCATGAATCAACAACCCGAATTGCATTTGTAGGGCAAATATCAAGACATTCCATACACCCTGTACATTTTCCCTTTTCACACACTGTATTCATATTATTATCTTCCCTTCAATCTTAACATTTTCTTTAACAATGGAATCCAAATATCTGAAAACACATATACTGCAACACCCAGAAGGATGCATTGTAATGCAAATCCATACCAACTGTCTACAAACATTAAGACCGCAGATAACAACAAAATCATACTTCCTGCTACAAATTCTTTATTATTGATCTTATACTGAATATATTTTCTCGTATGAAAAAGCCGAAATGCGAATACTAATATATAGCTGATACATGTAGCAAGCGCAGCACCATAAACGTCTATCAGTGGAATTAATGCAAAATTCATCACAATATTAAAAATCGCACCAAGCATACCAGAAAAAAGATAGCCAAAACTATCTTTATGTACTGTATAACTGGTTGCCATAAAAGATGCCAAGGTCAAGTAAACACAACCGATTGTCAAAAACGGTGTATATTTCCATGCGATATAATACTCTTCTGTAACGTAAAGACTTAGGAAAGGTTTCATGAAAGTCACCAATCCAATACCAATCAACATGACAATTCCAATCAATGCTTTAAATATCTTATTGTTATACTCACTCTCATCAACTGCTCCTTCTTCACGAATTGCAGAATAACTCCATGCCTGATTAAAGATTGTTGTCAGTGTGGAAACCAATGTTGGAAGTTTGTACGAAACCGCGTAAATACCATTAGCAGCAATGCCTACCATACTGGACACCATAATGCGATCTGAAGAATTCATAATCCACCACATAAATGAATTAGGAATCAGTACAACCGAATACTTTGCCATACGGATAAACAAATCTTTATCAATTTTCAGAAAAGAGAACGATTTATATCCTTTTCCGACTGCAAGTGCATATACAGCAGTGAGTAGATTAGCAATAATGTATGCTTTTAAATATCCTTCAATTCCCTCTTTAAATACTAAAAGGAATAAAATGTTCAGTGCTGCAATGAAAAAAGTATGCAGTACATTCCCAAAGGAATACTGAACCAAAAGTTCTTTTCCCCGCAAATCACACAAATAGAGCTGACTTGCAGCTAAAGAAATAACATAGAAGTAAACAAATACTGCATATTGAGAAATTTTATCAAAGGAATGGCATATTGGGAAAATCAGCAAACCAACCACCATTCCAATCACCAAAATGTTTGTTCCTATTTGCGTGATTTTTTTATTATCAGCATTTTTATCCAATGCAAACCGCATAACCGATTCACATATGTTCAATGTAAGAATTGGAACCGCAACGGTTCCAACTGTTGTAACCAAATCAACAACTCCATATTCCGTAGTTGTCAATGCGTTTGTATATAACGGGATCAAAAAAAACGTAATAAGCTTTGATCCAAGATTTCCTAATGTAAAAATAATAGTATTTTTTATCAAATAAGTATTTCTATTATTTCCCATGCTCTGTTACTTACTCCTTGATCAGCCCTTTTATCTTTCATTCAAGAACGAGATCCAATCAAATTCATCCAGCCAGTGTTTTCCAGTAAACTTACTTTGATAATCACATAGATTCTTTATATTACCTACGTTTTCTTCGCTTTTGGGAATATAATATGTTGATTGGAATTTAGGGTACTCTTTTGCTGTAAAAATAACTTTATGTTTGAATTTCAACTTGTCGAATGAATAAATATCCTGTTCTGTACAGCCATCCTTTTGTACCATAACAATATAAAGATTATTCATATCCAATCGTTTCAAACGTTCATTCCATTTTTCTTTAGCCTGTTTAAACGTTTTATAATGTGTAAAGTAAACTCTAATATCATCTAACTTTCCTACCGGATACCCATGCTCTTTACTGTTTTGTATATCCTCTTGGAGTTCACAACTATATAAGTAATACTCTAACCGACTCAGAAATCTAATAAATTCTCCTGGATTAAACCAAAGATTAACGGTCGGCGAATTAAACCGTAATCCCATTTCATGACTTACCACCCCCCCCCCACACAATTCATTGAAATAATCGAACAATCCCTATTTTTTATGCTTTTTTGATACTTTCTATTTATATGACTACGGAGAATTTTTCTATAAATCTTATTCAAATCGTTTATCTTCAACATTTTTACAGATTCTCCTTCAAATATTCCAATGACCTAATTCTTTCCAAGCTTAATATTTCATCAATTTTTTTCTTATTCAAATCCTTATCCAATACAGTACTCAATTGAGAAATATCTGTGATAACATGATCCTGAATTTGAAGTCGGTGCGTCAAATCTTCCAATTTATTCCGATTGCTCTCCCGAATCAATACGGCCATTCTACCTCCAAATTTTGCGCCAAACAATGTTCCGTGGAAAGTATCAGTAACAATACATTCCGCATTTTGGAAAGCCTTCAAAAGTTCAAACGGCGTTAATGTTTCATAGGATTGTATCCATTTCTGTCTTCCGAATGGTGCTACAATTTTTAAAGCATGTTCCTTACAATATCGAGAAATTGCTCTTATCTCTTCTGGATCATTAATTCTTTCAGAGTAGGAATAAACGATGCAGTATTTTTCCGGCAGTTGAGATCCCACCGTGGCATTTCTAATTTCATCTTCAAAATCTCCCACTGCCACCGGATCTAAATTATATACACTCTTTTTTCCGGTTACGGCTTTTACAAATTCTGCGGTATTTTTATCGCGCACCGATACAGCTGATAGATTCGACATTGCTTTTTTAATAGCTTCACGCAATTCGTGCGATAAATTATCCGCTTTAGTAGAGCCACAGCTTGCTGCATATGTAATCACCTTTTGAGCAGAATCTACATTACCGAACAATTGCGAAGAAAATCCCCATTTAGATTTTTGCAAACAATTGAAAACTTCATCGCTTCCTATCACACAAACATCAACTTTTTCGTCACCACTCACACTGTTTAATCCTGTGGTATTTCTAAAGTCCGAAAACATTTTCCGTAACTTTCTTCCACGAATTTTACCCTTAATGCGATTCAATTGGACCTTTAGCCAACTGTCATTTTTTTTATCTATATCATTTTGGGTACATTGCAGATTTAATGTCTCATTTTCGCCATGTTTAATTGCAAGGAATTCTACTTTACCACCTAAACTTTCAATCATTTTCTTTAGAGAATACGCTTGCAATACAGAACCATAATTATCAATCTGCTGCATTGAAAGTATTTTTATTTTTTTCATCAAATTTCCTCCTGTTTTTCTAACCATTGAATAGAAAAAATAGAAATCCAAAAGAACCAATTGATTGTAACTTCAAAAATGGCCGCAACAATCATTGCATATAAAAGTATTACCATATACGACAATTCTTTCTTTTTTTTCAATGCATAAAAAACTGTAAACAGGATTGCCATTACACCAATGAAGCCAAAATTCATCATTTGTTCCAGAAGTCCATTTTGCACGTTGCCAAATACTCCTGTAATATTCATCATTACACCATTACTATAGCCGTATCCAAGCCAGAAATGATCCTTAAGCAGACTTTCTAGATAGTTGTTATAGATTTCAAATCTTCCATAAACCGTAATGCTTCGTTGAAAAACATCAAATATAATATATTTAACGATATTAATCTTCAAAACTGCATTTATTACGAACGGGACTATAGCGGTTCCTATAAGAGCACTTACTGCAACAACGGAACCCTGTATGGAGTTAACATGCAACTTTTTTCCAATTACAAATAATATCACTGCTACAATTAAAGCTACTGTTGCAGTTGCACAACCGACATAAATTGTAAAAAAACAACCAAAAGCAATTAACGCACAGATAATTCTTCTATTTCTTTTTAGATTCATATTATGCGCCAAACCATATAATGCAATTAGCGATATAAATAAATATGACGAAGTAAACTTATTTCCGAACATATATGCCGCATTATTACTGTTGTTCTCCACTCCAACAACCAAAACGGAAATAACTGTAAGTATACAATATATCAAATTAGCCCTGTATAAATTTTTACTCATACGGCCTATGAAATTATGAGTATTAGAATATAAAAAAAATGAGTATAAATCATAAAATGTGAATGCATATAAAAAGGAATCCATTAATGCTTTTACTGTATAATTTCCCAAAATATAATTATAAAATCCTGATATTATTATAACTCCAGAAAATAAAAGAGACCGATTATATACTTCTCTCTTTTTTAATCTTTGTATCAGAAATGCAAACACTAAAACCAACGTCACAATTTTAATTGCTTGTCTTACTGCATTTGGAATAAAATATGCTTTAAATAAGGAAAAAAATATAAGATATACATATAAATCATAAAGTGCAATCTTCATAATTTTGTACCATACCTCGAATCAATTCTGGCGTACAGATACGGACTAACTGCAAATAATACTGCCTTAAGTTTATCCTTCAAAAAATATGAATATTTTATCGGTATCTTTCTGTCAAACTTATTACGATATTCCCGCCTGTATAATTTTCCACGGCACATACCTTTCATATACAACATAGCAATATGATTAGCAAATAAACTCTTCACTAAAGGATTTTCAATTTTTTTCAGCATTTCTATCATATTATTGCAGATAAATATAACGTCCAAACCATTTTGAGTTAAATCTCTTTTTTGTGTAATAGATCCTTGTCTAATCACATAATGATAATAACATATATCTGATGTTAGAACATATTTCGCTTTTAAAGCGACTTCAGCTGACCACAACTCGTCCTCATGAAAAATACCTGTTGTAAATTTCAGATTATTATCAACCAAAAAATCTTTTCTATAAACTGCAAAACACGCTGGAACCGGAAATTTCCTTTTTCCTAATTCACTTATTAAAAAATCATCTGCTTTCCAAATCTTATTGCTTTCAGATGCAAAGCCCCTATATTTCACGCAGTTTCCATTTTTCTCCTTATAATGTCCGGTATAAAGCACATCAATTTGCGGATTTTTATTAATTTCTTCCTTAATTTTCTCCACACAATTGCTTTCAACATAATCATCACCATCAACAAAAATTATATACTCGCCATTTGCATACCGCATGCCAAAATTTCGTGTATCTGACAAACCCGTGTTATTTTCTTTATTAATATAGGTTACTTTGCCCGTGTAGTCGTTTTTGATGATTTCATTCGTTCTATCACTTGATCCATCATTAATCACCACAATTTCATAATCATCATATGTTTGATCTAATAAACTATCAAGACACTTATTAATATATTTATCCACATTATATGCTGGAACAATAATCGATAAAAACATCCCAGTTTGTACTTACTATAATACGCAAGTACTTCCTCCTTATCCCGTATGTAACTTTTTTTCCAAAAATCCTTGGATTATACTATGAAATCTAGCATTTTGCTCTCTCTTTTGATTCCATTATGCAAGCTACTAGATATCAAACACTATAACGCCATTCTATTTTTCATCAATGAATCATAAATATTTTCTAATTTTTTTGCACAAGAAACCATATCAAATTTATGAATTTTACTTTCTATTCGTGTATAGACATTTGTCCTGTCTAACGAAAGAGCTTTGTATTCTGCAATTTGATCACTCCATACTTTTTCCCCTTCAGCACCAATAGGTAAAAATGAAACATTTTCCCCAACTTCTACTATTTTAGGTACTTTATCTGAAATCACACACGGCAATCCACTGATCTGCGCTTCGACTGCAACAAGCCCAAGCCCTTCATATAAAGACGGGAACAGAAAAACATCCATAGCAGAATACAACGATGATATATCATTACTTTCTCCATATAGAATAATTCTTTCTGAAAAGGGATGCTTATGAACCAGGTCCTTAATAATATCAAAATCCGGGCCTGTACCAATAAGTAATAAATAAACATCCTCAATTTTTTTCCCAATATTTTCAAATACATCTAACAAATATTTTTGATTCTTGATTTCATTAAATCTGCCAACATGACCGAGTACAAATTTATTTTCTACTCCCAATTCTCTCCGAATTCTATACCGTTCTTGCTCAGAAAAAATGAATTTAGTGGTATCAAACCCATTAGGTAATACTATATAGTTATCACTTCCAAATAACCAATCTCCCGCGGCATCACTGCATGCCATTGACATCGTATACATCTTTTTAAAAAATGGATTCAAAATGTTTTGCAATTTCATATGAGAACAACAACTGCTATGACTATGTGCTATCCTCACTTTGATGCCTGCAATTTTTGCGACAAATAGTTCAATTGCCATCATAGAACTACTACCATGTATGTGTACAGCATCAAATTTTCCTTTTCGCAATTCTCGCAACAACCCCCAATAATGTCTCAGACTCTTTTGATGTCTAGAAGGCAATGCAATCAGATTAATATCAAATATTTCACACTCACGTCTGTAAGAATCTGCAATTGGTTCCCCCGCAAGAATGGTCAAATCATATTTATTTTTATCTAATGCCTTACAGTAATTCATAATTACAGTTCCAATTCCCGTAATACCTAAATGATTTGTGACCATCGCAATTTTAATTTTATTTTTTCCCATTATACTTTTCCTCGCAGTCACAAATCTTTTCATGCTTTAACGGTTGCTTACGTTGACATAATATTTCATTTTTCTGAATTTCCTTACCAACGAAATCAAACTCGGTTATAGCCACATAATGACTGCTCTCACTTTATTCTGTTTTAATGTTGACACTCGTAAAGAACTTAACGCATCTCTTTTTATTACTTTTCGACAATTCCTATACATTTCAGGATACTTTTTCTGCACTCTGGTCAGAGCACACATATTATAGCTTTGTCATTACAATATCTGCTTTAATGGTACAATATTGAAACAATAATAAACACTTTATAATTATCTTCCGCTACACCCCGACTTTTTTGAGAAGTCTAACTGCTCCAGCGGGAAGGGCTGCCTTTATCCTTTCTTTTAGCTGAATACCAATTCTTATATTATCAATAAAATTCGCCTCATCAATTTTTTCATAAAATATATCTCTTGTATCTGGTCGTGTACACGGCTTTACTAAGTTCCCCTGCTTTATCATGCCTTCTTCCAAAGTAGCTTTTTCTACTTCTGCAAGAGATCTCATCATATCAAAAAGTTTCTGCCCTTTTTCAGTATTAACAAATACACTGGACACCCCCTTCGGAGAATTAAAATCCGGATGACTTTTTGCAATTCCCCAGAAGTCTCCTACCGTCAGATCTCCTACACGGTTTGTATTTGCGTAAACACATTGATAACAACTCTCCCTATAACAATCACCATCCATAAAATGTTTTCCATAGCGATCAAGGGACAGTGTCTTTGTCTTTGTCTTTGTCTTTGTCTTTGTCTTTGTCTTTAGCAGATATTGCGTTCCCCAGCCTCGCTTATCTTTAGAACGGAAGTTGAAGTAAATGATCTTTCCCGATGTCTTTTTATTCTGGTATTCCAAATACTTTTTGAAGAATTTCGGGGAAGGAACGCCGTGACAAATAAGATCAATTGTATACAATTTTTCCTGATCTCCGCCCAGAAAAGCATACAATCCGGCGATCTGACACGGTGTTCCAGTGAAAAGTACTGTTTTCCCTTCTGCAAGACGATGTTTAACTTTTGTATAGCTATCTCGCAGATCAGACTGAACATATTTGGAAGATTGGATTTTTTCTCTTTCCACATCAGCTGTTATTTCGATATGATTTACTACCAGCTGTTCGTCATAAGCAGCACCATAAACTATACCACCCATTTGTAAAACAGTCTTTGCTGCACTATCCGCTGCTCCGCCTGATGCAGAACGCATAATATCTGTATTATTTTTATTACGCCATGCCCAGACTTTTTGGGGTTCATTCCGATGAGAATCCACATTTTTCACCGGACATTTCTTCAGGCAAAGTCCACATTCAACGCAACATTCTTCATCAACTGACGGATACCAAAACCCCTCTTTATTCTCCATCATAGAAATACAATGCTTCGGACAGCTTTGTTCACAGCTTTTGCATCCTACACATTTTTCTTTTATCCCCGATATATTCTCCATTTCATTCCTCTATATTTTTTCGCAAATATTCTTTTGCTGCCTCTCTCTGTTTTTGTAAAATGCCATCTACAGCTTCAAAATCAATCAAATTTCTATTGATTTTTTCTGCATCTTCGATTCTTGTCGTCATTCGTGAGCTAAGTTTCATGCGCTCAAGTAAATCGCTCAATTTCTCTTCATTTCCATAGCCATTACCAACACTTTTACGAACAACTGTCGTAAATGGGCGGTGTGTGATTATCGAGAAGATAGTACCGTGAAATGTGTCTGTGATAACTTCTTCTGCATTCCTAAAATAGGCAAGTACGTCAAATGGTGAGCAATCAATAAACTTATCCGCACATTTCTGAATACCACCAATAGTATATACTTTTAATTTTTTTCTTTTGGCGTACTTCGAGATCCACTCTGCTTCTGCATCTGAAATTCTGCCCGAATAAGCATATAGAATTAAATATTTTTCGGATATCTGAACTTGAGGAATTTTATCACAACAATGCATAAAGTCATATATCAGTACAGGATCAAGATGATAAACAACTTTTTTATCCGTTAAAGTCTCTACGATTTTCCCCGAATTCATATCACGTACGGAAAGAGCATCAAACTCATTCAAGAGATTCTTGATTTCCTCAATTTTCCCATATTTGTCCAGTTTTTTTAAAGTAGTGTTACCAAAAGATGCTGCATATGTAATAAGTTTCCCGGCTTTATTATCCTTTCCGAATAATTCCGGGGAATAACCGACATTACTATTTTTTTGAATGCAGTTAAAGACTTCATCACTTCCGATAACCAAACAATCCAGAGCAGGATTATAATTCATTTCATCCGAAACACCTAACAATGGCATATATTTTTTTAAAAATGATTGCTTATATTGAATAAAAGCTAGTTTATGCGACAGAGGCGCCTCATATCTGAATGTCTCAAATCCTTTTTTTATTTTTCGGAGATATTTATTAGCATTATCCGCATTATCTTTTACTAATGGAGGACCTACATGATAATCAACAAATTCAACAGAATGGCCTAAATTCTCTATAAGCTGCTTCAATGCAAAAGCCTGCAAAAAAGATCCATAATTTGAAATTCGCTGCATTGACATGATTCCTACTTTGCTCATCACTTCTTTTCCTCAAACATTTCATTCACGATCTTACCTAATTCTTCATTAAACCTGCTATTGTTTGTTTTTAAGACATTTTTCATTCCGGCAACAATCTTTTCATAATTTATAATTGTATCGCCAAGTTTATCCATGTCGTCAACAACAATTATTGTACCCATCCGGTCTGCGACGGACTTTGCAAACGATACCTGATGGTCATTCACATGCTCATTGAATTCATGCCTTCTCGGAACTACAACCGGCGTCTTTCCTATCTGCAACGGCATAATAAAGCTGGACGGACCGCCATGTGTGATTACTATCCTGGCACTATCAACAAGTTTTATCATCTCCTGATACGGAAAAAGTTTCTGCCACTTGCAGTATTGCGGTTCATATGTACTATAACCAGTCTGAATAATTACATCCTCTGTAATAGTTCCATCCTTTTTTAAATCATCCACATATTTTACTAATCGATCAAAAGGCTGTTCGTGAGTTCCTACGGTAACAAAAATCATCTTCGCATCACCTCGCTAAAATATGCTGCCCAGGTTGATCGCTTTCGGGTAGACTTTTTTCATTTCTTCCCATTCCACAATAAATCTGTCAGTAACGGGATAACATAGTTTTCCGGCGATTGTGGGTGCATCGATGCGATCAAATACTTCAATGTAAATTGTTTTTGCTCCAAACAATTTCCCAATATAAAAAAATGGAATTGCGGGTGCTGCTCCTGATGTAATGATTAAGTCTGGACGCTCTTTGGGAATAATCTTTATAGCTTTTACCGTATTTATAATCAAAGCTTTAATGCTTCGATTGCTCGGATAATAGCAGGGATACATTTTTTCTCCCTTTAAAAGACTTCTTGCATCTTCCTTATCAAATGTAACCCAAAAACGATCTTTATCCTGCCAGAAGGGTTTTAACATATAAAGATGTGTCAGATGCCCGCCGGATGATCCGACCAGGCACACTTTTAATTTCTTATTTCTTTTCATTCCCACTTTTCATCCTCTCATATCAGGTACAATCACATATTTACTAGTTAAATTTTTACGTCTGCTTCTGGCTGAAGTGATTGTATATTCACCTGCTTTATCTGCCCGTCAAATCCGGATACTTTTCTATGCTCAAAGTCATACCTACATTCGTAACATCTTCCTGATTTCTGTATTGTTCTTTCCGCGTCTGTTCAATCACAGAGACAAAAAATCACGTTTTTATCAGTCAGACAGCTTCATCTTTCTTCATCTTTCTTCATCTTGCTGTATAGCGTCCGCCATATACGAAAACAAACATTTCCATCTGATTGCAAGCTAGCTAGCGCCGTCTGCCCCTGCTTGTTTTCTGTGAATGTCCAGACTTCTGAATTCAAATAATTGTTATTATTTGGACTTCACACCGTAAATTATTTCGACCCGCTCCCGGTCACTACCACCCACACTGTCTTCAACAGTATCTTGATATCCATCCCGATATTCCAGTTCTTCACATACTGCATATCCATCTTCACGACTTCTTCGAAGTCCACGATATCACTCCTGCCACTCACCTGCCAGATCCCGGTAAGTCCTGGCTTCACCGCCAGCCGCGCTCTGTGGTAGTACTCATATTGCTGCCATTCATCTTCTGTCGGTGGCCTTGTCCCTACCAGACTCATATCGCCCTTCAGTACATTCCAGAACTGTGGGAATTCATCCAGCGATGTCTTTCGTATAAACCAGCCCAGTCCATGTCTGGTGCCGTCCGGACCGCTTCCGATAATTCTCGGATCCGATTCCATCTTAAACATGAGACCTTTCATCTCATTTTTCTCCATAAGATCCTTTTTTCTCTTCTCCGCATCCATGTACATACTGCGGAATTTGTAGATTCGGAATGGTTTTCCGTTCTTACCGATTCGTGTCTGCGAAAAAAATATCGGTCCTG
>ERZ1643246.3898-NODE-3898-length-12295-cov-8.280310_pt1 | contig 12295 bp, 15 predicted proteins | sample MGYA00579265_ERZ1643246 | MGnify/ENA primary metagenome ERZ1643246 (study PRJEB29033, sample SAMEA4952261) | chicken gut metagenome | biome: Broiler Chicken; feature: Gastrointestinal Tract; material: Caecum | place: Ireland | collected 2018 | study: Broiler...
CTTTGTCTGTAGGAAACAAGATTCCTATCTACACCATCTTTGCGTTTTTATCGATGGTTTCCTGGATGATCTCTTCAAAATAGACAGCCAGATGCTTTCGGGTCTCCTTGTCCAGATCCTTTGGATAGATCGGGCGTCCGTACTCAACGACAACGTGGGTCTTCCGGATAAATGGAAGGTGGGCCTCAAAGATCTGGGCGGTATTGTTCAAACTGATGGGAACGATGGCACAGCCTGTTTTCTCGGCGATCTTAAAGGAACCTTCTTTAAAAGGAAGGAGGCTTAACTCCTCTCCGGTATTCCGGGTGCCTTCCGGGAAAATACAGATGGAAATCCCGCGTTTGATATAGTCGATGGCCGTCAGGATCGTCTTCATACCCTGCTTTGGATCGTGGCGGTCCAGAAACAGGCAGTAGAGGTATTTCATCCATGTAGAGAGAAGAGGAATCTTCTCCATCTCCTTCTTGGCGATATATCCTGTCAGTCCCGGACAACGGGAATACGTCAGCAGAATATCAAAATAGCTTCTGTGATTGCCGATATAGAGGACCGGCTCGTCTTTTGGGACATTTTCAAAGCCGATCACCGTGGCGTCCACACCTGCGATTTTGAGGATGCATCGAAACCCCCACTGGACAATCCGCAGGGAAGACCGGTCGCGCAGTTCCCGGTTTTTCTTTCCGATCAGCCATTCCACAAAAAAGACCGGAATTGATAGAATCAGATAGATCACCAGATAGATGACGACACAGATAAAGCGAATCATAGGATACGCTCCTTTCCACAAAAAATTAATAGACAGTATGTCGAAAAACGACGCACTTACAAAGTAACACTATTATACTATAAAAATGCGGGAAAAGAAATCCAGATTTGGCATTTTTTATGTGAAGTTTGTGTAAGATGATAAAGAGAAACTACAGGATCGCATGATATGGGAAAAAAAGCTGGAAATTTCCGGAACATCATCCTCTTTGGCATTGCGGCCTTCTTAGGTTTTTGCATATCCGGCTGCTCAGTGACGGATCTGGGAGGAACAAAAAAGCAGGAGCTGGATTTTACGGTCCTGGAAAAGGAAGACATTCCAGAAGAATTAAAGACAGAAATTGAAGAGAAAAAGGACGAACCGATGAAGCTGACCTATACGGACCAGGGACAGATGTATCTGGTCAGAGGGTATGGGAAAAAAGACACAAGCGGGTACAGCATTGAGGTCAAAGAGATTTACGAGACGGAAAATGCCGTACATATCCGCACGGAGCTGAAAGGACCAGGAGAAAAAGAACAGGTCATAGAGAAGCATACCTGGCCGTATCTCGTGGTCAAACTGGATTATCAGGACAGACATGTTGTCTTTGAAGAATGAGGAGGTTCCATATGGAGTTGGTAAAAAAACAGGTTATGAAACAGTGGAGCGGGAAGCCGGTGACGGATCAGTTTCTGATCGATGAGGATTACAACGTACCGGATAACAAAACGGATATCAAAAAAGTTATGATCAGCGAGGGAACACTTCGGATCGAGGAGATCCGTAAAGTGGATCATTATGTAAAAATCCAGGGGAAGCTGATGTTTCAAATTCTCTATGTGACAGACGAGGCGGAAGAAAAGATGGCGGAACTGACCGGGCAGTTCCCGTTTGAGGAGATGGTATACACCGAGGAAGAGCGGGGCGACTGGCTGATCAGAAGTACCAGGACAGATGTAACGGCGGTGATGATTCACTCCAGAAAGCTGAATATCCGGACCATGGCGGAGATCGTACTGGTGCCGGAAGAGGCGGAAGAAGGGGAGCTGACCGTGGATGTGGAGGGCGTAGACCGCTGTTTTAGGAAAAAGGAGACGAAAAAGATTCTGAAAATGTTGACTACGATCCGGGATACATACCGGATCAAGGAGGAAATCCGTCTCCCGAAGGGAAAAGAAAATATTGCATCCCTGCTCTGGACAGATATCAAACCACGGAGACTTGACACCAAGCTGGTGACGGACGGACTGATTGTGGAAGGGGAACTTCTTGTATTCGCTCTTTATGAGACGCCGGATGAGACGTTGAACTGGATCGAAGAGCCCGTGCGGTTTGAGGGGCGGATCCCGTGCCCGGGGGCGGATGAGACGATGTTTCATCAGATCGACACGGCCTTTACCGATGAAAATGCGGAAGTGCGGCTTGACGAGGACGGGGAGATGCGGATCATCGGAGTCGAGGCTTCTCTGGAAGCAAAGGCGTCTGTTTTTGAAGAGGAAGAACTAGAGATCCTGGAGGATCTTTACTCCTTGAGCTGTATCCTGACAGCCGAAAAAGAGACAAAAGAGTGGGAACAGATCGTGATGCAGAATCAGATGAAATGTACGGTTGGCGAGACGCTCTCCCTTCCGGAACTCAAAGACAACATTTTTCAGATCTGCCATACATCGGGCAGCCTGGAAATTGTACGGACGGAACCCGGAGAAGAAGGAATCCGGGTAGAAGGGATTCTTCATATTGCCTTTCTCTACATCAAACCGGACGATGAGATTCCCTTTGACACCTGGCAGGGAATGGTGCCGTTTTCCTGTCTGCTGGAATGCAACGAGATGTATCCGGATATCCGCTGCTCCTTGAATGGCTGTATGGAACAGTTGGATGTCAATCTGCTGGGACAGGGCAAAGCGGAAGTAAAGGCAGCGCTTTCTTTCCGGACGCTGGTAAGAAAACCAGTTTCCATTGAAACAATTACGGAACTGCAAATGGAGGAACGTTCCATGGAAGAGCTGGCAAAAAGGCCGGGCATTGTCGGATATGCTGTCAAGGAGGGAGACGATCTTTTTTCCCTGGCCAAACGCTTTGGAACTACCGAGGAGAGCCTCTGTGAAGTCAATGGAATTGAAAAGGAAAAAGGTCTGCAGCCAGGGGAGAGGATATTGATTTTTAAGGAAAATTTGAGTATACTATAAGGAAATGTATACAAAATACATAATGTCTGTTTCTTCTATAATAAAGGAGAGGCTCTCAAGGGGCAGCCTGGAGAAGAACGGACCATGAGAGAAAAGAGGAAAAGCAAGGAGAGATTGGATGGAACGGATTCAGTTAAAAGCACTTGGAAAGATTAATCTGGGGCTCGATGTACTTGGAAAAAGAGAAAACGGATATCATGATGTCAGGATGATCATGCAGACGGTGTATCTGTATGACGAGGTCACGCTGGAAAAGCGGGAGGAGCCTGGCATCACCGTTTCGTCTAATCTCGCTTTTTTGCCGGCGGACGAAGGCAATATTGCATTTCGGGCGGCCCGGCTTTTGCTGGATGAATTTGGAGAAAAACGAGGAGTTTCCATCACCTTGAAAAAGCACATCCCGGTTGCGGCAGGGATGGCAGGCGGAAGCGCGGACGCCGCCGCCGTGCTCTTTGGGATGAACCGGCTTTTTGGCTGGAAGCTTGGTGAGAAGGATCTGATGGAGCGGGGAGTTTCTCTGGGGGCAGACGTCCCGTACTGCATTATGAGAGGGACAGCGCTGGCAGAGGGAATCGGGGAAAAGCTGACCCGTCTTCCGGCCATGCCAAAGTGCCATATCCTCATTGCCAAGCCGCCTGTCAGCGTCTCCACAAAGACAGTCTATGAAAAGCTGGATGCAGCCAGGATCACAGAGCATCCGGATATCGACGGTATCATCGATGGACTCCGGGCAAAGGATCTTGCCCGTGTGGCAGGATCCATGGGAAATGTCCTGGAAAGCGTGACAGAAAAGCAGTATCCGGTGATCACAAAGATCAAAGAAGAGATGCTTCAAGGCGGAGCCATGAACGCTATGATGAGCGGCAGCGGCCCGACCGTATTCGGCCTGTTTAAGGAACGCAGTATGGCAAAGAAAACAGCGGAACAGATTCGACAGAAGGGATTTGCAAGACAGGTTTACACAACAACCATTCACAATGTACGAAAGAACAGGAGGAACGATTGATGGAAGCAGATTTTGGAGCAGAAATGAATGAGTATCTTCCGCTGCGGGACGTGGTGTTTAATACACTCCGACAGGCGATTTTACGGGGGGAGTTAAAGCCGGGAGAACGGCTGATGGAAGTCCAGCTTGCCAAAAAGCTGGGAGTGAGCCGCACGCCGATCCGGGAAGCGATCCGGAAACTGGAGCTGGAAGGGCTGGTCCTGATGATTCCAAGAAGAGGAGCAGAGGTAGCGGAAATCACGGAAAAGAGCATGCGTGACGTACTGGAAGTCAGAAGGGCACTGGAAGTTCTGGCAGTCAGCCTGAGCTGCGACAGGATCACAACAGAACAGATCCAGGAGCTCAAGGAGGCGGCGGAGGAGTTCGAACGGTCCCTCACATCCGACGATGTGACAAGAACCGCAGAGGCAGACGTCCATTTCCATGATATCATTTACCGTTCCACGGATAACCAGAGATTGATTCAGCTTCTCAACAATCTGGGAGAACAGATGTACCGGTACCGGGTAGAATACTTAAAGCACCGGGAATTCCATCCGCAGATTTCCAAAGAACACAAAGAGCTGATCACCTACCTGGAGTCCAGAGAGAAGGAACAGGCCGAGGAGAAGATCGGCGTACACATTGACAAGCAGGCCATGGCTGTGCTTGAGACGATCCGCCGGAATAAAAATCCGGAAAAAACAGAATAAATCCAGACGATCCGGCAATACTCCCGTTAACATGGAAAAGACAGGAGGATGACGGATCATGAACAGACGAAGAAACCGGATCATGGCAGCGGCAGCTGTCATGATTTCCCTGATTCTGACTGCCTGTGTCTGGCGCACAGAGACAGTCAGTGCAAAGATGGAACAGACACAAAGGCACATGGCAGAAGAGGTGCTGCGCTTCCATGTGCTGGCAAACAGCGACAGCACCAGAGACCAGAAGCTGAAGATGAAGGTAAAGGATGCAGTGGTATCCTGGATGGAAGAGCAGATGGATACAGAAAGCCTTGACCAGACAAAAGCCTTTATCCGCTCCCATCTTTCCGAAATCGAAGCGGTTTCCAGGGAGACACTGAAGGAAGAGGGAGCCTCTTATCCGGTACGGGCATCCCTGGAGTGGACGGCATTTCCGGAAAAGACATACGGAGACATCACCTTTCCCGCCGGAACCTACGAGGCGCTTCGGATTCAGATCGGGAAAGCCCAGGGGCACAACTGGTGGTGCGTCCTCTATCCAAGCCTTTGCTTCATCGACAGCGTCCATGCAGTTGTACCGGACCGCGGGAAAAAGCAGTTGGAAAACGTCCTGACAGATGACGAATATGAGATGGTGACTGCAGCCTCAAAATTCAAGGTGAAATGGTTTTTCTTTGGATCATAAAAAAAGAAAACTGTCCTGGGACGAAAGAGAAAGGAAAACAAAATGACAGAATTTTTAATCAGACGGTTTGTAAAAAATTATGAGCAGACAGAGACTGTTGCAGTACGGACAGCCTATGGCGTCCTGGCAAGTGTGGTAGGCATCCTCTGCAATGTATTTCTTTTTCTTGTAAAAGGGATCGTAGGAATCGTGCTTCACAGTATTTCCGTTACGGCGGATGCGTTTAACAACCTTTCGGACGCAGGTTCCTCGATCATTGGCCTTGTTGGGGTCAAGATGGCGGAAAAGCCCGCCGATGAGGAACATCCTTTCGGACACGGGCGGATCGAATACATCGCCGCACTGATTGTGGCATTTATCGTACTGGAGGTGGGATTCACATTTCTGAAAGACGCCATCGGAAAAATCCGGAATCCGGAGGTGCTCACCTTCAACACCATATCTGTTGTGATCCTGATTCTGTCTATCGGAGTCAAGATCTGGATGGCGGCATTCAACAGAAAACTCGGAAAAAAGATTGATTCCAAAGTTATGATGGCAACGGCGGCGGATGCCATGGGAGATGTGGTGACGACAACCGCTACCATTCTGTCGGTCCTTTTTTTCCGCGTAACAGGAATCAACATTGACGGATTTGTCGGCATCGGTGTGGCACTCGTTGTCATGTGGGCCGGGGTCGGCATCGCAAGAGACACGCTGGAGCCGCTGATCGGAGAAGCGGTTCCACAGGAGACCTTTGACGAGATCACCAGATTCGTGGAGTCCTACGATGGCATTGTTGGCACCCACGACCTGCTGGTACATAATTACGGACCGGGCCGAAGCATGGCGTCCATTCACGCGGAAGTGCCAAATGACGTCAATATTGAAGTATCCCACGAGATTATCGACCGGATCGAGCGGGACGCCAGAAAACGTCTTGGCATCTACCTGTTGATTCACATGGACCCGATTGAGACGAAAAATCAGGATGTCATCGAAGTCCGGGACAAGGTGGAAAAAATTGTCAAAGAGACCGCTCCGGAGGCAAGTATTCATGACTTCCGCATGGTACCGGGAGAGCATCGGGTCAATCTGATCTTTGACATGGTGCTGCCTCACGGGTATGATAAAGAAGAGGAGAATGCGTTGCTGCATCGGGTGATGGAAAAGATCCACCATCTGGACGAGCGTTATCAGTGTGTGATTACAATGGAAAAAAGCTTTGTTGCGGAACAAAAGGGAAAATAAAAGAGGGATTGTATGTACGAAATCAAAACAAGAGTCAGGTTAAGCGAAGTGTCGGACAACGGATGCATGACGCTGACCGGAATCATCAACACATTTCAGGATGCAAGCATCTTCCAGTCAGAAGATCTGGGCGTAGGAACCAGGTATCTGGAAGAAAAGAAAAAAGCCTGGGTACTTTCCTCCTGGCAGGTGGAAATCAACCGGTATCCCGCACTGGGCGAAGAGATCAGGACCGCTACCTGGGCCACGGAATTTCATGGATTCTTCGGGGACAGGAACTTCGTCATGAAAGATGAGCAAGGGGAAGTCATCGCCTATGCCAATTCCATCTGGGTATATATGGATCTGGAGTCCGGACGCCCGGCAAAGCCATCCCAGGAGGAAATCAGCCGGTATGGAACGGAAGAGCCTTATCCAATGGAATATGCCTCCCGGAAAGTCCCGATGCCAAAGGAAGGAATACCGGGAGAGCCCATTAAAGTCCGGAAATACCATATTGACACCAATCATCACGTCAATAACTGCCGGTATGTACAGATGGCAGTGGAACTTCTGGAAGAACAGGGAGAAGAGACGGATGTGTCCAGACTTCGTGTAGAATATAAAAAATCAGCGCTTTACGGAGATACGCTGTACCCGCTGACAGAAGCAGCGGACGGGGGGACGACGGTCGCCCTGTGTGATGAAAACAAAAAGCCATACGCAGTGGTAGAGCTGAAAGCATAAAGGAGAACAAAAGAATGAAATTGGGCGAAAAGCAAGTATTGACGATTGAAAAGGAAGTGGATTTTGGGGTATATCTGGGATCAGAAGAAGAGCATGTGCTGCTTCCGAAAAAGCAGGTGCCAAAAGGGGCTGAACCGGGAGATCCGGTGGAAGTTTTTCTCTACAAGGACTCCAAAGACCGGCTGATTGCAACGACCAATGAGCCAAAGCTCACCCTGGGAGGGCTGGCGGTCCTGGAAGTGGTGGATATCGGAAAGAACGGAGCCTTCCTGGACTGGGGGCTGGAAAAGGATCTCTTTCTTCCATTCCGGGAACAGACCAGACCGGTCAAAAAAGGAGACCATGTTCTGGTCAGCCTCTATATTGATAAAAGCAGCCGTCTCTGCGCGACGATGAAGGTTTACGAAAAGCTGTCCTGCGATTCCCCGTACCAGAAAGATGACATGGTGGAGGGCATCGTCTATGAACTCAGCGACCGCTTCGGCGTCTTCGTGGCGGTGGACGGAAAATATTCCGCACTGATCCCAAAACGGGAAGTATACCACAACTACCGTCCGGGACAGACGATCCGTGCCAGAGTAGCTGCAGTGAAGGATAACGGAAAGCTGGATTTAAGCGTCCGGGAAAAGGCCTTCATCCAGATGGATGTGGATGCGGCGCGGCTTGTGGAGTACATGGAGCAGCACGGTGGACGGATCCCGTTTACGGACAAGGCATCTCCGGAGACGATCCGGGCCGAATTCGAGATGAGCAAGAACGAATTCAAACGTGCGGTAGGACGCCTTTTGAAAGAGAAAAAAATTGAAATCAGGGAGAAGGACATTGTCCTTGCAGACAAATCAATCATATAAAAGACAAACAAGAAACAGAAAGGAGAAACACAGATGAAAGTACAGAACATCACGGATATCGACAAATTTTTTAAAGTAGTGGACAGCTGTGAAGGAAAGGTAGAACTGGTAACAGGAGAGGGAGACAGACTGAATCTCAAATCCAAACTGGCTCAATACGTATCTCTGGCAAATATCTTTTCCAACGGTGAGATCCCGGAACTGGAAATTATTGCCTATGAAAAGGAAGATATCGACAAGCTCGTATCCTTCATGATCAACGGCTAGGAAAATAAAACAGAATCCAGGCATAGCAGGGGGCGGAAGATCAGATCTTCCGCCCTTTTGATCCATTGTGCAGGAGCGGAATAGAGCAAAAGAGTAGAAAGAAAAACAAAGATTTCGAGGACAAAAATGGAGATTTCGAGGACAGAAGGGCGAAAAAAATCGGGAAATGTAGTACAATTTTGAGGGGACAAAAGATAGTGGGAAGAGGGAACAGGAGTGAAAAAGAATGAAGTGCAGTAAGGTGGAAATCGAAGGAATCAAACTGGCGGTCTCAAGGTTTTACAGAACCGATGCGTTCTTGTGCCGGGAGATCCTGATGGAGAGTATCCGGTGGCTCCTTGGACGGTATGAACAGCGGAAGGAAGAGGCGGATCTCCGAAAAGCGCTTTGCCACATGAGGGTATATGGAGAGCTGGGATTTCCCTATGAGGATATCAAAGACCAGTCAGAGCGGGCCTTCGATCTGCTGGAAGCAGATAAGGAGGTGAGAAAAGCGTTTCGAAAAGCATTCTGCAAAGAAATCGTAGTCAACAAAACAAGAATCAACCGGCTGCTCGGCAGATGGAATCCGGCCCGCCATTCCATGAAGATCACAGAGGCGGTAGAGGATATCATACGGAAAGTGAATGAACAGGAAGAAGGCGACTCCCTTTATCACTGCGGGAGGGAAATAGCCGTAGATGGAGAGGAAGGACTGTGGGAACATACTTTCCGGCTTCAGATACGGAATGGAGAAGCTGTTTTTCACGATGTGAACAATAATCAATACTATCTGCTGTTGAAGGAGGAGACACATGCTTAACATTGTAATTGTAGATGACGATAAACGGATGCAGGATATGATTCGGGACAAAATCAAAGAGACAGCGGACCGATTTCTGAGTACACAACTTCTGGTTTTCCCATCGGGAGAAGCATTTCTGGAGTATGCGAAGACAAAGGAATACGGAGAGGAAGGGGATATCTTTTTCGTGGACATCGAACTAGGAAATGGAATGACCGGACTTGAGTTTGGAAGGCTTCTGCGGAAAACCTACCCGAATCGTGGACTTGTGTTCCTGACGTCCCATACGGAATTTGCACTGGAAAGCTATGAAATCGAGGCAGACCAATATATCCTGAAAACCCAGATGGAGGAAAGACTGCCGCGGATTCTGGAAAAGCTCATGTATCGGATGGGCGCAGAGAAAAATGAATATCTGATGCTGAAACGCGAGGATGAGCCGGAGGAAAAACCGCAGAAAATTTATTTCCGCGAAATCATTTATATCCATAAGAAAAAGATGGGAAAAAATGCAGAATATGTGACATTCCAGGGAACCTTCAGAGAACGGATTTCTTTGAGCAGGTTAATGGAAAAGCTGGACAGTAAGGAATTTTTTCTTGTAGATCGAAGTAATATTATCAGCCTCCGAAATGTCCGGGGAATTCAGGACAATATGATCTACATGGAGGAAGACTACAAACTTGAGCTGAACCAATACCGGATTGATGCTGCAAAGAAAAAAATTGATGATTACTGGAGGGAACGGGAATGGAACGGCAAATCCACGTCATAGTACTGATTCTGCTTTCCATCTGTGAGGTATGGATGTGCTATCAGGTATTATACCGGACAGTGCTGGAAAAGAAATATCTGCGGAATTGGCAGAAAGTGTTGGTATGGGGGAATATTCTGGGGGCAGGCATCCTGTTAGGGATCAATCGAAAAATTCTTTTTTTCTCTAGTACTATGTTTGTATTTATTATTTTATCTACATTACTCTGTGCCTGGATTGTAGAGAAAAAGAATATGTTAATTAAGATAGAAATCATTATTCTATTTTATACAATTCTTGCTTTGATGGATTTTTTCTGCGGATTTATCAGTATGGAAATAATCGGAAAACAATTTTGGGAAGAGATTTATAAGTTTTCACAATCCATGGTGCAATGTGTATTGTTTTTGATACCAAGAGCAGGTGTAGCTCTACTTTTGTTGAAATGGCAAGATAAAAACTTGGTTTTGAAAGGGGACAGAAAGACGCTTGCACTCCTTTGTGCCATATTTATAGGAATTTTGAGGATCTACATGGCAACAATGATGAATATGGTAACGGGTGCCAGAAGAGCACAAGGACTGGGAGCGGCAGTTTCGATGGTGTTTGTGAGTGTGTTGACAGCAGGTGTTTTTGTGTTTTTTCATCGTTTTCAAATATTGAAAACAGAAAATGAAATGCTGTCGGAACTGGGAACACTGTCTAAGAATCATATAAAAGAAATGGAAATCATGATGGAAAAAAACAGAATACAGACACATGATATGAAGCATCATCTGCTGATTATGCGTGAGTATGGACAGGAGAAAAAATGGGATCTGCTGATGTCATATCTTAACGAGTTATCGGATGATATTTTGGTATCCCAAAAGGCTATGTGGACTCAAATAGGAATTTTGGATACACTTCTGGAACAGAAAAAGACAAAAGCAGAGTCAAAGGGGATCAAATTTCGCATCCGAGCGGATCGAATTGGAGAACTGCCTTTTTCGGATATGGAAATCTGCGCACTATTCAGCAATCTTTTGGATAACGCAATTGAAGCCTGTGAGAACATTCAGGACGATAGACGGTGGATTGAGATACATATTACACGAAAATCTGAAATGCTTTATCTTACCATTTCCAACAGTATCAAAGACAGACCGTCAGAACAAGAGGGAAAATTGATTACTAATAAACAAAATCATCAGCTGCATGGATATGGGATCAAAAGTGTACAGAAGATTGTCCGTCAATACGAAGGAGACTTTTCTTATCAGATCCGCGAAAGAGAATTTATAGTAACCATTACATTTTGGAGATTAGAGGCAAGGAGAAACGGAATATGAAGCAAGAAGCGTATTTGTATACTGCCGGAGACTTAAAAAGTGAATTGAAGGAAATAAATGGGATACAAGACAGGGAATTGGCAGAAGATGTGGAGCGTTTTACTAATCCAGTTAGAGATACCTTTTTAACAATTTTCTGTTGCTAATTATTTATAAAGCAGGATGTTCATGTGAGCATCCTGTTTTTTTCGGAGGAATTTATGAAAGATACGTATTTGTGGGAAAGAGATTATAGAAATGATCAGGAAAAACCAGTCATTGAAAAGAGAAAGAAACACTGGGATCAGCTTTTCGGAGAAGATTTGGTGGCGGAACTTCAAAAGAGATATCCTGCCTTTCAGGCATATCTGGAAGAGCAGATATTTGGGCGAAAAGAAGGAATTTACATGGGAAGCTTGCGTGTGAAATATAGAGAATGGAATGATCCGTCAAATAAGATACGCAGAAACATAGGAGAGACGAAACTGTTCTTTGCAGAATTTTACCAGTCTTTTTTGATAACAGGGATAGAGGAATTCAAACGTCGGTTAAATACTATGAAAGAGAAGATAACTCCGAACGTATATAGAGATTTTGCAGATGAACTGGCTGTCCGTCTGCAAAATATTGCGCTCCGCACCTTGATTGCGGAAATGCACGGCTGCAAACAGAAGGGAATGTTAAAGGGAGTGGACGAGAAGGAGCAGTATGAGGACTTTTGCAAACAATGTGGAAGTAAAGAGCTTTTCTATCATATCGTAGATACCTATCCGGTTTTGATTCGATGTATCCGGGAGCGTATGGAGTGTCAGATCCAGTATTATGTATAGGTGATGCAGTGGTTTCAGGAAGATTATGATAAAATCGGGAAACTCTTTTTTGAGGGAGAAGTTCCTGGCAGAATCATAAAGATGGAATTGGGACTATCGGATCTTCATAACGGCGGAAAAGAAGTGCTGAAAATATGCCTGGAAAATGGGAAGAAGCTGTTTCTAAAACCTCGTTCTATGGAGAACGAAGAGTTTTTCACAAGGCTTCTGGACTGGATCAGTGAGAGAA
>ERZ1643246.3899-NODE-3899-length-12292-cov-4.200294_pt1 | contig 12292 bp, 9 predicted proteins | sample MGYA00579265_ERZ1643246 | MGnify/ENA primary metagenome ERZ1643246 (study PRJEB29033, sample SAMEA4952261) | chicken gut metagenome | biome: Broiler Chicken; feature: Gastrointestinal Tract; material: Caecum | place: Ireland | collected 2018 | study: Broiler...
CCATGTTTTTCTTTTGGGCTTTAATCTCAATATTTGGGTACTTTTGTGCAAGTTTTTGCATAATTTGAAGGGTGTTATCAGAACTTTTATCATCGATCAAAACCACACGGTAGTTTTGATAGGTGATTTGTTCGAGGGAGTCGATCGAACGTTCGAGAACGGCTTCTTCGTTATAACACGACATGAAAACTTCAACGGAAGGTCCGTTATTCTGCTTTTTAGATCTTAATTTCGTAAATGTTCGTTCACAATAGTTAAAGAAAATTGCGCCGATTATCCAAACAAAAGACATGATGACTGGATAATAAAGCTCAAATCCTCCAATCATAAAGAAAAATCCCCCTTATGGCTGTAATTTTATATAAAATTATTTTTACATCTCGTAAAAAAAACGAAAGCGGGCATACTGCCCGCTTAAATGATTATTTCTGATGTTTTCCTGTTCCCAACATGTGCAGATAAACCATATTCCATCTTGATGATTTAAGGGTGTATTTCTCATTTAAAAATGCCTTGGTTGAGGCAGGAACATCGTTGTAATTACTTGTTTTTGTTAATTTTGCTTGGTAAACAAACCGTTGTTTTGAATTTTGGTTAGCGTTCCCACACGTAACAAGGGTCAAGTTTGGTTGACTTGAATCTTCAAGAATTGTGTTGTTATGCTGTGAAACAGGTGCCTTGGCATAAATCTTGTAGGTGTATACCTTATGGAAATTCGTGATGTCCAATGTATCACCGACTTTTGCCTTTTGATAGATTGGGGCAAATAACGCATCTTTACTTGATGATACGTTGTGCGCAGCAATTGAATAGTTGCTTTGACCCATTTTTTCATTTGGTTCAAGGGTACCAGCACATAACGAATAGATTGTTTGATCGACCCCATTAACAATCGGAACGTTTAACCCAAGTTTTTGATTATAAATTCCACCAACGACTTTGATTTGTGGGTGGTATGCCCGTGCTTTCGCAACGGCAAAAAGATTTAACGGTTTAACGCTCGCCCAATCATATGGTGCTTTCGTTTTCTTTTCAGTTCGAACCTCATCACCGAAGATGACCGGATGATAATTTTCAATCAGGTAATTGGTGATTGGTTTATTAAAAAGCAAAACAAGTCCAATGATAAAGGCGATTCCAAGGAATATCTGACGAATTCCATATAATAATTTATTCTTTTTCATTGTTCTTTGCTTTGTAAAAAGTTCTATTTTTGAAATAAAACTTACTGCCTTTTTGTCTCCCTCATAATTCTCTTATACACAATATAATATAACATAATCCAAAAAAGTTAAATTCCGAAATAGTTTAGTCTTTTTTTAAGAATTAGAAGATGATTTTTAGGATGTTTTTTAAATCAAAGAATAAAAGGGACCTGATTGCTTGCAAATTAGGAATTGAAGCCTACAATATTTTCTTTAAAAATATTTTGATGTGGCATATACTCAAAGTAGTTGGTAAAATGCTCAACTTAAATATGATGGGGTGATTAAATGACCAAAAAAGAACATTTATACGACCTATTCAAACCAACTCATTATGATGTTTATTTAGACATTAACCGTGAAACAAAGACTTTCAATGGGAAAGTAACCATGGAAGGCGAAGCGGTTAAGCCAAACATCAAATTTAATGAGAAGTTTTTGAATATTACAGCCGTTAAGGTAAACAACGAAGCCGTTGATTTTAACGTTGATGATCAGGCAGAAACCGTTGCCGTTAACTGTGGTCAAACCGGTGAAACAACGGTTGAAATTGAATTTGATGCTCAATTAACAGACACGATGATGGGAATTTATCCGTCATACTACGAAGTTAATGGTGAAAAGAAGCAAATTATCGGAACTCAATTTGAAAGTACAGCTGCCCGGCAAGCATTTCCATGTATTGATGAACCGGAAGCCAAGGCAACATGGGACCTGGCAATCAAATACGATGAAAAACCAGGGGAAACAATTTTAGCCAACATGCCTGAAAAAGAATGCAAAGACGGAGTTCACTACTTTGAAACAACAAAGCGGATGTCATCATACTTGATTGCCTTTGCATTTGGTGAAATGGTAAGCAAACACACTAAGACTGATGATGGAATCAAGATCGGGGTTTATGCTTCACCAGCTCAAGTACTATGAAACACCATATCCGCTTCCACATTCATGGCAATTGGGATTACCGGACTTTTCAGCCGGTGCCATGGAAAACTGGGGCTTGATCACATATCGGGAAGCTTTCTTAACATTGGATCCGAAGAATGCTTCATTAAGTGTTAAGCAACACAATGCAACGGATATTACCCACGAATTAGCTCACCAATGGTTCGGTGATTTAGTCACAATGAAGTGGTGGGATGATTTATGGTTGAATGAAAGTTTCGCTAACATGATGGAATATGTTTCAAGCGATGCAATTCATCCTGAATGGCACATGTGGGAAGTCTTCCAAGAAAAGGAAGTTCCAATGGCATTAAACCGGGATGCAATTGACGGCGTTCAACCTGTTCACGTTGAAGTTGAAGATCCCGCTGACATTGACGCAATCTTTGATGGTGCGATCGTGTACGCTAAGGGTTCACGGATGTTAGTTATGGTTCGTTCAATGATCGGCGATGACGCATTGCGGAAGGGCTTGAAGAATTACTTTGATGCTCATAAATACGGCAATGCGGTTGGGGACGACTTATGGAAAGCCCTTGGCGATGCTTCTGGAATGGACGTCAGTGCAGTAATGAAGTCATGGTTGAACCAACCAGGTTATCCAGTTGTAACGGCAAAGATCGTTGATGGCAACCTTCAATTATCACAAAAACAATTCTTCATTGGTGAAGGCAAAGATGAAGGTCGGCAATGGCAAATTCCGTTGAACAGCAACTATGAAACTGTTCCAGAATTAATGAAGGATCAAACCCTTGATCTTGGAAACTATGCTGAATTGAAGCAAAAGAACGGCAATAAGCCATTTGTTTTGAATGTCGGCAACAACTCACACTTTATCGTTAAGTACGATGAAACATTGTTAAACGACATTTTGGATCATATTGATGAATTGGATGCAATCAGTCAACGCGAATTATTGCAAGATATGCACTTGTTGGCTAAGGGTCGCGAAATTTCATACTCAGCGCTTGTTCCATTGATGAGCCACTTTACAAAGAACAAGTCATACATTGTAAATGACGCATTATTTGAAATTGCTGATGACTTGAAGAAATTCGTTAAACCAGGTTCAGAAGACGAAAAGAACTTACGGACATTATTTAATGAATTAAGTGCTGCCAAGTACGCTGCTCTTGGAATCGAATCAAAAGATGATGACGATAACGATGCCGTATTAGGCCGGCCAACAATCGTGAAGGCTGCTTTGTATGCAAAGAACGAAAAGGCCATCAAGGATGCCCACGCAATGTTTGAAGCTCACAAAGATCACATTGCAACGATTCCAGCAAGCGTTCGGCCATATGTCATGATGAGTGAAGTTGCAAATTACGGTAACGAAGACTTGATCAAGACATTATTGAACGAATACCGGCAGACAAGCGATGGAATTTATCAACGCGACTTAAGCACTGCATTGACTGCAACATCTGATAAAGCTGCAATTCAAGAAATTCTTGAATGCTTCAAGGATGCTGACACAATTAAGCCGCAAGATTTGCGTGAATGGTATGTTGGATTGCTTGGCAACAGCGAAGCTCAACAAGCTGCATGGGATTGGATGCGTGATAATTGGGATTGGTTGATCGACACATTAGGTGGCGACATGGAATTCCATACTTACGTAACCGTGACAGCTAATACCTTCTACACAAAGCAACGGTATGATGAATTCAAAGCATTCTACGAACCAAAATTGGACACTCCAGGATTGAGACGTGAAATTGAAATGGATGTCAACTTGATCAAAGGAAAAGTTGATTTGGTTGAAGCCGAAAAGAGTGCAGTTGAACAAGCAATTGCAAATGAAGTTAAATAATTGACTATGTTTCTACTAAGAGGTTGTGACGTGAGTCACGACCTCTTTTTTTGAATCTTGAGATTGAAATCCATTAATGTTAAATTAATTGTAAACGATTTCAAAAGAGAAGGATGGTTATGAAAAAGAAGCTGATCGTAACGGATATTGACGGAACGTTGGTAAATGACCAAAAGGAGATCATGCCGGAAACCAAACATGAATTAAAAAAGTTGATTGCTCAAGGACATCGAGTTGTTTTATGTTCCGGACGCTCGATCAATGGCTTAAAGGATTACTTAATGACGCTTGGATTGTGGGCCATGCCGGATGAATATGCAATTACTTTTAACGGGGGCAACGTCTTTGACTTAGCAACGATGAAATCAATTGATGCCCATTATTTGTCAGCTGATCAAGCCATTGAAGCTGATCAGTTGGCGAAGCAACTAAGGGTCGGCGATACTTTAGTTGCCGCATCCCAGAAATCATATGCAGTCAGTTCGCAAATGAATGACCAAGCATTGGAAGATATTCGCGACAGTCAATTGGTACCGGTTGAAACTGATAATTACGATTTTTTAGAAGGGGAGAATATTCAGAAATGTCTATGGACTGATGAACCGGATAGGATTACCACGGTTGCAAAACAAATTCCGGCAAAGTATTTTGACGAATTTCAGATTGTAGGAAGCGGTCCGATTTTTCTTGAGTTTTTACCGCAAGATTCAAGTAAAGGGAATGCGGTTCATCATCTTGCTCAGCGGTTAAACGTCGATTTGAAAGACGTGATCGTTTTTGGTGATGAAGAAAATGACCTGTCAATGTTTAAGGTTGCCGGGACGGCAGTGGCAATGTGGAATGCTCGTGATGAGATCAAGGAATATGCGGATCAGATCACGGTTGCTGATCACAATCATGATGGAATTGGCAAGACTTTAAAATTAATGTTTGAATAATTTACCTTTTCATAATTTGAAGATATCAGTTAAAATGGTTGATATAGAGATGAATGAAAAGAGGGACTTAAAATGAAGGTTGGAGTTATCGCCGCCAATGGACGGGCTGGCCGGCGAATCGTTAAACGGTGCGTTGAAGAAGGATTTGACGTGACCGCAATTGTTCGGCATGAAAATCAAACCGCAGCTCAAAATGTATTGTTAAAAGATTTGTTTGATTTAACAACTGACGATGTAAAGGATTTTGATGTGATCGTTGATGCTTTTGGAACTTGGGATGCAGATGCGGTTGGTCTTCACGTTTCATCAATGCAACATTTAATTTCGATTTTGCAAAAAACAGATATTCGGTTGATTGTAGTTGGTGGGGCAGGCAGTTTGATTGCTGATCCAGAAATGAACATGCAATTAGTAGATACGAAGAATTTCCCTGAAAAGGCACGGCCAGTAGCAAAGGCGATGAGTGTTGCTTTTGATAATTTACGGATAAGCAAGGGTTTAAGGTGGACGTATGTTAGTCCGGCGGTTAACTTTAAACCGACCGATGAATCTCAAGGACATTATGTAATTGTAACGGGTGATAATTTATCGTTTGATAAAAATGGCAAGAGCGAAATCAGTTATGCCGATTACGCGCGGGCATTGGTTGATGAAATTAAAAACGATAAACATGAAAATCAACGAATTTCGGTTCGGTGGTAAAAGAATAAGCACGCAATTTGCGTGCTTATTTTAGTAATGATTGTAATATTCAACTGAAATTTTGCCGTGGTCATCAACAACCAGTTTGGTTACTGATCCGTTTTTAGGACCGTTGACGGTTGCATTGTATTCCGGCGCGAAGTGGTCAACAATTGTCCGAATCGTCAAGCTGTGGCTTACAAGAAGCAATGTTTCACCGTTCCCGTGATGTTCTTTAAGGTATTCGAAACCAGCTGCGATTCGGTTCCAGTAAGTTTGGTCATCTTCGGCGTCGCCCCATGGGTCAGCTTCGTGAAGAAGATCGCGGGTCGCAGCGGCTCCCAGTTTATCTAAGATCTCATAATACGTTATACACCCGTGCGGAAGGCCCACCATTGTCCAAATATGGCCGGAATCAGCGCCTTCAAAGTAGCCAAAGGATTGTTCCCGGAAGTTTGGTAATTCGTGCGTTTCAGGCGCTTTAAATTGATTTTCAGCGATGATCATGTCGCGGGTTTGGATTGCGCGGGGTGAATCACTACTGTAAGCAAAGTCAAACTGAACGTCTTTAAGCCGTTGACCAGCTTTCTTGGCATCTTCAATTCCCTGATCAGTTAAGGGTGCGTCACACCATCCCTGAAAGCGGCGATATTTATTCAAAATTGTTTGCCCATGACGGGTTAAATAAATTGTAAAACTCATTATTATTCCCCATTTACTATGATTTGATTATTTTTATTTTATCATACCTGATTAAATTTCTTAAAGTTGTTTAAGAAAAGGGTGATTGATCGAATTTTCTGAAACAAAAAGCTATAATCTTTTATGTTGTGAAAATTAATTTCAGTTCTTGAAATTGAGAATTGATTTTCAAAATTAAATTGGGAGGCATAGGAGATTATGCATGGATTTATCGGTGAATTTTTCGGCACGATGATCTTGACCGCCATTGGTTGCGGCGTCGGTGCTGGAATCAACTTAAAGGGGACCTTCAGTCGGGGTCAAAATTGGCTTTTTGTATCCCTTGGCTGGGGTCTTGGAATCACGTTTGGGGTTTACGTTGCCGGAACGTTAGGTTCAAAAGGCTTTATTAACCCGGCCATTACTTTAGGAACGGCAATTTGCGGGTTATTCCCATGGAGTCAAGTGTTGCCATATTTAATTGGTGAATTTTTGGGAGCATTTGTCGGAGCAGCGCTTGTTTTAATTCAATACTACCCACACTTTAAGGCTTCAAAAGATAAAGCAGATGGCAATTCAGTAGGAATTTTTGCAACGGCTCCTGCAATTGACAGTCCAGTCTTTAATTTCTTTAGCGAATTGATTGCTTCATTCATTTTCATTTTTACGTTATTGGACTTAGGTAACTTCACTCAAGGATTAAAGCCATTGATCGTTGGGTTGATCATCACCGCAATCGGAATGGCGCTTGGTGGTACGACCGGCTTTGCGGTTAACCCGGCGCGTGACTGGGGTCCACGGTTGGCATATACGATCTTGCCAGTTCCAAATAAGGGAACCGCTAATTGGAAATATGCTTGGGTTCCAATGGTAGGTCCAATCGTTGGTGGAATTTTAGCTGCCGGTTTGCATGTAGCATTGATGAAATAAAGTTAATAATAAAAATACCGATTTCAAATTCTAGAAATCGGTATTTTTGTATTTAATTTTTTTAATTAGTAACTAATTGCGCGTTGTGCATCAGCATTCCAGTGTTGATAGAAGTATCCAGTACTCATACTTGCTTTTTGGCCTGTCCAAGGATCATTGTAATATAACGTGTCGCCTCTGAAACCAGTTAAGGTTAGTGCGTGGTTTACAAAACCATCAACGTTTGCAACCCAAATAACAACAAGGTGACCTTGAATCAGCTTATCTTTAATTGCATCTAAACTTGCACCGGTCATGATTTGGCTGTGTCCGATATGGTGGTTTACAACAGGAGCAATTCCGGTAGGGAAGATCCACCAACCGCTCGGACTAAATGGATTTCCAACAAATCCTTTATTGCCATTATTGCTTCGTGGCATTTCATTTGCTAAGTCAATTTTATTAACGTTGCAGCCGGCATACTTGAGCATCATTGTAACGGCTGTGATTTCACATCCCGTTGGAAGTTCAGGACGTTGGCAAACGATATCTGCGTTGTTAAATACACCTTCGACCGCACCATTTACGTTATTAATATAGAATGTTTCACGTCCAATCGTTGTGTCGTTGTGAGACATTTTACCGTCATTGGCATAAACGACCCATTTATGCTGATCACCAATATACTGTAAGCCGGTCTTCATTGCACCAGTCACATTATCGAAAAGATACCAGTCATTGTTAATATTTTGTTGACCATAAAGCATTTGTCCTTGATCGTTATAGTAAACGGTTTTGTGTTGGTCACCGATGTATTGGAAACCGGTCTTCATTGCGCCAGTTACGTCATCAAAAAGATACCAATGACCGTTGATTTGAGCCTGGCCGTGGACCATTTTTCCGTCGTTGGTGTAATAGACAGTTTTGTTTTGATCATTAATATGTTGGAATCCTGTTACAAAATGATTTTGATTAAAAAGATACCAGTCATTGTTAATTTTCACTTGGCCGTTTGCTTCAAGGGCACTTGAATTATCAAATGAGTATGTTTGGTCATTAATGGTTTGGGTTCCGGTTACTCCTTGACCGTTGCTTTGGTAATAATAAATTTGATGGTTACTTTGATCAGCTAAAAATCCAGTTGTCATTGCACCTGTAACACGATCAAAGAAGTAGTTATGCCCATTAATTGATTGATGACCATAAAGCATTTGTCCTTGATCGTTATAGTAAACGGTTTTGTGTTGGTTATCAATGTATTGGAAACCGGTCTTCATTGCACCCGTTACATTGTCAAAAAGGTACCAGTTATTATTGATTCTTTGTTGCCCATAAACCATGTTGCCGAGGCCATCATAGTAAACGGTCTTGTTTTGATCATTAATATTTACGAATTGGCTTTTAATTTGTTTACCAGTTTGCGGATCAAAATATTGCCATTTATTATTAACTTTTTGCTGTCCGTAAACCATATTACCGAGACCATTAAAGTAATATTCAGCATTAGTGTTTCGATCCCAAACATATTGGTTTTTTGCTTGGGCACCAGTTACTGGATCAAAGAATTGTTTTTGACCATTAATAGTTTGGAGGCCATAGACCATATTACCGTTTTGGTCGTAGTAAACTTCTTTATTTTGATTACCGATCCAAACATATGAATTTTTTGCTTGGGCACCAGTTATTGAGTCAAAATACATCCAATGACCGTTAATATTTTGTTGGCCATAGACCATATTACCTAAACTGTCATAATAAACAGTTTTGTTTTGATCTTTAATGTTTACAAATTGATTTTTTACTTGTTTACCGCTTTGTTGATCGAAATATTGCCATTTGTTATTGATTTTTTGTTGCCCGTGGACCATGTTTCCAAGACCGTCGAAGTAATACTCCGCGTTGGTATTTTGGTCCCAAATATATTGATTTTTTGCCTGGGCGCCGGTCGTTGGATTAAAATACTGTTCTTTACCATTAATAGTTTGAAGACCGTAAACCATATTTCCTTTATTAGGATCATAGTAAACTTCTTTATTTTGATCACTGATCCATTGATATCCAAACTGAAGAGCACCCGTTACTTTATCGAAAAGGTACCATTTATCACCAATTTTTTGTTGGCCGTATACCATGGCGCCGTTTGCTGGATTATAATAACAAATCTTATTTTGATCGTTAATTTTTTGGAAACCAGTTAAATTTTTGCCATTTTCTTGTAAGTACCAATTGTTATTTTGATTAACTTGCTTAGCATCTGGATGATTTTCAGCAAAGGTATATTTATCGAGAGAACCTTGCGATGGTTGAACAATTTGATTTTGTTTTTTTGATTGTTGGTTTAATTGTGATTGATTCTCTGGCTTTTGAACCACGGTTTGTTGTTTCAGTTGAGGTTGGGGAACTGAAACACTGGTATTTTGTTTTGGAGCTTGTTGGTTTTGCTCATTTTTAGCAGGAACAGCAGCAAAGTTTGTAACGGTTTGATGTTCCTGATTTTGGCTAGATTGGTCTTTAACTTGACTTGAAGAATTACTAATCTGTGAACTAGAGTTTGTTGCCTTTGACGAAAGAACAACGGCGTTTTTTTGATTACTTGTGGAAACTGAACTAATTTGTTTTTGCTGAATAGCGACTGGTTGGCTGATTGAGTGCGATTGGATTTGGTCAGCCTTTGCAACTGATGTTGTTCCTAAAGTTACTCCTAAAAACAAAATTGGAGCAGTGACCCACATTTTCCCAGATTTGTATAGTTTATAACGCTTTTTCTCTTCATTAAACATTTAAATATACATCCTTTATCTATATACTTTTTTATAAACGATAAAAAGTATATCACACAAACGACATTTTCAAGCCAAAATATTTCAGACTATTCATTAATTTCTAAATCTGTATTATAAAGCCCATTCACGTAAATTTGCATTTCAATTTCAGCTTGTTCCTCAAAGCTTCCTTGTGGCCCTGGATAGCCGGCTTGTTTAATTGCTTCTTTTTGAATAGTCGATTCATTGTAAAGATGGAAAAGGTGCGGCAGGACTCGTAAATGAAAGTATACGAGCCGTTCAGCTTGCGTGGAATCAAGTTTTGAAAGGGCTTTGACAATGTCCTTTTTCACTTTTTCCAAAATTTCAAAATAATTTTTCTTAAATGGAATCAGTTTTTCAAGCGTAACGTCCTTTTCAATTAATTCTCCAAGGAGGGGGAACCAGTGAAGAATCCGCGGGTACTTAACGGCGGTTTGAACCCAGACCTTGCAAAAGCCACCTAATGAAGTGGGATTAAGCGTTTGAAGATTATGATGAAGGTCATTTGCCCAATCAATAAAGTCCTGTTGAATGATCAGCAGGATCACTTCATTTTTGGATTTCACGTACTGGTATAAATTGTTACGGGTGAAAGATAGTTTTTCGCCTAATTTTTTCATTGTGATTTTATCGAATGGCAAGTCTTCCATCAGTTCAATCATTGCCGTTGTGATTTGGTTAATTCGAATTTGCCGTTGTTCGTCGTTGCGTGCACGTTGAAATGTCATTGTAAGATCTTCTCCTATATTTTAATTGACAATTTACACTGTGTAAATTATTGTGAAATTGTGATTTAAATTACACAGTGTAAATAAACACAATATAGTTTAACATAGCCTAATTAAGAAAGGATAGGGGATAGAAATGAAAACGGACCAACAATTCAACACAATCTTTAATGATTATTTGAAAGACTTTGACCAAACACCGATTTCAAAAGAACAAAGAGCAATACTTCCAATTATTGCGTTCACCGTTCAAGGAATTCCAGAACAAATTGAATCTTACGTTCAAGCAGCCGTTGACCAGGGAATAAACGAAGAAAAAATTTTGGAAGTTATTTACCAACTTGAACCGATAGTTGGAGTTGGCAAAGTCCAGGCAGCATTAAAAGTTGCTCATCAGGTAATCCCTGCAAATCGCCAAATGCAACGCCAAAATGATTCGCAATTCGGCAAAGATGTTCAGGCACGAATTTACGGAACGGAAATTCGTAATCTCCTTACTGACCTTCCAGATGGTGCGGGTGATTTTGTGGCTGATCATTTAACAAACCATTTCTTTGGTGATTTTTACCAGCATAAGATTCTTACAGTGGCTGAACGCGAGTTATATGAATTAATGGCGCTGATTACATTAAATGTTGATTTTCAAATCAAGGCGCATGCCAAGGGCTGTCTTAAAGCTGGCAACGATGAATCGTTGATTGTTTGGACGATCATTAATATGTTGCCATATATTGGCTTCCCGTTGGTAATTAATAGCATTCAAAAAGTGCATGCCGCAGCGCAGGAACTCAATGCTTAGGCTTGTGTTTCATGTGAAACATGGTGCTTAACAAATTCGATAAAGGTCATTATTAATTCGGAATAGTGATGATTTTTCCGCCAAATCAGACGGTGGCTGGTCTGTAAATAGTTTTCAAATGGGACGAAGACAATGTCATTATAAGGATTAAAACGGCTAATACTATCGATTCCTAACATGCAGTAATCGTGTTGATGGACTAACGGCAAACTGTTAGGCGATAAATTTGCTGTAATTTTAATATTCAATTTCTGCGGATCAAGTCCGACAACCGCACTTAATTCATTTTGAAGAATGTTCCGCCAAGGATAGATAACGGGATAGTCTCCTAGGTCATCGGCAGTGATGGTTGATTGATGCGCAAGCGGATGTGTCTGATTGACAAAAATTCCGTAACGTTCATAAATCGGCAGACTGAGGTAATTATATTTCGCGGTTTCGATGGGAGTGATCACGAATCCGAGATCTAAAATTCCCGTATCGATTTTATCCTTAATATCATCGCCGATTGCACTGTACGTTTGGAATTTTACCAGTGGATACTTCGTTTGAAACTCAGCAATTAAATCATCAACAAAGAAGGAAACGTTGCTTTCAACGTATCCCAGATTAATTGTGCCGCTAAGTTCATGGTGATTAAAGCTTTGAATTTCACTGGTCGTTTGGTTGATGAGGGTCAAAATATCCTGGGCGCGATGTTCGAGCATTTTTCCTTCGGCTGTCAACGTGATTTCACGTTTTCCTCGAATCAATAATTGAGTCCCCAATTCATTTTCAAGCTGC
>ERZ1643246.3901-NODE-3901-length-12289-cov-17.308239_pt1 | contig 12289 bp, 27 predicted proteins | sample MGYA00579265_ERZ1643246 | MGnify/ENA primary metagenome ERZ1643246 (study PRJEB29033, sample SAMEA4952261) | chicken gut metagenome | biome: Broiler Chicken; feature: Gastrointestinal Tract; material: Caecum | place: Ireland | collected 2018 | study: Broiler...
GTGTTCGACGGTCCGGCCAGCCTGCACCATCCTGTGTACGTATGGCATGGTGCCCTCCTTTTCGGGTGCTGGTCACTTTACTAATGCCTCTTACCGGCGCTTACGGGGCCATAGCCCCGCTGATTTTTCCGTTGCGAACCGCCCGGAGAACTGATATAATATAGGTATCCCGGACGGTTTTTCCGTCGCTTATATTGCCACCTGCGCCGTGTTGTCAGCACCAGGCGCAGGTGGCTTTCTTTTTATGATAAAAAGTCTTTGGCCAGTTCCAGCAGTTCCGCTGCGTGTTCCTGGTCCACGATCTTGACCTTTCCGGGCCGTTTCGGGTCTGCCTCTATGGCCCAGCAGGCTTTGTTTGCCAGCATTTCCCATTTTCTGTTCCATGCGTCCATTTCCGATCTGTAATGGCTTTTGTCTTTTCTCCAGGCCATGAACTCCTGGAACTCCTCCGCCTCCATTGTCACGGTCACGTCCATGGGTTCCTCCTTTCCGCCGCCCGGGCGGCAATTTTATAGGGTATCAATACAGTGATCAGATACCCCCCCCCCGCTAAATAGGGTCACTTGGCTGGTTTCTTCCTCGATCCGCCTTACTGCGGTTTCATAATAGATTTCGTTCAGTTCAATTCCAATAAACCGCCGCCCTGTTTTGATACACGCCACTCCGGTGGACCCGGAACCCATAAAGCAGTCCAGGACCGTTCCGCCCTCTGGTACAATCTCCACCACTTTCTCCATCAGCCCTATGGGCTTTTCTGTCTGGTGGTGTGCTTTTGCCGTGGCTACATTCTGGAACCTGAACACACCCTCTAGGACCGGGACACCCCGATCTGGCGGCATGGCTCCGTTGCTCCCCCATACGATGTACTCACATTGGTTTCTAAACCGTCCTTTTTGCGGCCTTGAATTTAACTTGTCCCATACTGCGATCCCTCTCCATGTCCACCCAGCCATTTGCATGGCGTCCGCCACCGCCGGCAGGTTTCGGAAGTCAATAAAGACACAGCAGACGCCGTTTTCCTTTGTTTTCTGCCTGCCCTCGAACAGAACGGCTCGCATGAACATGGTAAAACTACGCATATCCATGTTGTCCCCACTAAAATCCGGGAATTTTGTTTGTTTCTCTCCGCCGGTTTCTAAATACTTTTTCCCGTTTTCCGCTTTCCGCTGCGTGGAGAATGTCCCGCCGCTTGAATACGGCGGATCAATGATCAGCCCGTCCACGGAACCGTCCGGGATCTCCTCCATGGTGTTTATGCAATCCCCTTGATATAGGACGGCGCGCCCCAGGTCAGTCCGTTTCATTCTCCGCTCCCTCCGTCCTGTCTGTCAGATCCTCAATGGAGGCCGCCGCGCTCTCCAATTCCTTGGCCAGCATATCGCGGCCGAAACGGTCCCGCTGGTGCATGGCCTCCATGCGTAGGTCCGCCGCCTGTTTCCGGTACGGGTTCCGGCTTTCGGTTCTCACCGGCCCCGTGCCCGTGTGGATCAACTCCAGCCACCAGGCCGGGTTGTTTCTCTCCGCCTCATGCTGGCAGGCGTCGCAATTCTCCGCCGTACACTTGCTGCAGAACTCCCGGTGGAAAGCGTCGTCCCACGGTCCGCCCAGGCAGGTGAGGGAGGAGAGGAACGAACCCAGGACGGCAGGCGATACCGTGATCCTTTCAAACTCCGTCATGGCGTCAGCCCTCCCTCTTGTGCAGGTCCACGCTCTCCAGGGCCTCCCACACGGTTTTTTCCCAGTCCCACGCCCAGGTGGTTTTCCTGATCGCGGATAGCATGACGGTTTCCCCGTCGTGGCTCCACCCCAGCGTCCGGCCCTCCGAAACTCCCGCCGTTCCCATTTCCGCCGTGGTCCGCTCCACGATTGCCAGGGCCGTGGGATCCACTCCATACGCCTGCCTGCTGTTCACTTCCTGGAATAACTGGTATCCCCGGAAGGTGACAGGCACATAGGACGCCCCGACGGCCGCCGGCGAAAATGTCCACCCGGCCGCCTCCTCGGTGGCCACCCCGGCCATGATTGCCTGGGGCTGCCCGTCTTTCTCGATGTTCACGGCCTCGCCGTTCTCCGGGATCATGCCCAGGTGTTCCACGATGGTGGCCAGGGCCTTTCGCGGAAGTTTGTTCCACGGGCACCGGACGCACCACTCCTCTGTGTAAACCACCACGTCCCCGTCCAGGTTCAGGACGTTGTATCCGCCGTGCCTGTATGCGTCCTTTATGGCCCGCACCATTCCTTTTTCCTGAATAATTGCCATGTTGTCCTCCTTATTTATAATGTGCGGGCATTTCTGCCACCGGCTCCGAAGGATCCACAGCCCACACCTCTGCGTCCAGGATCTTCACCCAGTCGCACCCCCAAACCTCCGCCGCGTTCATAACCGCCGCCAGGTTTGACATGTGCGGCACTACCACGGACCCGTGGGCCGGGTGTGTTACCCTTGATTTCCCCGGAACATTCCACCGATGGATCCGCGCCCGCTCCACCGCGCTTTTCCCTTCCTGCCGCGGCCCGTCGGTGAAGTTAAACGGCCTCAACCCACCACCGCCTCCCAGCGGGTCATGGCCTCCATGACCTTCTCGCTGTGTTCGGTGGATGTTACGCCATTCTCCCATGCCTGTTCCGCTCCGACGTTCCCCATGTTATAGGCCATGACGGCCTTTTCCGTGTCGCCATAATGGACCAGGTGGGTGCCCAGGAGGTACACGCCGCAGACGATGTTCCCGGCCGGCGTCGTCGGGTCCTGGTTCGTTTCCGCCTCCAGGTTGACCCAGTATGTATTCTCCGGCCCCGGGTTTAACTGCATGATCCCAACCTCTCCAGCGGAACCCACGGCGTCCATGTCAAAATGGCTTTCTACCTCCGCCACGGCCAGCGCCAGGGAATAGGGGCACCCGTATACCTCGCAGGCCGTTCTCATAATGTCCTGCAGGTCGTAGGAAAGGGGAACGGCGTCTGAAAGGTATCCCTGGGCCAGCAGGGCCTCCTCGATCTTTTCCGCCTCCATGGAATCCTCTCCGATGGTTGGCGTCACGAACACGACGGGATCCACGTCCGTGACCTCTTTTTCCGGCTCATTCTCTTGCGCCGTGCAGGCCGTGGCGATTGCCCACACGATGGCAAGCAGCAGGACGGCCGCACAGGCCAGGGTGATGATCCGGCGCCTGGCCAACTCCCGGCGGCGGCGCTCGTTCCTCTTGTGGCGCTCCACTTTCTTCTGCTCCTCCGCCGCCCTCTCTGCGGTTGCGCTCTGCGCCTGCATTTTCGCCCACATTCTCGCGGCCTCCCGGCGCTTTGCCGCCTCCGCCGCCAGATCCTCCCGGCGGTGCCTTGCCTCCATGGCTCCGATCCGGCGTTTTAGGTCGTCCACGTCCTCCACCACGCCATTGTACTGGTCCATGGCCCGGCGGTACTCTTTCGCTTTCCTCTGGCTCACTTCTTGGCGCCTCCTCCCGTGAAAAACTTCCGCTTGACCTCATAGGGCAGGCCGAACCGCCGCCGGCCGCACTTGTCGCAGGTGATCTTCTCGGACTGGCCCGGCAACTGCTTGACCTCCCGATCCCGCCGGGCAGCGGTCGCCACCGCGCACGGCTTGCAAAGGTTCTTTTTCATTCCTCCGGCTCCTCCCGCTCGTCCACGAAGGTGGCGCACATATCCGCCTGCTGGAGGCGCCACACCCACGGCGACATTTCCATGGCCGCGCCCATGTCCCTGGCTCCGCCCTTCACCGCGCTGTCATAGGCTCCCATGTGCCAGCGGATGGCCAGCGCCTCCTCCGGCTCCAGGTCCATGTGCCGCTGGATCAGGTACAGGCTCTTTTCTCCGTGCCCCAGCGGGAGAGGATCCCGGAACACATACGCCTGGTAGTCCTCCCAAAACCCGGTGGCCTGGTTCTTCCGCCGCTTGGTTTCGGTGTGGTACACGCCCACCTTGCAAACGTCATGCAGCAGGCCCAGGATCGCCACCGTTTCCTCCACACCCTCCGCCAGTTCGGGCGCCAGGGTGGTCCCGTAGGTTTCCAGGACTGTGATCTGCCGCAGGCGGCGGTACACGTTCAGGGAGTGTTCCACCAGCCCGCCGGGGTGCGCCCCGTTGTGCTTGGTGGAGGCCGGCGCCTCGAAAAAGTCCGTTTCCCGTTCCAGCCACTCCAGCATGGCGTCCGCATGGTCCCTCTGTACCCGCTCGGTCCAGATCTGCATAAATTCCGCTTTTGCTCTTTCGTTCATACTGCTACCCCCTGAAAACTTTCTTTGATGATCTTCCCGCGCACCTCAAAGGCCACGGTGTGGAAATTCCCATGCGGGTGGATGTACTCGACGATCCACCGCATGGGGCGGTGTATGTTCTTCCCGCCGTCGTCCGTCCCGTAGATCGTCTGCGGCGTTCTGACTATCTCCATACCCACCCGCAGGCGGGTGGGCCGTTTCTCTTGTGCCACGTTGTCCTCCTATTCCTCTGGCTCCTCGTTTCCCCAGGCGTCCCACCCCGGGGCGCGGTCCCGGGCGAACATTTCCAGCCGGGGAACGTCCCCCAGCAGTTCCACGATCCGCCGGCGCGTTTCATCCGGCTTTTTGCTGTGCCCCTCGAAAGGCGCCTCGATCACCTGGTGAACCCGGTGGCTGCGGATCTGGTCTTTTGCCCGGAACCCAGGAGAAACGCCCAGCAGGCACACCTCCGCGTTTGCGCGGGTGTATGCGCCCATTCCCCAAAAGTTCCCGCCGCTCCGACAGAATACTGCCGATCAGGTAGCGGGAGAAAGTCCGCCATTGTCGCCACCCCTTTCCAGCCTCCGGCGTTCCGCTGCTGTCACGAACTCCTCCACCATTCCGCGCTCCCGGAGGTCCTGTGGGTCCAGGTCGTAGACATTCCGGCTCACCGTTTTTCCAGTTTCCCCGTCTTTGATTTCGATGGACAGGAGGGCGTGTCCCATGCAGGTGGAGAAAAAGGCGTGGGCTGTGTCCCATTCCGGCGTGATCCAGTCCATGGCGTAGTCCGGCCTGCGCGGATACTTTATGAACTGCGTCCCGCTCCGCATGGGCGGGAGGTTGTCCACGTACTCCGCCACCAGCCTGTAAAGGCTGGTTTTCGTTGCTTTCAACCTCACCATTTTCCCAGCACCTCCTCCCGATACCAGGCCAGGATCTTCTTTTCGTACTTCTTGCGGGTCCTCTTTTTCTTGGTGTGCCGGTATCGGTTGAACGCCGGCCGGTAGTAGCACGACGCCCAGCGCAGGGCGGTTTCCAGTTCGTGCTTTGCCTCAATCTGCGCCGCCACGGCCATGATCCACTTGGCGAACACACCAGACGCCGCGCATATATTCTCGTAAATTTCCTGCCACACGGTTTTAATGGCCTCTGCGTCCCGCACGATTACTTCCGCGACGTAGTTCCTTATGTCGTCGATTTCCTTTCCCTCCAGGTAGAACCCCGGCCGGATCTCATTTTCGTCAGGTCCCATCCGGCCAGCCCTCCCCCCGGTGATGGCCCATAAGGATCTGATGTCCCATTTCCCCCAGAGCTTGGCGCATAACCTCCAGTTCCAGCAGGTCGGTGTATGAAATTCCAGCCCGTTCCAGGTGGCCCCGGAACTCCTTGGCCTCCTCCACTGCTTGCTGGATCGCCCGTCTCTCCTTTTTCGCGTCCTCTGCGGCGAACTCCGCCCGCAGGTCCTCCAGGTTGATTTCCCCGGCCGCGATCTTCTGGCAGAACTCCACGGCCTCCTCCCAGGTAAATTCCCGGTATCCTGCCGTGCTGATCTCTCTCCCGGTCCCTCTTGTGTCGTAGCAACTTACGGTGTGGCCCTGCTCCGGTGCGTCCCACGGATGGAAGATCCGAAAAATGATCCCGTCCTGTCGCCCGGCCATGGTGCCACGCCCTTCCCGCCGCCACTTAATTTCTTTTCGTTTCATGGCGTATCCTTTCCGGTTTTCTGGCTCCGCCCCTCTTTTCGGCATCCGTCTATGTACTCTTTGAATTTTTGGGCCAGCAGGCGGGATATTTCCTCCGTGGCCCTTTCTTCCTGAGCCGTTCTCCCCCGCTCGTTCACCGGAAGGTCCTTGTAAATCGGCGTCGCCGGTAAGAAGTCCCCATCCGGGGAGCGTAGGGCAATAATCCCCACTTGAACAAGCGCCATTCCGGCACCTCCCTTCTGTTGCCCCCTTCTCCATCCTGTGGTATCATCAGGGAGAGGAAGGGGGTGATTTTGTGGATGAGATTGAGATCTCCGTTAAGGACCTTTACGAAAAGGCCAAAATGATGCTTGACGATGGCATGGATACCGTTGTTCTCCGCCTTTGCGAAGCTGATGGAGAAGGGGATGATGCACTCCCTGCCTGCGTCAGCTTTGAAGCGTCCACCTCGGAAGCTCCCTTTGCCGGGGTCGATTATGAGGAAATTGAAGCAATCAGTGAATGACCCCCGCTCGTCCCGCGGCTGATCAACAGCCGCTGGACCTTTCGATTTTGTAGGACACGCTTTCAATACCGAGTTTCCGCAATCTGCGCTTTACCTCCCGGATACTGTCGGCCGTCATGCAGAAAGCCTCGTTCAGTTCTTCCCCCGATCCTCTAATGGTCACATGGATATTCAGCCGTCCTTCCGCCGCCGTTCGTACTTCCCTCTTTTTGTCGTTCATGCTCTGTTCCTCCCATCCTCTACTTTGTGTTTCGGTTAACTCTGGCGCATAGCGGATTTTGGCCGCCAGATCCTTCCCGCTGAAGTCGCTGTTCAGCATCTGCTTCAATCTCCGAAGCCGCTCGCCCTCACCGGTGGGCGGTTTCTTCTTGCTGTTCATGCTCTGTTCCTCCTGTTGTTGCCCCCTTCTCCATCCTGTGGTATCATCAGGGCGGGGAAGGGGGTGATTTCTGTGTTTACTCTTGATGTCCCCATGTCGGAACTGGAGGCGATCCTGTCCGAAGTGAAGGCAGCCGGCGGCGACGCCGTGCGCTTTACCGTCTACGAAAGCAGTGATGAAGTTCCGAACAGCTTCACCACCTGCGGCCTGCGGCGGCCTTCCACCGAACTGGACGCCGGGGAGGCGTCACTCTTCCCGGCCGACTTCCGGCGTCCTTGACGCAAAGAAGTACCGCCCGATATCCACCTGCTGTTCCGTGTTGGGCAGGTCCTCCAGCTTAAATCCCCCAGCCGCAACGTCCGGGAACTGGTCCGCCAGCTTCTCGGACGTTGTGATCTTGTAGGGGACCAGCGGCTCACCACTGTATGCCCTGACCGTGTTCTCCCTGTCCAGGGCCTCCATGATTCGCCGGGCCAGCCGAACATTCCCCGCCAGCTCCCTGGACACCTGGACCACGACCAGCCCATCACCGCCGAAGCGGCACCCGTACCTGATTTCCTTTGCCTGTTCCATGTTCTGTCTCTCCTTTTTGTTATTCATGTACCTCCCTTACCTTCTTTCCTCATTCTTTGAGTGATCATCCGCTCCTGGGCTTCCATCCCGGCTATAAAGGCATTCGTAACCATGATAGCCATGAGGCGCCGATCTTCAGGCAAAGCCGCCAGAAATGCCATGGTCCGGTTTGCATTGGCCAGCTGTTCCTTGGTGTAAGCCTTTTCGGTTTTCATTCCATTCACCTCCGTATTCCTCGGCAGGCCACAAGGACACTGCTGCGTTCTTTCCTTTTCGTTCCTTCTCTGCTATACTGGTTCCAGCGGTGTTGCCGCACCGCTGGAACCTTTTATTCAGGAAGGAGGTGTTAAAATGTTGACAATGAATGACGATGCTGCCATTCGATCTTCTATTGAAATTGCAAAAATTTTGTGTAGTGCCCATGGTGATAGATTGACCATTGACGCAGATGGCGCAAATGAGATTGCAGATTTCATCGAAACACTGGAAAACCGACTTACCTGCAAAGACCCTGACAACTGTTGAGTGTGCGAACAATCTCGCACATAGACGCACTCAAAACTTCCAATGAATGTGCGTCTTGGTTAATTTCCATTTGGGATCGCTCGGAAAGTAGCTGCAACTGCTTTTCGAGCGTTTCCATTATTTTTGTGTTCATGTTTTGTCCCTCCGTTCACTGCATTTTTATTGCTCTATCTTTCCGGCCGATCTGGCGGAAAACAGATAATCAATGGCCATTCCAGGGAAAAAGCAGTCCCTGATTTTTACGGCTTCATGTAGCTTCATTCTCCCCTCATAGTTGATTTTTGCGGACATAGTTGCCACATTTATTCCGATTCCCCGCGCTAACATTTTTTCTGTAATTCCTTCTCTGGCCATTTCGGCAGCTAAGTTTTTGTAAATGTTCAAGTCACCCACCTCTTTTCTCTCTGTTGATATGACCTGTAAAAAACACTGTCCAGTCAAATCCCAGTTCCTTGGCTATTCTCTGCGCCACTTCTGGAGAAGGTCTGCGGACTCCTTTTTCGATGTTGCAATATGCCGGCCTTGATATTCCTGCCGCTTTCGCTACATCCTCCTGAGTCATTCCTTTTGTTATTCTCATGTTTGCTAAACTGTTCACTGTTCGTTCCTCCATTAACAGAAATGTGTCGTACTGAAACTTATTATAGTTTCAGTACGACACATTGTCAATACTATTTTTTAATTTAAGCTTCTTATTGACACTATCCCTTATTTTGTATTGACCGTTTCAATTTGAAACTGTAATATAATTTCGGGGGTGCTGATATGAAACATCTTAAAGAACTAAGAATTAAACAAGGCTATACACAAAGTGATATAGCTAAAATACTTGGTATTTCTAGGGCGGCGTATACAAATATTGAAAATGGTAAACGTGAACCTGATTTTGATACTCTAAATAAACTCTCCGATATTTTTAATGTTCCTTCTGATTATTTACTTAGTCGTAATTCTGACGGTTGGGATGTTCTTTCTTTTCCTCCCATTTATTCTGATGCATATAATTTAATAGTTACTGTACTGTTAAATTCAGCTCATATTTTTGGATTTAAAGAAATTGAATCGGAACTTAGGAGCGTAACTCCATCCCCAGAGAGGCTAATTGAAATTGCGCCATTATGTAGATACGACTCCGAATCATTCAAGCGATTGATTTCTGATTGCATCGAAAAATCCAACCATAATTTAGATACAGTTATTACTCTGTCGCCCCAGCTCCAGGCCCTGGCTGACGCCCTAGATCAGCTGAATGAAGATGGCCAGGAAAAACTACTGGACTATGCTGCCGACCTGGTGGCCTGTGGTCGATATGCAAAGGCCCGTATCTCTGCTTTAGGTCAAAAAAATATGGCCGCCGCACGCAGCGGCGACCGTATCGAAGTGGCGTCAGTATCCGCAGAGGAGGAAGATGCTGTACTACCTGCCCCTTCTGATAACTCGGATGTATGAATGGAATTGTCTGATTACCTCCCGCTCCAACGGGCTGGTATAATATCTTCCTCGCTTTTCCAGATCTTTCATACGTTTCGCCCGGTACTCCGCTGCCTGCATCGAGATCCCGCACAGGCGCCGTATTTCCTCTGCAGTCGTTGCACCAACCTCATGCAGTACGCAAGCTGGGGCCAGCAGGCGGGCAGCGAACTGATTTGCTTGCGTTTCTTCCTCTCGCTCCGTGCCCGTCGGCTCCCGGTTTTCAATAGTCGCCGTGCCCGGCCCAACGTGTCCCAGCATTAAATGTCCGATTTCATGTGAAATCGTGAATCGCTGTCTTCCCACTGGTAAAGAGCTGTCATAGAAAATATAGATATGATTTTCTGTTACCGCACAAAATCCATCCGTCTTTTCTTCTAGCTCCGATAGCCCCAGCAGTTCAATGCTTTGTTTCCCGTTTATGTAGTCTGCAAGCACCCAGTTATAGTGCCGACAGATTTCAGATGGACGGACCGGGAGCGACGATATTCCACACTCAATCAATGTTTTCCATGCGGCGTCTCTTGCGTTTTTATAGTTACCATAGCTCATATATAAAGCACCTCCGCAAAAAATTGTAGAGGCGCGTTTTCTCGGTGTCTGCAAGTAAATGTTGGTAAAATTTTATCAATACGTCTACTTTGGTTTGCAAAGGTGGTGTTTTTATGTCTCTTGCGGCACAGTCTGTTTTACCGGACTTTGACGATAATGTGGCCGACGTTGTGATTTATTCCCGGTATAGTTCTATTGGCCAAAATGATCAGAGTATTGACGGCCAGATCGACGCCTGCATGAAGTACGCGGCCCAACGTGGTTTCCGTGTAGTTGGGCAATATATTGACCGCGCCATATCTGGCACTCATGCAGACGGCCGCCCGGAATTTCAGAGGATGATCCGGGATAGTAAAAAGGGTGCTTTTAAATATGTGCTTGTGTGGAAACTGGACCGTTTCGCCAGAAACCGCTATGACAGCGCCATATATAAAAACGAACTAAAAAAGCAGGGCGTCAAGGTTCTGTCTGTTACGGAGGGCATAGACGCCGGTAATGACAGCATTATTTTAGAGGCCGTGCTGGAGGCCATGGCAGAGGAATATAGCCGCCAGCTATCCCAAAATGTACGGCGTGGCATACGCCAGAACGCGGAAAAGCATTTGACCATTGGCGGCTATACTCCGCTAGGGTATCGAGTTGAAAACAAGCGCCTTGTTGTCGATGAAAAAGAGGCGGAAATAGTCCGTTTTGTATTTCGTTCCTATGCCGACGGCATGACCAAAACGGAGATAGCAAAGGAATGTAACCGGCGTGGCTGGCGCACCAAAACAGGCCGCCCTTTTACTGTCAACAGTTTTGCTATTATGCTTAAAAATCCAACCTATATTGGCACATATACATTTAAGGATGAAATAACCGTGGAGGGAGCCATCCCCGCCATTGTGGATGGTGCAACATTTGAAAAGGTTGGCACTATGCTGGAGCGTAACCGGCGGGCACCTGGTAGGGCAAAGGCAAAAGAGGAATACCAGTTGCAGGGAAAAGTGTTCTGTGGGTATTGTGGCGCTCCCATGGTTGGAGAGAGCGGTCGCGGCAGGCGTGGGGCCACCTATCATTATTATGCCTGCGCCACCCGTAAAAAGGCCCATACCTGTCAAAAGAAAAATGAGAAAAAGGACTTTCTGGAGTGGTATGTTGTTGAGCAGATCACAACCCACATTTTGACCGACCAGCGTATTCATGAAATTGCCGCTGGCGTAGTTGCCGAATATAACCGCAGTTTTGACGCCGCCGGTGTTCGGGAACTGGAAAGAAAAATCCGGGCCATGGACAAAGAAATGGACGCCCTTGTGGACGCCCTGATCCGAACTACCGCCGCACCTGCGGTTGCGAAGATCAATCAACGGGTGGAGCTGCTGGCCGCGCAAAAAGAGGAGGCAGAGGTGGACTTGGCAAAGCTGAAAGTGGCCAGCCGGATCACACTTTCAGAGGAGGAGATTGTTGCATGGCTCCAGCAGTTTGTCCACGGCGATCCAACGGACCCTGTTTTCCGACAGCGTGTGATTGATATTTTTGTAAATTCTATATATCTATATGACGATAAAGTGGTTATGTATTTCAATATCAAAGACGCCAGCCAGGTTTCCTATATCGAGATGCAGGAAGATTTAGAATCCCTTGGCGGTTCGGATTTGAATTGTTCTGGTGTACCAATGCGAATGGTGATACAGTATTTGAAAATGCTGTATCACCATTCGCTTTTTTGTTGCTATAAGCAAATGGCGTGGGCGGTCAGCATGACTTGATCCTTTATGGAGACCAGGCCGACACCGAGCTCTTGCAGACGCTTCCTATACACATAGGCGTCCAGGCTGCTGCGGCATAGCCGGGTCATGCCCTTTACAACCACGGCGTCCATCCGGCCCTCTACGGCGGCCTGTGTGACCTCCCGCAGTCCAGGCCGGTCAGGGAAAACACCGCTTCGGATTTCGCGGGTCTCGCCAGCAATCACCCATCCCTGCTCTTTGGCCCAGCCGCGCAGATACTCCATCTGGCAGTCCAGCTCTTGGCTTGTGCCGCCTCGGTCAATCCGTCCGTAAAGCCAGACACTCTTTGGTACTGCCATGCGCTCACCCCGCTTTCTCGACAGGGACGTAGCTGACATAGACGCCCTTGCGTGTGTTCATGGTGATGTCCGGCATGGGGAGCGGCAGGGCCTGCGGGATGGAGACGACGCCAACACAGTGATAGTGAATGGTGAGCTTCTGCTGCCACACGCCGTCCACCTTTTCCGCCTGATGAACTTCGATTTTTTCAATCAGCTCATTGAGCATCCTCGGAGTCAGCTTCCTGGCCCGCGTATATTTGCGGACGGCAGAGATGAACATATCAGCCGTGACGGCCTTGCTTTTGGTACGCTCCACAGCGTCCT
>ERZ1643246.3902-NODE-3902-length-12288-cov-11.776179_pt1 | contig 12288 bp, 9 predicted proteins | sample MGYA00579265_ERZ1643246 | MGnify/ENA primary metagenome ERZ1643246 (study PRJEB29033, sample SAMEA4952261) | chicken gut metagenome | biome: Broiler Chicken; feature: Gastrointestinal Tract; material: Caecum | place: Ireland | collected 2018 | study: Broiler...
GAAACGGAAAGTACGCCGTTATTCAATGCCGCGCTATAACCGATCACCGCGTCTTCCTTTTCGGAAAGGAAAGGTATCCATTCATAGGGGATCATGTCGCACCTCGCCGCGGAAGCATGCACAAACCACTCGGAGGAATTCGGGATACGAAGCGCGCCCATGCTTTCGGAAAAGGCAAACCCGCCCATGCCGAATCCGCCCGCCGCTTCATAAATACTCGTTACGGGACCGAGCGGGCCGGTTACGGCGCCCGTAAGAACGACTTTTCCGTCCGCCGCCGTAAATTCATATACGGCTCCGTCTACAAGAATGTATCCCCGTTTTCCGTTTGTGTCATAAAAATATTCGGACGTATAAACGAATTCATAACTTTCCCCGCCTGCGGTAACGGTCAATTTATACGAATCCGATTCTCCGTACATGGCTGCGCCGATTTGTTCGTCCACAAACGCTACCAGGTCGCCGTTTTCTGCGGCGGGCTGAAAATCCTTCTTCTCCAATTCGGAATAACGGGTCTGCAGCAACGCCGTGAATTCATTGCACGAACGCTCCCCCAACTCTCCTTTTACCGCCGACTCAGCGGCAGTTCTCACCGAATTGAACGCATCGTAACTTGCTGCCGTGTAGTCCTGCGCATTCACCCCTGCGTACTGTACGAGCAGTGCTTCCAGGGCGGACGTATCCGCAATGTTTTCCAATCCGGCAACGGCTGCTTCAAGCGCGGCGACCGCCTCTTCGACCTCGTCCGCCGTGATCTCCGCTTGCAGTGCCAAAGTTTCCGCGCTGCGCAAAGCGGCATCCAAAGCCTGCTTACTTACGGACGTTTTACCTTCGGTGTCTGCGGCTTTTGCTCTTGCGATAGCTTCGGCGAGCGCATCGCGATTTCCCAATTTCACCAGATACCAAATAGCGTCATCTAACGCGGTATATAATTCCTGCACCTTTGCCGCGGAAAGATCGCCGGACGAAAGATATTCCTCCGCCGCCTCGATCGCCGCCGTAAGATCGGCAAAACTCGACGCCGTATACTCCTCCCGGGAATATGTTTTGGCTTCTTCGATATAAGCCCGCAGTTCGGCCACATCTGCCTCGGAGGCCCTTTTCTCCAAACCGTTCACCGCGGCAGTCAGCGCAGAATATGCCTCCCGCGCCATTTCTTCGGTAGCGGCGCTTTCTGCTAAAATATTTTTCGCATCGGTCAACGCTGCCGAAAAAGAGGAAAAACTTGCCGAAGTATAGTCGTTTTGAGAATAATCTTTCACTTCGTTGACCAGTGCGGACAACATTGCGAACACATCTTTCTGCCCTTCAATAAACTGTTCCACAATTTCTACATGAACGTTCTGCCACTCTTTAAGCACCGCGCGCAGAGCAAGCATTTCGCGCTCCGGCTCGTTCTGATAGTATTTACCGGTTTTCCAAAGGGAGATCACGAGCTCTCCCGCCCCGTTTTCAGTTACGGATACCGCCACTATAGGTCTGTTTTCCGCATCGTAATTTTCTATCCCGAAAAACCGCACGAGAAATTCCGTGAATCCCTGCGCTTTTGTGAGATCAAAATAAAATTCGTCGGTTTTATCGCGCTGTTCCAATCCGTAATAGTCATATGCGACAGGCTCGGCAAAATTATAATAAAATTCGATATCGTCAAGAGTGTACCCGCTCTCTCCGGCGATCTCCAAAGTTCCGTTTTCCGTAACAAATGACTGCGAAACACCGTACAAATCGGCAATACCGCCGCCGGTTGCCGTGGAATACCAATAATTATATCCGTCTTCGTTATACACGTTATATACGCTGTAATTCGTATACTTTTCCGCCTTGTCGAACATATCGGCGTCCGGATATGTATTATAGACCTCAAAACGCATACCGTATGCCCCGTCAAATTCAAAGCCGTCGACAAGAGCGTATAGCCCGTCGTTCATTGTGGGATCGGCGGCCGTTTCATAGCCGGGATTATTTTTGATATATTCTTCTATTGCAGGTATATCCGTGCTCCCTATATCGGTGACTTCGTATTTCAGCAAGAGATCGTCGGCCGACTGCCCGTAAAAACCGAAAGTAAGCACGGTCCCTTCGTCGTTCATTTCCAGCGAAGTACCCGAAACTTTTTGTTCAAAATCCGGCTGCGCGTCATATCCGGAAAGCGTTGTATTCATAAAATACCGGACAAAATTGGGGTTTTCCGTATAATAAACGTTTGTGCCCCAAATATTGTCATATCCGGCAGACGCCTCTATCTCGTAATCGTAAAAATCGCCGATACTGTACGCCGCGCCGAGTATTTCGTCTTCTTCCAGATAGAAGGGCGGCGCCCAATCGAGCAGATACGGGCCGCCCATGCGCACCTGCCCGTTCTCCGTGCGCCAGGTATGGACATAGCCGTCATAAGAAACAAAACCGCTCTGCGTATATTCGTTATAACGCGCGGTATCCGTGTAATAAGTTTTATATTCGAGCGGCTTTCCGTCCGTCCCGCCCAAATAGTCGGTAATGCGCAGCGTGTAATTGTTTTCAAGCTGCTGAATGTACGCGGCGATAGCCGTAAGCGAATAATTCGGCTCAAACGTGGGAACAAGCGCTTCGACGGCGGCGCGAAGGGCGTCTTCGCAGGCGTTAAGTTCCTCCTGCGTTGCCGTTCCCTTCTCCAAAAGAACCCGCGCGTCTTCCAACGCCTCTGAAAGCGCAGCAAAAGATTCCTCCGTATAACGGCCTTCTTCGTTGTCCGGATAGTTGTTTTCAACATATTCCACATAGCGTTCCAGCGCAAAACTGCTGCCCGGGCCGCCCTTGTTTTCTGTTCCGTCATTGCAGGCGACGAGCGCAAACCCCGCCGCAAATACAAAACATATCGCCAATACAGATACAAGCAACACGCTAAATTTTTTTCCTTTCATATCGGATCCTCCTTTTTTTCGTTATTCGATCATAAAAAAGTACAGGCAAAAACAGGTAAACCGTCAAACATTCGCCATACTTGCACCGCATACTGCGGAAACAAATCTTTGAACGCCTCCCGCAGGCTTTCCGGCGTAACGGTTTTTTCCGCCCAAAATTCGATTTGACGGTTTTTCAGCGAACCGTGAGTCTTTTCCGCCGCAACTGAAAAATCAATCGCTTCTTTCGCCGAAGAAATGCGCAGACTTTTTCCGTCCGCCGTTTTCGTTTCGCCCCAATAATCGTATGGCTCCCGGATCTGTGCGGCTATTTCGGGATACATTTCGGAGCGATACGTCCACCGCTCGCCGAAAGGCGTGCACAGATCGGTAAGGAACATGCCGTAATCCGGTACGATCGCCCGGATCGTTCCGCCGTCTGTTTCAAATTCGGCAACGGACGCCCCGTTCGTCGTACAGGAAAGATACCATTTCCCCTCCGCCATCACATAGTTATATGCGTGGGCGCTGAAATCGCGGTCCACATCCGTTACTCTTACGCAGGGAATGCCCTCCAACGCCGCGAGCAGACAGTACGCCTTTGCCTTGCCGTCGCATACAGCGCGACGGTTGAAAAAGACGCCTTCCAGAAAAAAACACTGGTCGCGGATAGAATCCGGCATATCGCCCGCCCCGTATGTTTCATAGTCATATAATACATCTACGGAAAGAAAAGCGTAGATCGCTTTCAGCTTTTCGGTATCCGTCATCCCGTCATACACGATCGTCCGCAGCACTTCTTTTGCGTCTGCAAGCAATGTCTGCGCCGTACTGCCGGCTGCGGGGACGGGCAGATAACCTTTGCCTGCGGCATACCAAAGTTGTTCCGAATTTTCTACCGTGACTTCCCCCCGGTTTTTGAGCGCAAGGGGGAAATCCTCAAAATCATCCGCCCGCTCGCGATAATACAAATAGCCGAAAGGCTTTATGACAGTACCCGAAACGCTTGTTTCGCGAGGAGGACGATCGGCAAAGTCGCGGCATTGAAAATCCAACGCGACAATGCGATGCGTATAGTAATCTTCGTCAATGACTTTTACCGGATAAAGCGCCGCCAGATCGGATACGCCTATCGCGCGCATACACTCCTGATACACGTTGTAAAAAGTTTTTGCGTACTCTTCGGAAACGTCGAACGCCACCGCCTCGCTTATGCGGTAAAACGCGAGATAATCCGCCGCATATACAAGTTCGGAAAAACTTCCGATCTCGCGGGCCGGGCGGGGCAGATCCGTTTCGGAAAGCCCGTCGGCAAAAGTGTATCCGGCGGCCGCTTGTTCATACGATTTATCCGAGGAAAAAGGTTTTTCAGGTGAAGCGCAGGCGGAAAACAACATCAGTACGACGATCGGCAGCACCGCGAAAAAAACCGACCGCCTTTTCATGCAGTTCCTCCTTTGCCGGCACGGAACAGGAACGCGTAAAGCAACTTTCCGCCGAAACTGCCGTTGTTAAATTTTTCTACCTCGTATTCGTTTTGTATGCGGCTCATAGCTTCGTTTGCCGTATCGTAAGAGCAGTTCAGTTCGACCTGCATGGTAATGCCGCTAATCTTTGCCGCATCGCCTACCGTCCTTAAAACCGCCTCCGCCTCATCTGCCGAATCGGGCGAAAAATTATATTCCCCCGACCGCGTCTCTATCTTCGTTCGCGCCCAAAAATCATACTTTTCAACTTTCTTGACCTGCTCGCCGATAGCCGGACGCACGTCTGACGCATATCCCCATGAAGGCGAAGAAGTTTCATAATCGGTAAGGAAAAAAGCGTCCGTATGACAATGATAACGCAAGCCGTCCAACGGTTTTACCTCCGAGCCGCGCGTGGGACAACACAAATAAAATTGCCCGCCCACATTCACATAAGCATACGCGTGCCCGCTTCCGTTCGACACGGCGCCGATGTGGTACGCTTCGATCCCTTCCAGCCCACACAGCAATACGAGCGTTTTTGTCAAGCCGTCGCATACGGCGTTATGATATTCAAACACCCCCTCCAAAAAATATGCCGCAAACTCAAAATGCTCGTATTCGCTGTGACGAACCGCTTCGTAATCGTATGTGTTTTCGCAAAGGATATACTGATAAATATTCTGCACTTTTTGCAGATCCGTCATATCTTCGCGCAACAATCTGTTCAGTATCCCGAGGGCGTCCGAGAGGATCTTTTCCGCGGCGCTTCCTTCTTCCGGCACGGGCATATACCCGCACTGCACCGCATAAAACAGCTGCTCGCTGCTCCCGACGGGAACAAAGCCTTTATTCTTCTGATACAGCGGAAAGTCTGTGAGGGAATAACCTCTGTCCCGCGGTTCGGAAATGACGTCGCGGTAATATATGTAATTGACCACTTTGACGTCTTCCGGGGCGTTTTCATGGCCGCGGTACCCATACGGAAAGGACGCGGCGCGCACGCCGACGAGGTTTTCCGAAAGCCGTCCCGTATCGGCGACCGACCAGAAATTGTGAGAAAGCGCTCCGTTCTGGCCCGCCCACAAACTTTCCTCCCAAAAACCGTCCCTCAACTTCCGGCCATATTCTTCTCCGACCGCAGCGTAGCGCGTTTCTGTGCTCGGATAAAAAATACAATAATCCATAAAATCGCTCAGATCCTGGCGGCTGTTTATACTTGCGGGCGGGGCGAGTTCACACAGGTCGATCCCCGCCGGGAAATTCGGCTGTACCGGAGAAAACCCGATGCCGTCGAACCCGCCCGCGGGGCCGGAACATCCCGCAGCCCCGAACAAGCAGAAACCCAGAAGAACCGCGGCAACTACCGCGTAAAATTTTTTCATACCCCCTCCTGCGTTTCCCGCGGCTGCAACAGATCAAAGGATATGCACATCGGCTTGCCGCTCCGCGGGTCGGAAACTATATCTCCGTCTATGCGGAAACAATCCGCCAGCATTCCGTGCGTCATCACTTCCTGCGGCGTACCGAATTTTTCGACTCTGCCGTTTCTCATCGCCAAAAGATAATGCGAATAACGTGACGCTAAATTCAGATCATGGAGAACCATCACGATCGTCGTACCCTGCGTTTCGTTAAGTTTTTTTAATAACTCCAACACTTCCAGCTGATGGCACAGATCGAGATACGTCGTCGGCTCGTCAAGCAATATGATCCCCGTCTGCTGTGCCAACGCCATGGCGATCCATACCCTTTGCCGCTGTCCGCCGGAAAGGCTCGCGATCTCGCGATCGCTGAAATCCGACATGTTTGTCACCGAAAGCGCCCAATCTACAATTTCCTTGTCCTCTTTGTTAAGTTTCCCGAATCCGCGCCTGTATGGAAAACGGCCGTAAGCGACAAGTTCCGCGCACGTCAGCGTACCCGGTGCGTTCGGCGTCTGCGGCAGGATCGCCATCTGCTTGGCGATCTCCCTGCTTTTTGTGCCTTGCAGATCCATATTGTTAATGATGATCGTGCCGGACTTTGAACGTATGATGCGCCCGATTGCTTTCAGAACGGTCGATTTACCACACCCGTTAGCACCGATGACCGAGGTTATTTTTCCGCTTTCAACGGCTATATCCAAAGACGGAACAATTATATTCTCATCATATCCTATCTTTAATTTTTCGGTAACGATACTGTATTCCATAAGATTATTTCCTGACAAGAAGATATAAAAAATACGGGACAGAAATAACGGAAACAACGATGCCGGTAGGTATCCCCGCGAGGAAATCAAGCGATTTTACAAGGATATCCGCCAGCAATACGATGATACCTGCCGCGGCACCCGCGGCGGGCATCAGCACCCGCGCGTCCGTCCCGACCAATTTTCGCGCGATATGCGGCCCGATGAGCCCGAGAAAGAAAAAATTCCCCCCGAACGCCACCGCCGACGATGAAAGAGCCACCGCGCAAAAGGACAAAAAGACAAACTGCCTCCCCACGTTTACGCCCAGCCCTCGGGCAACGTCGTACCCGATGTTGATCACGTTCAGAGTCATTCCCCCGCGGAACGTTAACAAACCGAACACCGCGATCCATATTGCCAATACCGTGACATATTTCCAATCCGTTCCCCACAACTCGCCGGACTGCCAGCGTTGTAAAAATTCCATTTGGTTTTCATCGAGTATCAGCATCAGAAACGTACTTACCGCGCTATACGCGCTGCTCAACGCTACACCTGTCATAATGAGCCGGGTAGGTTGTAAAGCCTGCTTGCGTTTCGTACCCAAAAGAAAGATCAGGCCCGCAGAAAGAAGGCCTCCGCCGAGCGCCAAAACAGGCATCAAAACGGCGTTGTTCGACTGCGTCCGCAGCAAAGCCACATATAATGTGACAAACAATCCCGAACCGGCACTTACGCCCAAAGTTCCCGGAGAAGCCAAATTATTGTGCAGAAGATCCTGCATCACCACGCCGGATACGCCCATCCCCAAGCCAACCAAAATTGCCAGGCAGACACGCGGAAGCCTGTATGTAAAAAGCGCCAAATTCATTTCACGCGTTCCGCCCCCGAACAATGTTACGAAAACTTCCCGCACAGACATCGCAAACCGCCCCGTATTGCAGCCGAGCAAAAACGTCGTCAATAACAAAACCCATAAGATTATATTAACGATGACGCCGCGTTTTAATGGAGAAAATCTTGTTTTATTAAGAAAAATCCGTTGTCCTTCTCGCATATGGATCCTCAGTCAAATGTGTCGCTGCGTTGCCGGCGGGAAACAAAAATAAAGAACGGGACCCCGACCATCGTAATCAGTATACCGACAGGAAATTCGAGCGGCGCAATGACGATGCGGGCAATAATATCTACGACAACGACTAAAAGCGCACCCAGAACGGCAGATGCCGGCAATACATAACGGTAATCCGTCCCTACGATCGGACGAACGATATGCGGGATCATAAGTCCTATATATCCGACGGGGCCGATAACGATGACCGCGAGGGCTGAAAGAACGAGTACAATGACGGTACTTGTCAATTTGATCAATTTCACGTTTGCGCCGAGACCCGTCGATACGTCTTCGCCCAAATTCATTACCGTGAGCGACCTTGCGATGACCAGCGAAAGCAATACCCCCGCGATAAAAAACGGCCCGGCGACCCGGATATCCAGCCAAATGGTACTTGCGGAACTGCCCGCAGTATATTTCATCAATTCGCCGGAAAGCCCCTCTTTCAGCACGATTCCCGTAGTGACCGAACTGAACAACGTGGATATAGCCATGCCTGAAAGGACCATGCGCTCCGCCGTATGCCCGCGCCGCCCGATCATGGCTATACCGTAAACAAGCAAAGTTGCGACCCCTGCCCCCAAGCAAGAGATCCCCATGCGCTCCAAACGCGAAATATTCGGCATAAACGCCATCGCCACGATAATGGCAAAGACCGAACCGGAACTGACGCCCATCAACCCGGAATCCGCCATCGGATTTTTCGTGTTTCCCTGCATGATCGCCCCGGCGAGCGCGAGCGACGCGCCCACGACGACGTCAGCGAGCAGGCGCGGAAGACGGATGTCCCGCACGATGACGTCGTTGAAATCCGTTTCGTCATACCGGAACAATCCTTTTATCACATCCTGCAAAGTGAGGCGTTCCGCTCCCAAAACGATAAACAGAGCGCCGAACAGGAGCAGCGCCGCACCGCCGCAAACGATAACTATCAAAAACTTAAAACCGTTGGAAAGTTTCCCGGTCTTTTGCGTTAAAGAAACAGGTTTCATTCCGCCATTCCCTGCCGCAGCGCCGCCAATATCCCGTCGTACTGCGCTCGAAGATACAGCACGTCTTTATCCGCATACAGCATTCCGTCCAAAAGGCCCACCCTGTCCTCCTGCACCGCTTTCAGGCTGCGCCAGCCGGGATTGAGCGTAAGCTGTTCGGGGACGGAAGGCCCCGCGCCGAACACCGAGGACATCACGTCTGCATAGATCACGATATCTCCTTCATAGCGGCGGAGCACCTCGTTGCTGATGGGAGAAAACGGCGTGTTGTTCGGGTCGTCCAGAAACTCCTTCGTAACGTCGAGTTGTTTCAGCCCGAGATAATCGTACAGGATCTTGTTGAAATACCAATAATCCATCGGCGGAACGGAAACGCCGTTATTCCCGTAATAAAACACGGAAACGGTTTTGTTCTCTATGCCGAGAGCGCGTATTTCCTCCAACGCCTCTTTCTGCGTAGCTTCCGCAAATTCGATGAGCGTCTGCGCGTTTTCCGTAAGACCGAATATCTCGCCTATATACGACAGCCTTTGCTCGAAATCGTATGATTCGCGCCACAACGGAATGACGGGAGCGATCTCTTCCAGCCGTTCGATATTCCGCTGGTCCATCAGCTGATTGACGAGGATCAGCTCCGGACGATAGCTCAGGATCTCTTCCGGATCGAAGGGCTGATTTTCTTCGAGCAGTTCGACCCCCTCGAAAAAAGATTCGTACCCCTCCGTGATCGTGTAGCCGGACACCGCGAGCGGGCGGATCCCAAAAGCCGCCAGATCTCCCGCGCAGGCGACCGCCACGATGCGGCGCGTATTCATATTGTAAGTGACCTCGTTCCCGTTGAGGGTCGTGAACGTATTCATCTGTTCCGTTTCCGGACGCGTGTCCTGTAAAACAGGAACTGTTTCATAAGACGACCGGTCATTGCTCTCATTACAGGCGGAAAACACGCCGAACAATCCGATCAAACATACCGCCGCCAAAAGCAAAGCGAACCTTTTCATAAAAACCTCCGTTAAACTTTTTTCTATTCAGCCGGAAAACTCCGTAAACAGCTTTTTACGCCCGCCGGCACGCCACTGCCTCGGTCAAAGTTCCATCCCCCTCCCAAGTTCGCCAACGCGAACGCCTCCCCCGAAAGACGGGACGCCCCGTGTGCGTCCCCTGCTTTTTGCATGTAGTCCGCATATGCGAACTCATACCCCGAAAAGAAAGCGCCCCCGCGCCCGTTCGGGAAAGGTGTACTTTTCCCAAAATTTGCTTTTGAGAGTAAACCATATTTAACCATTACAGAGTATAGCACATACGGCGCCTTTATAGCAAGCGAATGAATGCTGTAAAAGTACACTTTTTCAAAAAATTTTTCGGAGCGTTCGATAGCGGATGCTCTTTTTTCTTATGCGCTTATCCGCCCGTCTGCTCCCTTTTTCTTTGCAATCTGCTATGCTTTCATAAAAACGGAGGTATTTTCATGACCTATGCTTACGCCCGCATCTCTTCGCGCGACCAGAATCTTGACAGACAGCTATCTGCTTTCCGTTCCTTCGGCATTCCCCCGAAACATATCTTCTGCGACAAGAAAAGCGGCAAAGACTTCGAACGGAAAAACTATCTGCGCCTTATACGAAAACTCAAGTGCGGCGACCTGCTCGTCATCAAGTCCATTGACCGGCTGGGGCGCAGTTACGACCTGATCATCGAAGAATGGAGCCGTATCACCAATAAGATTCTGGCAGACATCCTCCTTCTGGATATGCCGCTTCTGGACACGCGCGCAAAACCTTGTTCCCTTGTCGGCAAATTCATCTCGGACATTGTATTGCAGGTACTGTCCTTCGTGGCGGAAAACGAACGGGAAAACACCCGCGCTCGGCAAGCGGAAGGCATTGCCGAGGCAAAACGGAAAGGCGTCCGTTTCGGTCGTCCGCCCTTCCGCTATTCGCAATCCTTTCTCGAAACAGCCGAGAACTATTACAGGAAAACCATCTCTCTGGAAGACGCCCTTCTCCGCACGGATTTGACTCGTTCCGCTTTTTACTACCACTATTACAAACTTTGCAATTCGGGTATATTTGCCTCTGTCCATTGACAGCCGTTTCCCTTCTTATGCAGTCCGTTCGGTATCGTAATTCCGCCCTTTCTCTCCCCGTAACGCGCGACCTTTTTTATTATATATAAAGTTTGGGTAAAGTTGGGGAAAAGTTTGGGGAGTGGGATTCTGGCGTGTGCTTGTCTTGAACAAGTCGGCGGCTTCGCTGACGTCGCGGCTGCGCCGCGACGTCACCCGCGCGCTAACGCGCGCGGGCGCCGAGACAAGCACACGCCCGTCAAAAGAAACCGCACGGAAAATCAAACCGAAAGCGCGGCGGAGCGGAGCCGCCCCCGCTGAACCGCTCCGGACCGGCTCCCGCTTTTTCCGCCGCGCACGGCTTTCTTCCTTTAATTTTTCCCGTTCCGTGTTCCTCTTGAATTTTGCCTCTTTCGGTCGGCTATGGTAGCATAGCTCCTCGCGAAAGTCAACGGCCGCAAAATCGTCGCTTAAAACACCCACAGAAACGAATTTTGAACCGAGTAAGGTGTGTTTCTTATCCCGGCTCTTTTTGAGCTTATAGGCCGTTTTTACGAGCCTACAACGCAACGATTTTGTCTTTGCCCCGTTGACTTCCGCACACCGACAGAGATTTTGCCCGCTTTCCACCGTCCTATGCACCTCCGCCTCTTGCCCGAAAAAGGCAAATACAAAATTCACGGAGGGACATCTCAAATGGAAATGTTGGTAACCAAGTTCTCAAAAGGTAAATATCGCAACGAAAGCGATTTGTTCGCAGAACCTATCTCTTCACAAAACGTCAAACTCATGGGTGAGATGATAGCGTTACAAGCGCTCCGTACCGTAAAGAAGTTCGATATGAAAATCGCGGACAAATTGTATATCGGTCTCATCAAAGACCTGCACCATATGGGCGAGATAGACTATATCGTATCGGACGGCTATGACGTGGCACAGACCGCTATATGTTTCCTGTATCAGTTCAAGGGAAGGATTGTTCACGAAATCTACGGCAAAGACTGCAAAGGAAAAGACATCTCCATCAAGCTCGCCTGCTACCGTGAGGTAGATCACTTCATCAGCCTTCTGCGCAACAGACCCGACAGGAACGGAAAGATCGAATACATTGACTTCGCGGATTATAAGGCTCTCCCCATGGATCCCGTGAATTGCTTTGAACAGGAGCAGACAGACTACACGAAATACGATGAGCTTGTAGGAGCGTTACAACTTTCCGCATTGGAACTTGCAATCCTGAACTGCTATATGAACGGAATGGTACAATCTGAAGTCTGTGCCGAGCTCGGTATAGGCAGAGGAAAGATAAATTCCCGCAAAGCAAGTATCCGTCAGAGATATTACAACCTTTACGGAACGCTTTGATATCTGAAATTTACGGGAAAGATAAAAAGGGAAAAGAAATTACCATTAAACTTGCGTGCTACCGGGAAGTAGACCGCTTTATTGACACTCTGCGCAACAGACCCGACAGCCATAAACAGGTCGAATACATAGACTTTACGGATTATAAGGCTCTGCCTATGGATCCCGTGAACTGCTTTGAGAAAGAACAGACCGATTACAGCAAATACGACGAACTTGTAGCGGCGTTAC
>ERZ1643246.3903-NODE-3903-length-12288-cov-10.775607_pt1 | contig 12288 bp, 5 predicted proteins | sample MGYA00579265_ERZ1643246 | MGnify/ENA primary metagenome ERZ1643246 (study PRJEB29033, sample SAMEA4952261) | chicken gut metagenome | biome: Broiler Chicken; feature: Gastrointestinal Tract; material: Caecum | place: Ireland | collected 2018 | study: Broiler...
ACATGTTCATCGCCAGGGTGATGATGTCCACGTTGCCGGTGCGCTCGCCGTTGCCAAAGAGCGTGCCTTCGATGCGGTCGGCGCCGGCCAGCAAGCCCATCTCGCTGTCGGCCACGCCGCAGCCGCGGTCATTGTGCGGATGCAAGGAGACGATGACATTTTCGCGGTATTTCATATGCTTGCACATATATTCGATCTGGCTGGCATAGACATGCGGCATGGACATCTCCACCGTCACCGGCAGGTTGATGATCACTTTGTTGTCAGCGCTTGGCTGCCACACATCGAGCACGGCGTTGCACACTTCCAGGGCATAATCGACTTCAGTGCCGGTAAAGCTTTCCGGTGAGTATTCAAAGCGGTATCCGCCGCCGTCGCGATCGCTCAGCTCTTGCAGCAGTTTCGCGCCATCGACCGCGATCTGCTTGATCTCTTCCTTTGATTTGCGGAACACTTGTTCGCGCTGTGCCTTTGAGGTGGAATTGTACAGATGCACGATGACATTCTCGCGCTTGGCGCCCTTGACTGCCTCAAAAGTCCGCTTGATGATATGCTCGCGCGCCTGGGTCAGCACCTGAACGGTCACATCATCCGGGATCATATCCTGTTCGATCAATGTACGCATGAAATCGAACTCGGTCTGGGACGCGGCCGGGAAGCCGACCTCGATCTCCTTGAAGCCGACTTTGACGAGCAGCTTGAAAAACTCCAGCTTCTCCTCCAGGCTCATCGGGATGATGAGCGACTGGTTGCCATCGCGCAGATCGACGCTGCACCATACCGGCGCTTTGTCCACATACTCTTTCTTCGTCCATTCCATGCACGGCTCCGGCGGCATGAAATACTGTCTGCTGTACTTTTCAAATCCTTTCATGTAGTCTCCTCCTGTATCCAAACAACAAAAAAAGCTTTCATCTTCCTCTGAAGACGAAAGCTGTCACTCCCGCGGTACCACTTCACTTGGTGCAATGCACCCGCTCATTACGTATCACTGTCGAATACGCTCTCACGATAACGGCTGAGATCTCCGATGACACTTACTTGCGGTACGCGTTCAAGTCATAGCTCCCGGGTGAGTCGAAACGGATGCCTGCGCTGCCTCGCACCAGACGGCAGCTCTCTTTGCCAGGGGATATCTGTTTCTGATCCCGTTCCTTGCTTTTGTTATTGTCTTTAGGATACGCCCCGTGATGAAAAATGTCAACAGGGCGCACCGTATTTTTATCATATTTTTTCATGAAAATTGTTTCAAAGAGCTGCGGATAGAAACAAGCAAAGCATGGTTTTGATCCGTTTCACTTGTGATTCCCTTTTTCTGGTATTATAATTTCATCAAGACATGACGTATTGCGTACCATGGAACAGGAGGAGAAACATGAGCGAATATGTAATCATGACAGACAACATGGGCGATCTTCCCGCCTCTTTTTATGAAGAGCATCAGATCCCGGTCATGTATCTGAGCTATACGATGGACGGAGAAACTTATGGAGAAGGAAATATGCAGAGCGATGAGGAGTTTTACCGCAAGATGCGTGAGGGATCGCTGCCGACCACTTCACAGATCAATCCGCAGTCCGCAAAGGAACAATTTCTCAAAGTGCTGAATACTGGCAAGGATGTGCTGTGCATCTCTTTTTCCTCAGGGCTCAGCGGCACATATAACAGCTGTGCGCTGGCAGCGGAAGAACTGCGCGAGGAAGGCTGGCATATCGAGGTCATCGATTCACTGTGCGCTTCGCTGGGACAAGGACTGCTGCTATATAAGGCAGTGGAACAGAAAGAGAAAGGCGCTTCCTTCGCGGAAGTACGCGACTGGGTGATGGCCAACCGCCTCAACATCTGCCATGTCGTGCTTGCCGATGACCTTTATCACCTGATGCGCGGCGGACGCGTTTCCCGCTCCACCGCCGTGGTGGGCACGATGCTCTCCATCAAGCCGCTCATCCAGATGAACGATGAAGGAAAGCTGATCCCTACTGGCAAGGCTCATGGCCGCAAGAAGGGCATGAAGGCGCTGATCGACATGATGGACAGACAGATGGGCAGCCGCCGCGAGGAGAATGACATCTTCATGATCTGCCATGCTGACTGCCGCCAGGACGCAGATGCGCTGGCCCAGATGGTCAAAGATAAATTCGGCATCCAGAAATGTCTCATCAACTATATCGGACCGGTCATCGGCTCACACACCGGCCCGGATACGATGGCCTTGTTCTTCCTGGGTGATGCGCGCATGAAATGACCGTGAGGATTTCCATCCGTGGAAATCCTTTTTTTCATGACTTTTCTTTCCCCTCGTTTCGTTTTATACTGTTATCGCTAAAGGGGATGAATGAAATGACACAGGAAGTACGGGGACTGATGAGCGAAGGGAACATATGGAAACAGCTGACGCTCTTTGCGATCCCGCTGGTGCTGGGCAATATCTTCCAGCAGCTTTACAACGCAGTCGATTCGATGATCGTCGGCAATTTTGTCGGCAAAGAGGCACTCGCCGCCGTGACCTCAAGTTCGCCGATCATCAATCTGCTCATCAGCTTTTTCATGGGGCTTTCGGTCGGGGCCGGAGTGGTGATCGCCCGTTATTTCGGCGCGCGCGATGAGGCAGGCCTTTCTGATTCGATCCATACCTCCATGTGCATGATCGTCATCGCTGGCATCATCATGACATTTGCCGGAGTGCTGCTCACGCCGTTCATCCTGGAATGGATCGGTGTGCCGGATGATGTCATGACCGACTCAGTCTTGTATCTGCGCATCTATTTTTATGGCATCCTGGGCGTCATGGTCTACAACATGGGCAGCGGCGTATTGCGGGCATTGGGGGATTCGCGCACTCCGCTGTTGTTCCTCATCTTGTCCTCGCTGATCAATGTCGTGCTCGACTATGGCTTTGTCGTCTGGTTTCACATGGGCATCGCCGGCGTTGCCTGGGCCACGCTCATTTCCCAATGCATCAGCGCCGCGCTCATCTGGGCGCTGATGATGAAACAGAACGGACTGCGCTTTTCCCGCCTGAAGCTGCATGCTCACATCCTCGGCGAGGTCGTGCGCGTAGGACTGCCCAGCGGGATCCAGAATGCCATCGTCTCGTTTTCCAACCTCATCGTACAGAGCAACATCAATGCATTTGGTTCGGCTGCCATGGCTGGCTGCGGCGCTTATACGAAGATCGATGGCTTTGCGATCTTGCCGGCGATGAGCTATTCGATGGCCATCACTACGTTCACCGGACAAAATATCGGTGCCGGCAAACATGAACGGGTGCGACAGGGCTTGAAGGCATGCCTCGTCCTGACGCTGATCACTTCTTTCCTCATCAGCGGTCTGTTGTTTTTGTTCGGTGACAGCGCGCTGCGGATCTTCTCCAACGATCCGCAAGTCATCGCTTACGGGCATACGATGCTCATGTTGCTGGCGCCGGGCTATTTCCTGCTTGCCATTTCTCATGCCATCAGCGGCGTGCTGCGCGGCGCCAACCGGGCGGCCAGCGCCATGGTCATCATCATCGCCTGCTGGTGCGGCATGCGCATGGCATGGATCATGGTGACCGTACCGCTGTTCCACCGCATCGAGACCGTGCTGCTGGGCTGGCCGCTGAGCTGGCTTGTCTCAACCATTATCTTCATCCTGTATTACCGCAAAAGCAACTGGCTGCCGGAGGCCGGACGATGAACGCGATCATCTTTGATATGGATGGCATCCTCATCGACAGCGAGCGCGTCTATCTGGAACGCACGCTGCGCTTCCTGAAACAAGCGCATCTGCCTTTTCAGATGGAAGATGTACTGGCGCTCGCCGGCGGATCCGCGCAGCACGCTGAACACTTTGCCCGCAAGATCATCGGTCCTGATGCCGATATGGGCGCTTTCTTCGCACGCATGAACGCTTGCTGCCCCAGCATCGATTACCAACAGATCATGTTCCCGCATGAGCGTGAGGTGCTGCAAGCATTGGCAATGACGCATCCGCTGGCCGTCGCTTCTTCTTCCCGCATGGAAAAGATCGTCGAAGTGCTGCGAGCCTGTCAGCTGCAGGAACTGTTTGATTTTTGCCTCAGCGGCGAGATGTTCTCCGCGTCAAAACCGGCGCCAGACATCTATCTTGCGGCCGCGGCCAGGCTCGATCTGCCGCCGCAGGAATGTGTGGTCATCGAAGACAGCACCTATGGCATCCAGGCCGCCAAACGTGCCGGCATGCGCGTGATCGCTCGAAAAGATGATCGGTTCGGCTTTGACCAGAGCCTGGCAGATGCGTTCTTCCATGATTATCTCGAGCTCCCTGCGCTCATTCACCGTATGGTGCCCTGATGGATCGGATCATCCGATCCTTTTTTATGCGGCATCAGAGCGCTGATCCTGCACATAATGATGATGAGCGGACCGATCTTGTCTTACGATCATTTGATGTATTCTTTACGGACGCTTAACACAATGTGATTCCCTTATTGATATAATGGCTCCATGAATGGAGGGGAAATATGAACAGAAAGAAGACCGGCCGGCTTGTTGCCGGCAGCATGAGCATCATGGTCGCCGCATCTTCATTGATGCCTGCCGCGGCCGTGCATGCGGAAGACACCCAATTATCCAGGATGATCACTCCGGTGATGATCAGCGAGATCGTCGCAGACACGCACCAGAGCGATCAGGTCACCGCTTCAGGCACAGACGCATTTGAATACATCGAACTTTACAATACATCCGATCGTGACATCGAAATGGATGACTTGCTCATCCGCAATGTCAATGGCAGCACCCTGACGGACTGGGAGATTCCCAGCGGCACCGTGATCAAAGCGGGACAGACGCTCGTCGTCTGGGTGACCAATGCGGAGAGCGCCCAGATCACTGAAGCGGATTTCCGCGCATATTATGGCATCGATGACAGCGTACAGATCGTGAAGACCGTTGATTCGGTCAATGGCTTCAGCAATTCCGGTGAACGCTCGATGCAGGTCATCGTGCGGGACAGTGAGCAGGTGATCAGCTCCATCACCTATAATGATGGCAGCGAAAAGGCCCAGACCAAAAAGGGCATCAAGTTCGCGTATCAGGATGGCCAGGTGCAGGAGGTCACACTTTCTTATGATGAAGATCCTACGCCGGGCGCGCTGGAAGACACACAGCGTCCGGATGGTCTCTATCAAGTCAGTGAGGCTGGCAATGATGCGCTTTCTCTCAATGCGGAGAGCACTTTCCGCAAAGGCTCTTCGTATGTGGTGCGCGCAGCTGTCGCCACGGACAGTGTCATGCTGGAAGCGGAAGCGCTGATCGATGGCCGCAGTTATCCGCTGACTTACGAAGACGGCAGCTTTATGGCAGCCATTCCGGCAGCGGATATCGCGCAGCTGGATTCCTTTGAGCTGCAAGTCCGGCTGAGCGATGGCGTGAATACCTTTATGAGCGAGCCGATGCGTGTCACGCCTCAGGAAGGCAGCGATCCGCTGGCTTATGATTCTCCGCTGCTCATCACTGAACTGGTGCCCAACACCGCCAATGTGGATGGCTCGGATGCTTATGAATTCTTTGAGATCTACAACGCTTCTGATGCGGCCATCGACCTGCGTCAGTATCATTTCATTTATGTGAATGGCACCAAAGAGACCGAATGGGAGCTGGCCGATGACATCCAGCTGGAGGCTGGCAAGGTCCTGACGGTCTGGGTGCGCAACGACGCGGTGGAAAACGCGCAGCTCAGCGCCGATGACTTCAACGCGGAATATGGCACAGCACTGCAGGAAGGTATCTCCCTGACCACGGTGCGCAGCGATGGCTTGTCCAACAGCGGCAGCCGCGGCATGAAGATCGAATCAGACAGCGGACTGACGCTGTGCGCGGTCAGCTATACGGCCGCCGACAGCAATGGCGGATCGATCAGCCAGGACGAAAGCATCTCCTACCGCTATGAAACTTCGCAGGGCAGCGTGCATTATGATGGCACCCCGACCCCGGGCACGCTGGATGAACTGCAGGTACCAGGGCACTATGCGGCACCCGCTGTCATCGAAGATCCGTTTTTGACGATCGATGCCCCTTCTTCCTTCTCTGCGCTCGCGGATTATGAGATCACGATGAGCGATACGAACCTGGAGCGGGTGCTCAGCGCGAGCGTCACGCTCATGCAGGGCGAAGAAGCTATCCGCACCATCTCCATGCATTATGAGGATGGTGTGCTGAAAGGCACCATCCCTTACAGTGATGTCCGCGACATGGACACGGTGTCGTATGTGGTCAATATCACGGATGGGGTCAACACTGCGTCCTATGCTGCCAATGACATCCCAGTGCAGGATGACAGCGTAGACGCTTCCCTGGCGCCGGCATTGGTCGTCAGTGAAGTGATCCCAGATACGTCAAACATGAATGGCGCAGACGCCTATGAATTCATCGAGATCTATAACAACTCCAACCTGGACATCAATCTGAAAGACTATAAGCTGTATTACAATTATCCTGACAGCGGCAGTGACTCCGTATGGTGGGAAAGCGATGAGGACAAGATCCTGAAATCACACGAGACGCTGGTCTTCTGGATCAAGAATGGCGGCAACACCTCGCTTACTCGCGATGATTTCAATGCTAAATGGGGCGTGGACCTCACGGCAGATCAGCTGATCGAGATCTCTTGCGACGGCATGGCCAATGGCAGCGCCCGCGGCGTCAAGATCGCCAGCAACGTCGGTGATGTCCTTGACTATGTCACCTACAACATGGACGGCGTGGATAACACGAACACGGACCGCTCCATCGTCTATCAGAACCGTTATCAGGAGGGTGGTTTTTCCTCTGTGATCGCGGATGACGCGCATGCCCCGACCCCAGGCAGCGTGGAAGGCGTGCTGCGTCCGGTCTATGAGGCGCAGCTGCCGCAGGACGTAAGCGATGCCACGCTCACCGATGAAACCCCGGATTCCTTTACTGCCGACAGCGAGCTGCGGTTTGCGCTGGAAGCCGTATCCGCGGACACGAGCATCAAGACCGTTTCGCTGTATGTGAGAGATGACTTATCTGATGAGTACCTGAAATATAACTTGCAGCGCAACGGCGGCGATACCTTCAGCTACACGCTGCCCGCTGTCGATCTGTTCGGCAAGACTTCTTATACATACTATTTCGAGGTAAGCGATGGTTATCGCACCTATATGACAGATGCCCGCACCATCTTCAATACGGAAGCGCCGCAGCAGGGCGATCGGCTCAATGTCGCGGATGGTGACTTGCTCAGCGGAAATGCCCAGATCATCGGCACCGGAGATGACTTGCGCATCGATGGAGAAGATGTCAGCGCCGATGCTGTCGCTTCGATCAGCGGCTCTGCCAAGCTTGCTTTTGACGCCTCACAGACCGATGTCTTCTTCAAAAACGCCGTGGCCATCGGCGATGACCTCATCGGCGTGTTCAATGAAGGCACATATGACAGCTGGGTCACGTATGACTATGACATCGACGCAAGCTATTTCGACGCGCAGAGCGGTCAGCTCACGGTTGCTTTCCATGCCGGAAACAAGGCCAATGCGCTGGAGCATGACATCGAGAACAACGATGACTTTGTCTTGAAGAACATCCGCATGATCTTGCCGGATGGCACGAGCCTGCGTCCGGTATCTTATGCTGGCGTGCGCGGCATCGGCGCCATCGAACATACCGCGGACAACTGGCATCCGCAAGACCCGCAGCCATTGGAAAACTATGCGCCGGAAACCGAGATCAGCATGGGAGATGGCACAAGCAAGACCGAGATCCTCTATGTGACCTTTGCGATCCCGCAAGATTCATTCAATGCCTTGCGCTATACGCTGGATACCACTGCGTTGACGGATGGCACGCACACCATTTCCAGCGCATCAGCATCTGCCACGGTCACGGTGGATAATACTGCACCGCAGATCACGGCCAATATCGAAGAGGGCGCACAGATCCACAACACTCGCATCGAGGCTTCTGCGCAGGATGCCATCAGTGAAAACGTAACACTGCAGGCTGTGCTGGACGGCCGGATCATCTCACTGCCTTATGCGGTATCTTCCACCACGCTTGAGCCGGGCACGCACACGCTCGTGCTCACTGCTTCAGATGAGGCTGGCAACACTGCTACGCAGACCATCACGTTTACTACGCCGCGTGAAAATGCGGACGCGGAAGTCGTACAGCCAGGCGCAGACTCGACCGTAACCAGTGATCCTACCTTCTCGGTCACGGTCAATGACCCGACCGAAGATGTCATGAATGTGACTTTCAAGAAGGGTGAACGGCATATGCTTGGTGATGGCAGCATCCAGACAGCTGAAGGCGCAGCGCAGACAGCAGGCACAAGCGAATCGGTATTTGACGCTGCCAGCGGCAATGGCTTCCCATATCAGACGTTCGACATCACTCTCAGCGCGGACGCAAAAGCCAGCGATACCGTGGAGATCGACTGGAGCGGTGCTGTGAACAATGCCAAGACATTCCTGTATGCGCGCAATATCCATACCGGCGCATGGGATCAGCTTGATTCACATGCCGAAACAGATGGCGAAACGACAAAGCTCACCGCGGAGATCACACTGGAAAACTATCTCTCTGACGGTAAAGTCAGTGTGATGGTGCAGAACGGCGAGGGCTATACCCCGCCGCAATATGCGGCACAGAACGCACGCATCACGACATCCAATGAAAATGACACGCCGCGTGAAGATTATGATTTCACCTTTGTCGTAGAAAGTGATACACAGTATTACAATGAGGACTATGATGGCAATCCTGAACAAGATGTCGATGGCAGCTATCAGTATCAGCTGGATATCCACAACTGGGTACTGGCTAACCGTGAACGCATGAACATTCAATATATGTTCCATGATGGTGATATCATCGATGATGAGCCGCTCATTCCGGAATGGGAAAACGCCGATGCGGCTTACCGGATGCTCGATGAAGCTGGTCTGCCTTATGGCGTGCTGGCGGGCAACCACGATGTCGGCCACCTCAACGATGACTATACGAACTTCTGGAAATACTTTGGCGAACATCGTTACAACAATAATCCATGGTATGGCGGAAGCTATCAGAACAACCGCGGTCATTATGATCTGATCACGGTCGGAGGAATCGATTTCATCATGTTATATATGGGCTGGGAGATCGGAGATGAGGAGATCCAATGGATGAACGATGTGCTCGCGCAATATCCTGAGCGCAAAGCCATCTTGAATTTCCATGAGTATCTGCTGGCCAGCGGCGGTATGGGCGAGCAGCCGCAGCGCATCTATGATGAGGTCGTCGCCACTAACCCGAATGTATGCATGGTGCTGTCCGGTCATTATCATAACGCACAGACCCGCATCGATGAGTTTGACGATGACGGGGACGGCGTCAATGACCGCAAGGTATATCAGATGCTGTTTGATTACCAAGGACTGGCGCAAGGCGGCATGGGCTATATCCGTCTGATGCATTTTGACCTGGAAGGACAGCGGATCATCGTGCGCACATACTCACCGACACTGGATGATTATGATGCCAAAGATGAAACTGACATTGGTGATGTCGCAGGCATCAATGGCGAAGAGGAATTTGAGATTCCTTTCAGTGATCTGGGCATCACTGCACAGAACAAGGAACTGCGCACCGACAGCCTGAATGTCAATGTTTATGGTGACGAAGTCATCGGCAGCGTCAGCGGTGTCAACAGCGGAGAGACCGCATCATATACGATGGAAAATGCCCTTAACGACACCTTTGGCTGGTATGCGGAGATCACCGACGAAAACGGCGGTCTGACCCGCACTGATGTACAGAATATCACGATCGCCAAAGATGAGACACCGACGATCACCGTGCCGCAGGATGCGCAGATCGCGCTTGGGGACAGCTTTGATCCGATGCAGGGCGTCAGCGCACAAGATTATGCCGGCCGTGACATCACAGAGCGGGTAAGCGTAAGCGGCAGTGTAGATACTTCGGTCGCAGGCACCTATACCCTGACTTACACGGTCAGCGATGAGGCAGGCAACAGCGCCGCCGCAGTCCGGGTGATCACGGTCGTCAGTGATGAAAAAGAGCCAGAACAGCCATCCGGAGAAACCGATACTGATGATCCGACGCATCGTCCGGATCAGGGAAATACTGGGGTAAGCACGGCACAGGGCGCATGGTTCGGCGCCGGCCTCTTCTCCCTGGCAGCACTCTTCGTATTGATGCGCAAAAGGATCACCACACTGTTCCACAAATAAAGCAAAAACAGTCTGGCAAGACAAATTCGTGTCAACCAATTTGGTTGACACTTTTTTTAGGGTATTCCTGATCTTGAACGTATAAACATAGTGAAGGGGGCAGAAAATGCTTATTGCCCCGGGTCATTCATCGTTTTGTGCTATGATGAAAGAAAGGATGGGATATGAAAACTTCTTTGGCGCGTACGATCGAAAACAATGCTGATCACATCAGCTATGACGCGGTATGCAAGCAGCTGCTCAGCGAAAAGAGCATCCTTGCCTGGATCATGAAATACCGTGTGAGCGAATGTCAGGGAATGGCGGTGAATGACATCGCCCGATGCATTGAGGCTTCCCCAAGTGTATCGGTTACACCGGTATTTCCTGATGTGAACACCACATTGATCAATGGCATGAATACGGTAAATACCAGCCGTGATGAAGGAACAGTGGTCTTTGACATCCTCTTTGCGGCCATGATCCCTTTGCCGAAGCCGATGCGCCTGATCATCAATGTGGAGGCGCAGGCAGACTTCAGTCCGCATTATCCGCTGTCCTCACGCGCTGAGTATTACAGCGCCAGGCTGATCTCCTCACAGAAGGGCAGAGAGTTTACTAATTCGCATTATGGGAACATCAAAAAGGTCTACACCATATGGATCTGTACCGATCCGCCTAAGTACAGGGAGAATACGATTGGAAGAACAACAACCGCAATGAGATATCGTTTTGGCAGAGTGGACAAATTGATCAAAGGTTATGGCTTGCAGCGTACGGTATTTGTCTTACTTGGGGATGAAGAGGAAAAAGAGGCAGAGGGCGTGCTGCGTTTGCTGGATGTGCTGTTTCGATCAGAGAAAGGCATAGAGGAGCGAAAGCGTATCCTGGAAGAAGAATTTGACATTGAAATGAACGAAGATATGGAAATGGAGGTGCGACATATGTGCAACTTGAGCAAAGGCGTGGAAAATCGCGGTATTCGTAAAGGGATCATTCAGGGACGTGAGGAAGAAAAGCTTGATTCAATCAGAAATGTGATGGAGACGCTGGGTCTCACGATGGAACAGGCTATGCAGGCGCTGAAGATTCCAAAAAGCGAACAGGAAAAATACGCACATCTGTTAAAACAGTAAAAAAATGTGTTGGGGCAGTATCATCTTTTAAATGCTTTGTACAATTTCTGATAGGATCTAGTGCATTCCTGATCTTGAACGTATGAGATAGACGAGGGGATAGAACGGCACAACGAGGTCATTGTTGTTCTTCTTGCCCTGATATGTTCAGCACAATGTGCTATGATGGAAGAAAGAATGGGACATGAAAAATTCTTTGGCTCGTACGATCGAAAACAATGCTGATCATATCAGTTATGACGCGGTATGCAAACAGCTGCTCAGCAAAAAAAGCATCCTTGCCTGGATCATGAAATACTGTGTGAGCGAATGTCAGGGAATGGCGGTAGAGGACATTGTCCGATGCATCGAGGCTTCCCCAAGTGTTTCCGTTACACCGGTATTTCCCGATGAGAAGAACACCACATTGATCAATGGCATGAATACGGTAAATACCAGTCAGAATGAGGGAACAGTAGTCTTTGACATCCTCTTTGCGGCCATGATCCCTTTGCCGAAGCCGATGCGCCTGATCATCAATGTGGAAGCACAGGCAGACTTCAGTCCGCATTATCCGCTTCCCTCACGCGCTGAGTATTACAGCGCCAGGCTGATCTCATCACAGAAAGGCAGAGAGTTTACTAATTCGCATTATGGGGACATCAAAAAGGTCTATACCATCTGGGTCTGTACCGATCCGCCTAAGTACAGGGAGAATACGATTTACATAACTTCGGTCAGAATGAAAGAGCGATCCGGCAGAATGGACAGTCTGATCAAAGGTTATGGCTTGCAGCGTACGGCCTTCATCATGCTTGGGGATGAAGAAGAAAAAGAGGCAGAGGGTGTGCTGCGTTTGCTGGATGTGCTGTTTCGATCAGAAAAAAGCTTAGAGGAGCGAAAGCACATCCTGGAAGAAGAATTTGACATTGCGATGAATGAGGATATGGAAATGGAGGTGCGACATATGTGCAA
>ERZ1643246.3904-NODE-3904-length-12287-cov-3.876472_pt1 | contig 12287 bp, 11 predicted proteins | sample MGYA00579265_ERZ1643246 | MGnify/ENA primary metagenome ERZ1643246 (study PRJEB29033, sample SAMEA4952261) | chicken gut metagenome | biome: Broiler Chicken; feature: Gastrointestinal Tract; material: Caecum | place: Ireland | collected 2018 | study: Broiler...
GGTGGCGTCGACAGCGTCGGAACTCGCCCCGTTGCAGTATCTTGCCCCTTATGCCGGCTGTACTATGGGGGAATACTTCATGTACCAGGGGAAAGATGTTCTGATTATCTATGACGATTTATCCAAACATGCGGTGGCCTACCGTACGCTTTCCCTTTTGATACGCCGTCCGCCTGGGCGTGAGGCCTATCCGGGCGACGTCTTTTACCTGCATTCCCGCCTGTTGGAACGTGCGGCAAATCTCGACGAAAAACACGGAGGAGGTTCTTTGACGGCACTCCCCATCATTGAAACACAGGCAGGGGACGTCTCTGCTTATATCCCGACCAATGTCATCTCCATCACGGACGGGCAGATTTTTCTGGAATCCGAACTGTTCCATGCGGGGGTACGCCCGGCAGTAAATCCCGGTATTTCGGTTTCCCGTGTCGGAGGCAATGCCCAGATTAAGGCGATGAAAAAAGTATCCGGTACCTTGAAACTGGCGTATTCCCAATATCGGGAACTACAGTCTTTTGCCCAGTTTGGGTCGGATCTGGACAAGGATACCAGGGAACGCCTGGCAATGGGGGAGCGGATTGTGGAAGTTCTCAAACAGGGAAGAACTTCTCCGATTGCTGTGGAACATCAAGTGCTCATTCTCTACGCGGTGATTCATGGATACCTGTCTGGAATTGATCTCCGAGATATCCGCCGGTATGAGGCGGAACTCTATGAATTTATGGACTCAAACTATGCAGAAATCCCAGAAGAAATCCGCAGGACGGGAGATTTTACAGAGCAAACCGAGAGGCAGCTGAATACGGCGTTACAGGAATTCACAGATCAATTCCTTTCCCTGCAATAAGAAAGGCGGTGCGGTATGGCGAACGCTTCTATGAAAGAGATTAGGCACAGAATGAAGAGTGTGGAGAGCACCATGAAAATCACTAGAGCAATGGAACTGGTCGCTTCTTCCAAACTGCGCCGTGCAAAGGAACGTGCAGAAAAGAACCGCAAATTTTTCACCACCCTTTATGAGACGATGTCCGATATTGTTACCACAACGGAAAAATTTGATTCCCAGTACACTCGTGCCCGTCCGGTGAGAACCAGCTGTTGTGTGGTGATTGCCGGAGAACGCGGACTGGCAGGAGGATACAATGCCAATGTGCTCAAAGCAGCCGATGCACAGATGGCAGGGAAACGTTCCCATGTGATTGCCATTGGAAAGAAAGCAGCGGAACATTACCAGCGTTCCTCTCATCGAATGATTGGAAGCTATGTCAACGTCTGCGAGGATATGACTCTTTCCGATACATTTGAAATGGCAAATGCCATCCTCTTCCTCTATCAAAAAGGGGAGATCGATGAATTGTATGTGGCCTATACGAATTTTGTTACGGCATTGTCTCAGGTACCGGCAGTACTCAAAGTGCTGCCGATTGATTTTGGAGGAAAAGAATACTACCAGGATTTGGTGACATACGATCCCTCCCCGCAGGTGGTTTTTGATGAAATTGTCCCCATTTTTTTGGCGGGGATGCTCTATGGCGCAGTAGTGGAATCTTTTGCAAGCGAGCAGGGGGCGCGCAGGACGGCAATGGAATCCGCAAGCGACAACGCTTCAGAACTTGTGGAACGCCTGGAACTTTTGTATAATCGTGCGCGCCAATCCACAATCACCCAGGAGATTACGGAAATTGTCAGTGGTGCGCAGGCTTTGAAATAGTGCCAAAAACAGAACAGGAGAAATGCAGATGAAGGTTTGCAACAAGGGTAAGGTCGTTCAGGTAATCGGCCCTGTTATTGATATCCGGTTCGAGGATGGGCATTTGCCCAACCTCCTCAACGCGGTGGAAATCGAGTATGCTGAGAAAAGACTCATAGTGGAGGTGGCACAGCATATTGGAAATGATGTAGTGCGCTGTATAGCCATGAGTTCGACGGACGGATTAAAGCGCGGGATCCAAGCTGTAGATACTGGCTCCCCAATCAAGGTTCCGGTTGGAAGAAAAACGCTGGGGAGGATTTTTAACCTTTTGGGGGAACCAGTTGATGAGTTCCCCTCTCCTAAAACAGAGGAACAATGGCCAATTCACAGGCCCGATCCTTCCTATGAGGAACAGCAGTCGACCACCGAGATCCTGGAAACCGGGATTAAAGTGATTGACCTGATTGCTCCCTATGCCAAGGGCGGGAAAATCGGCCTGTTTGGCGGCGCGGGCGTGGGAAAAACCGTTCTGATTATGGAACTTATCAACAATATTGCCAAACAGCATGGGGGAATTTCCGTATTTACCGGAGTCGGAGAGAGAACCCGTGAAGGAAATGACCTTTACCATGAGATGAAAGATTCCGGTGTTTTGGATAAAACTGTGCTCGTCTATGGACAGATGAATGAGCCGCCAGGCGCAAGGATGCGCGTCGGCCTTTCCGGTCTGACAATGGCGGAGTATTTCCGGGACAGGGAGGGGCAGGACGTCCTGCTCTTTATTGATAATATTTTTCGGTTTACCCAAGCGGGCAGCGAGGTTTCCGCGCTTCTTGGGCGTATGCCCTCCGCGGTCGGTTACCAGCCCACGCTTGCCACCGAGATGGGGGCTTTGCAGGAACGGATTACCTCCACCAAGCGTGGTTCCATTACTTCCGTGCAGGCAGTCTATGTACCGGCGGACGATTTGACCGACCCTGCTCCGGCGACTACTTTTGCCCATCTGGATGCGACAACCGTACTTTCCCGTCAGATCTCTGCACAAGGGATTTATCCGGCAGTTGACCCACTGGAATCCAGTTCCAGGATTCTGGCCCCGGAAGTTGTCGGCCAGGAACACTATGATACAGCGCGTGCGGTACAGTCGATTTTGCAGAGGTATCAGGAACTTCAGGATATTATCGCCATTTTGGGAATGGATGAACTATCCGACGAGGATAAACTGGTAGTTTCCCGTGCAAGAAAGGTGCAGAGATTCCTCTCACAGTCCTTTACTGTGGCAGAACAGTTTACCGGAATGCCAGGAAAATATGTCCCGCTCAAAGAGACTATCCGCGGTTTTCAGGAAATTCTGGAAGGCGGGTGCGATGATCTCCCAGAATCCGCATTCCTTTTTGTGGGGACGATCGAGGAAGCAGTGGAAAAAGCCCGGATGGGGGCTGAGTAATATGACAACCTTCTATTTGAAAATTGTTACGCCTGACCGCCTTATTTTTGAAGGGGAAGTGGAACAGTTATCTGTACGGGCGGCTACGGGAGATATGGGAATTCTTCCAGGTCATGAAAGATATGTGGCGGCGCTGGGAATTGGCCCTTTTAGCATCCAGCAAAATGGGATAAAGCGCTATGCCGCAGTTGCCAACGGTTTTTTGAAAGTGGGGAAAACGGAGACAACCGTTTTGGCACTGAGCTGCGAATGGGCGGATGAAATTGACGTGGAACGTGCCAAAAATGCAAAAGAAAGGGCGGAAAACCGATTGAAGAATATGCAGTCCAAACGGGAAATGGATTTGGCAGAGTTAAAAATGAAAAAAGCAATCAACCGTCTTTCTGTATCTTCCATGAAAAAATAGAATACTTTCTTTTATAACAAAAAGGCCCGCTCTGCTTTATATGGAGAAGAGCGGGCCTTTTTGTTATAAAGTGTCTCGCTGGACAGTTTCCCGGATATCAAGAGAGGACCTTCCCCTGCCATGCTTATCTTCTTTTTCCATTTCTGTCCGAAGTTTTTCCAAGGCCTTTTTCTCAATCCGGCTGACATAGGAGCGGGAAATGGCAAGTTTTTTTGCCACTTCACGCTGGGTTAGAGGATGTTGCGTCAAAAGTCCATAGCGCATTTCAATTATTTTTTTCTCTCTGGGGGTAAGGCAGCGACCAACCAGAATCCGGACTTTTTCAGATTGCAGCTTTAAATCCACATCTTCCATAATATTGGTTTCGTCTGCAATTAAATCGAGTAGAGTTAAATTATTTCCATCTTTGTCGGTGTCAATGGTATCAGAAATGTAGACGTCGGACAGGGTTTTCTTTTGCGAACGGAAGTACATCAGGATCTCATTTTCAATGCATTTGGAAGCATATGTAGCGAAACGCGCGCCTTTTTCACAATCGAACGTGGAGACTGCTTTAATAAGCCCAATGGTTCCAATGGAAATTAAATCTTCCTGATCTTTGTAGTTGGAATAGTACTTTTTAATAATGTGGGCAACCAGTCTTAAATTGTGTTCTATCAGGATATCAGCAGCTTTGGTATCCCCGTGCTTGACACGCAGTAAATATGCCTGTTCTTCTTTGGCAGGCAGGGGTTTGGGAAAGGAACCGGATTGGGTAAGATGCAGTGCATAGAACAAAAAATTCTGAAACAGATTGGAAAGCAGATCAAATACCATAAAAAAACCACCTCTTTCCATCTTATTCTCCTATTTGAAAAAGCGTGCTTGTACCAGGAGAATTTTACCATAAAAGAGTTATTGAACCATGCGGAGAAAGCTTTTTTGTATAAAATAAACGAAAAAAGTATTTTTGCAAAGAAATATTTCCAAAATATTGCTTTTGTGACCGGCATGTGACCTATGGGTGATATGATGAATTCGTACCAATAAATGGGGACGTGTTCTGGTTCAACAGGTTCACCCATCGAACGCGGGGATCCGCAGATAAAATAAGGAGAGTGTATAGAATGAAAAAATTGAAGAAAGCATGGTTCCGTGCTCTTTCTTTTATTTTAGCGGTCACCATGATTGCAACCGCTGCTCCGGCAATGTCGATTGCAGCAGATGCAAGCATGATGGGGGCGAATGGAGCACAGAGCCAGCCATCTGATCACGGAAGCGGGGATTTCTTTATCCCAGACGACGGAAAGGATCTCCTGACCAAAACGGCTACGCCGGTGGACGGACAAGATGGTTACTATGATATCACGCTGGAAATGAAACCAGGTACCAGTGATTCTAGTACCACCTACAAAACGACCGATATTGTCCTGGTCATTGACCGTTCCCGCAGTATGAAAGATACCTATGGAATTATGGGAACGGTAAAAACTCAGGCGAAAAACCTGGTAGAGAATGTCCTGGGCCAAGAGGGCACTGGCGATTATGTCCGGTTTGCTGTGGTAGGTTTTTCTACTGGTGCGGACAGTTATGTCAATACTCGAGACGGGTTTAGTGGAAATACCGGAACAGTAACAAATGCCATTGATAACTTGTATGCAGATGGCGGAACAAATACAGAATCCGGATTTCAGGAGGCTTATGAGCTCTTGCAGAGTTCTAAAGCAGAGCAGAAATTCGTTGTTTTCCTTTCTGACGGCCTTCCAACGTTCCGTGAAAGCGCTGTAGGTGGAAAATATAACTATTCATATGGATGTTATGGAGATGGTCAGAGTGATTCCGGTAATCGCAATAAAAACTGTGCAATTGAATGGGCGAATTTGATAAAAACCCCATCTGATCAGACATATACCGGTAGAGTGGATTATAATCGTAAGTCTTATACCATCTTTTCTGATAAACAAGGTACGGGGGCTAAAATCTTTTCCATTGGTTATGAAGAAGATACCTCGGACTATGCATCTCCGGCGGATCAATATGGTTCCTATTACTATGAAGTAAAACGGAATGGAAACCTGAACGCTGTGTTTGAAAACATCACAAAGCGTATTAAGGATGCCACCACTTCCCACTATACAGCAGAGGATGTTGTCCTTACAGATAATGTCAGCCAGTACTTCGATATCACTTCCCAGCAAGGCGAAATTAAGGTACTGAAAGACGGACAGGAAATCAAACCGAAAAGCATTTCCATTAACGGAAATCAGGTTCGCGTGGATTTTGGCGACATAAAGACGGATTTTGAGAACCATACCTATCAAGTAGTCTTCCGCGTAAAACTTAAGGGAGATGTTTGCATTGAAGCGGGGGACTATTCCTTGCCAACTAATGATAAGGCAACTGTCACCTATACACAGGATGAGAAAGACAAATACCAGGTCTTTGAAATCCCATATGTCCAGATCCATCAGGATCAGGCTATTTTTGGTACTGCGAAAGACGCACAGCTGACAAACTGGGACGACAGAACCTATGACATTACCCTGAACGCCTGGTCTAATCGCGTGAGTGAAGGAACTGTTGTTACCAAGTACAAATATGTGGAAGCCGGAACTGTTACCCCTAGCAAGGACAATGTAGGGGAAAGTTACCTTGTCTATACCGGGCGGGGAAGCAATAATCCAGTCAGCCAGAACCCAGGGGATTATCAGTCCGTTACAGTACAGAAAGAAGAACATCGGGAACCCACCGGTGGATACCAATGGAAATGGCATGGTGGATTGGGCACTTCTGGTAACTATAACGGCCCCGTTTATACAAGGGAAGGCTCGTGGCTAGGTTACAAGTACAATTATGTTGGAGATACTTCCAACTTTAAGCCAGTACCTGGTGTGACCTATTACGGCGACGGCAGTTTCACGAAAGTCAAGCTTAGCTATGAGCAGGAATACAACACCTATACCACTTATTATTGGAGCGACAACCACTCTGATGTTCCGCGCATGACCTACAAAAAAGAACAGTATACCGATACAGCAGGTGGCGGGAAAGTGCTTCCCATCGAAAATGTGACTGTTACCGACGTGGTGGAAGATGAGTTCACTATCACTGATGTCGGTTATTATGATGGGGCGGGCACATGGCATTCTGAAAAAGGTAGCTCAGCAGTTTCTATTGATGGGAACAAAGTTACTTGGACAAACCAAACTTTATCCGGCAACCGGGATAATTCCTGGAAGCGCGTTATCAAAGTACAAGCAAAGGAAACTTACATTGGTGGAAACAATGTTCCGACAAACGTGGAGGAACAATCTGGCATTCAGATAGGAAACAGCGAACTCTTTGAATTTGATCCTCAGCCGTTTGTCAACGTGAAAGTGGATTTGGAAGTAGGAAACGCTGAGAACACGATATTCCTTGGCGCAAGTGTTCCTTATTCGGAGACTGAAAAGGCACAGATGAAAGAAGACGCTCAGGAAGGCGTAACCTATACTTGGGATACGACGAGTGGAGAAAACCCGGGCGGTCTCATTCCAGAGACAACTGGAGAGTATCAATACCATTTGACTGCAAGCTATGAAGCGGGAAGCCCAACAAAGGATTCCAATGCAAACAGTACCATTGATGGCGTCGTTTATGTCAACGGGGTTCAGGGGAATGGATATAAAGTAGAGGAAACTGGAACCTACACAGTCCATGTGATTGCAGGACAGTTGACAGTGACAAAAGTGGTAGAAGATACCGAGAATATGGATCCGGATCAGACCTTCCTCTTCCATGTGAAAAATGAAACAACGGGTAAAACCTTTGATGTGGTTTTGAAGGCCAATGAAAGTAAGACCATTACCGGTCTCGCTGGCGGTAACTACACCGTTACAGAGGACGAGAGTTGGTCCTGGAGATATGAGGCGCAAGAAACTACCTGGGAGTCAGGAAATATCATCAGCCGGGAAACTCCAGACATCAGCGCATCCGTCACCAACACAAAGGATAACAACCATTGGTTCGGCGATTATGACAGCGTTACCAACTACTTTGAAAATCAACAGTAAGGGGAGGAAATAACACATGAAACAGACAAACAAAAAACGGCTGGTTCTGATTTCCTCCGTTGTTGCAATGACGGTCATGCTGGCGGTTGGAACCACGCTTGCTTTTCTACACACAAATTCGCAGAATATGACAAATGCTTTCACTCCGGGTGTTGTCTCCATTGATACGGAGGAAAACAGCAGTACACCGGATAGTTCCAATGACATCCCTTATGATGAAAATGGGGCAAAGAAAGAGGTAAAAATCCAGAATAACGGGACTGTGGACGCCTATGTTCGTGTGAAACTGGTTCCAAGTTGGAAATATGAACAGACTGGCAGTCATGTTACAGCGGACATTGGAAGCTTCCAGCTGGATGGTCCAGTTTTAAAAGGTAACACCCTTGTCTATGGCGAGGGGGAAGTCACTCTGGTTTTGGCAGAAAATTGGCAAGAAAACTGGATTTATGTAGATGGCACTTTCTATCATAAGTCCCCAGTAAAGGCTGGAGAGACTTCTGCCCTTCTGCTCAAAGAGGTCAAGGTGAAAGACATGGCCGATTTTGAGGATTTGCAAGTGGATGTCCTTTCTGAAGCAATCCAGACCACGGATGGAGAGGGCCAGCGGGCACTCATAGAAGCGTGGGGAGATACTTTGACATTTACTTTTGCTGCTGATGGAAAAACCATTGTCAGCATTCAGCAAAAATAATCAGAACCCTTGGAGGAAACCGTGGTTAAAAAAATCTGCAACCTACTTTCTACGGTGCTTCTGATTATTATGGTCGCCATTGCGGGGGCATTGCTGTTGCCTTATGTATTTGGTTACCAGCCGCTTGCCGTGCTCAGTGGCAGTATGGAACCGGATTATCATGTGGGAAGCGTGATTTATGTCAAAGAGGCGTCGCCGGAAGATTTAAAAATCGGCGATGCCATCACCTTCCGGCTTTCGGATAATACCTACGCCACCCACTATCTGATTTCCATTGATATGGAAAAACGGGAATTTGTCACACAGGGCAAGGCAAATGCAAACGACGATGGTGCAAGAAGTTTTGACACTTTAGTCGGCAGAGCATCTAAATTTAGTATCCCCTATTTGGGATATATTTCCCTGAATATGAAAACCCCATTGGGAATCCTTTCAGCGGTGGGAGTGATTGTGGTAATCCTATTGTTGAATTTTATTCCCGACCTTTTTACAAAGGACGAGGAAGAAGTTGTACCCCAAGGGCCGGATGACCCTGAGAATAAATAACATTATTCATTGTTATGGAGGAAAACAGTATGAAGAACAAGAAAAAACTGATTACAACCATTGCATCCCTCGCACTGGTTGGAGCTATTTCTATTGGTGCAACCCTTGCTTATTTGAATGCACAGAGCCAGCAGATGACAAACACCTTTACCCCGAAAGATGGAGGTAAAAATATTTCCATTGAACTGCGCGAACCGAATTGGGATGGTTATAACTTTGGTGAAGGCAAAAATCCGGATGGTTCAACCGTAAATCCGGGTTATGAGGGAGATGCAGAGGCCCTTGGTCTGAACGAAGCGAAAGAATTCTCCCCTGGTGATGTGATTGCAAAAGACCCGACAGTGAAGAACACCTGTGGCCAGGATGTTTGGGTAGCTGTTACTGTTGATAAAACCGGTCTTCCTTCTTATGCATCCCTGAACTGGGACAAAACAAAGTGGGATATTGTAGGGGAGAGTGGAAATACAGTCATTGCTTACTACAGAACCAAAGTCACAACAAATGGAACAACAAGTCCTGTTTTCTCACAGGTCACCATTAGCGATACAGCAACAGAAGTCGCTGGATTTGACATTGATGTGAAAGCTTATGCAATTCAGGGAGAAAACATTGATACTCTGGATGCTGCAAAAGCCGCATTCCATACTGAGTTTGATTCTATTTTTCCAGAAGCTTAGTGGGTCGAAAAGAGATCTCATTTTTGAAACTGTGAATAGAAGATAACATATTTTGGAGGCATTACTTATGAAAAATAAAAAGAAACTCATTACGACTATTGCATCCCTTGCATTGGTTGGAGCCATTTCCATTGGTGCAACCCTCGCTTATTTAAGCGCACAGACAGACGTGATGACGAACACCTTCACCTCTGTGGGAAGCAATCTCTCCATTCAGCTCCGCGAGCCTGCATGGGATGGTTATCAGTTTGATGAGCTTAACAACGGAAAACAGCCGGATGGCCAGAGTGCAAAACCGGGTGCAGAAGCTGATAAGCTTGGTATTACCGAAGCTGCAAATTTTGCACCGGGAAGCACCGCAGCAAAGAACCCAATGGTCAAAAATGATTCTGATCAAGATGTCTGGGTTGCAGTTGTTGTCAATACCAGCGAATTGCCGGACTATGTAGAAGTTGCTTGGGAAAATGGAACAAACTGGAAAATCGTTCATAATCCGAACGGAACAACTTTCGCTTATTACAAGAGCACTTTGGCTCCAAAGGCAAGCACCGAGGCAGTCTTTACTGAGGTTAGCATCCCTGCGACAGTAAAAGAGGTTGATGAGACTGCTAATTATGATGTTACAGTAAAAGCCTATGCAATCCAGGCTGCAAATGTTGATGATGTCAACGCTGCAATTGGCGGTTTTGCTCAGGAGTTCCCAGAAGTCTTTAGCAAATAACTTGGATTATTAGAGAGCCTTGCCTTTCCGGTGATTCCGGAAAGGCAAGGGGAATTTCCTAGGGAGGGTCAACCATGAGCAGAAAGAAAATAACGGTGGCTGTGTCCTCTGTCTTGTTGGCGGCACTCATCTGTGTAGGAGCAACTCTTGCGTGGTTATCCAGTGAAGCCAGAACCACAAATGTAGTGACGATTGGGGATGTCAGTATTGAACTGGCAGAACCACAATTTGATGAACTCACGGATGGCACCAAACATATTTCCGATGTAGTGCCAGGACAGACAGTGACAAAAGATCCAACAGTAACCAATACCGGTTCTCATCCTGTTTATGTCCGCGCAACTGTGACAATTGGCGGCACTTATTTTGATGGCATGACGGATGAAGAAAAGACACAGTATCAGGCTGAATTAGAAAATGGGCTTCATGTAATGGATGGATGGGTTAAGAGCCCAGTTGATAATAAATACTATTATCAAAATATCCTTGCAGCAGATGGAGAAGAAGGTTCTTCTTCCATGATTTTTGATAAGGTCACAATTCCAAGTACTTGGGGCAATGAGCTTGTCGGAAAAGACATTATCATTGATATTCAGGCAGAAGCAATCCAGTCCGAGTATTTCACACCAGTATATGGTGAAGATCAGACAACGATTGTATCTTTTGGTAATATCGATATGCAGACAGGAGTTCCTGTCGAATAAGACAGTAGGGGCTGTACAGGCCCAAGTCGGCCCTGCGAACATGCCGGCAGCGGCAAAACCTTGTGAATGAAAATTTGAAACATGCTATGCAGGCTTTTGCCGCCATGTTTAAAAGAAGGATATGATGCAATGAAAAAGAATAAATTCCGTAGAATTGCAGCCATCTCTTTGACTGTCGTGATGCTCCTGGGCTGCAGTGTAATGAGCGTATTTGCAGCAGATGGTTCTGAAGAGGTGGCACCCGACCGTACGGTAACCTATTCTGGTGGGTCTGGGGAGCAAACTTCATTGACAATTTCCCAGCAGGATTTCTTTGTAAACAGCAAAGATTTGATGCCGGGAGAACCGGGCAGGACTCAGACAGTTCGTATTGAAAACGCGGGTTCTGAGAATGTAAAGGTCTGGTTAAAATCAGAATCAGTGGAAGGTTTGACGCAACAGCAGCAGGAATTGCTGAATTCTCTGCCAATGAAAATTACTGCTCACATGCAAAATGGCGATAAGACTGTCTTATATGATGGTACAACAGCAGGTGCATTGGTAAAAAACGGTACAGGGGATCTTACGGTTGAAGAGCATGGCGTTTCCCTTGGATGGCTGGAAACAGGAAATTATGCTACCCTGGAAGTGGTAATATCAGCGCCTGTAACAATTGGAAATGAATTTCAGTCTATGAATTCCATGGTTGACTGGGTATTTGTTGTAGAAGGCATTGACGAGGAACCTGATGATGTGCCAGATATCACGGATGATGAAATTCCTCAGACCGGTGATACTACATTCGTTCTTCCGGCAGTTTTAGGGGTATTGCTCTCGGTCGGCGTCATTGTTGCCCTGTTAGTTTATAGAAAAAAACGGGCATAACATGGAAAAAAGATAAAAAGTAAGAATCCTTACCTCAAAGGTAAGGATTCTTTTTTGCTAATATGAGGACAACAAAAGGGAAACCCTCTTAGAACTGTTTTTTATATGAATTAGTCAGGGGAAACGATTGGTTCTGATAAATGGGAAATGAGTGTATCCAATGATGAATGTATCTTCTGAATGAGTTGAATTTCGTATGGGGAAGAGAGGCCAGAGAGTGATGCATCTTTCCATGCATAGTGTAAGGCTGTAACGGATACCCCAAAAAAAGGGACCAGCTGAGTCAAAACAGGGAAAGGAACTCTTTGCTTAATATAGGATAGAGCGGCCCGTGGGAGTAAAAGGTGGGAGGCAAATTGATTGGCCAATTTTTCACTGTTTGCATTGTCATTGCAATGCGATAACAGGATATGGCCTAATTCGTGAGCCAGAGTAAACCGCCTGCGATATTGAGATTTGTCCCATTCATTGTAGAGTATTAAATAGAAAGAATGGTCTTTCGAAAAA
>ERZ1643246.3906-NODE-3906-length-12282-cov-94.919441_pt1 | contig 12282 bp, 8 predicted proteins | sample MGYA00579265_ERZ1643246 | MGnify/ENA primary metagenome ERZ1643246 (study PRJEB29033, sample SAMEA4952261) | chicken gut metagenome | biome: Broiler Chicken; feature: Gastrointestinal Tract; material: Caecum | place: Ireland | collected 2018 | study: Broiler...
AAGGCAGCAAATGGCAGTGCTATATCATCCCCGACCTGGCCACCTGGACCGGTGCAGCGGGGAGCAAGCCCTACACGCCCATTGAGTTTTACGACACCTACGAGCAGGCCGCAGCCCGGTTCAAGGAGCTGCGGCAGCAACCCTACAACAGCGAAGAAGTGCCGGGTGCCCGGCTGACCTTTGGCATCCAGCGGGAGGACCCGCCCAGCGCTGCCGACCTGCTCCATGTGCGGCAGGGCAAAAACTATCTGGTGGACGATTACACCCGAATGGCGTCCCTCAACCAAAGTCCCGAGGTGATAGGCATTTTGCGGCAGATGCGGAAAGACCTGGGCTTTGACCGGGTGCGTGTCTACGAGCAGGGCGCGATGGAGCCGAAGGATGTTGCTTTCAGCCGCTGGAAACATCCCCTCAAGCCGATGGCGAGAAAATCGGTGCTGAAAGAACTGAGAGAATCGCGCCCCAAAGAAACTGTGGTCAAACCGCCCCGCAAGCACAAAGAGAGGGGCCGGGAGTAACGAAGGGAGGCAAAATGTCTCAAAAAACACTCTACTATGCGCAACTCGCCGAGGACACCGCCCGCCGCCTGACAGGAAACTGGGAACGATGGGCGGGTTTTCTGTCTACCGCTGCGCGGCTTTATAAATACCCCTACCCCGACCAGCTCATGATCTACGTCCAGCGCCCCGACGCCACCGCCTGCGCGTCTTACGATGTCTGGAATGACCGGATGAACCGCTATGTTCGGCGTGGCTCCAAAGGCATCGCCCTGCTGGACGATGCGGGCGACCGGCTGCGCTTGCGGTATGTGTTCGACCTAGCTGATACCGGCACGCGAGCAAACTCCCGCGACCCCTGGCTGTGGACGCTGGAGGACCGGCATGGAATCCCGGTAAAGGCCATGCTGGAGCGCCGCTACGGCACCGCCGCAGATACCCTGCCCCAGCAGCTGGCGGATGTGGCCGGAACGCTTGCAGACGCCTACTGGGCCGACCATGGGCAGGAGATCGGCGGCATCCTTGCAAATTCCCTGCTGGAGGAGTACGATGAACTCAACAGAGGGCTCGCCTTCAAGCGGGCCGTCACCGCCAGTACCACCTTTGCCCTCCTGTCCCGGTGCGGGTACGCCCCCGAAAACCACTTTGGAGCTGAGACGTTCCGAAACATTTATGAGTTCAACACGCCGGCCACCGTGGCCGCCCTGGGCACCGCTGTCAGCGAGAGCAGCCGCGAGGTGCTGCTGCAGATCGCGGCGGTGATCCGGCAGGTGGAACGCGACATCGCAGAAGAAAGGAGACTTTGGGATGAGCAACACAGCATTGCAGTACACGCAGAACGGGGATTATCTGATCCCGAACATCGAGCTGAACCAGCCGCCGCCTCTGGGCAAGTACGGACGGATGCGGAAAATGTTTCTCAAGGAGAACCGTCCAGTCCTTTACAACCACCTGCTCCTGAGCGGGAAACTGTACCCGCACCTGGCGGAGATCGACCAAGCGGCGAAGCAGCGGCTCGAACAGATGATGCTCACGCTGACGCAGGCGGCGGGGGCAACGGAGGAGCTGAAAGCCCGCGACCCGATGCAATGGACGGGCCGGATGAACGCCTGCAAGGCCCAGGCCGAGGAAGTGATCCGGAACGAACTGATTTTCAACTGAGTTTCTTCCTCACCGAAACAGAACAAATCGCGCAGATCGACCAGCGAGCGGAGACCGAACAAGTCTCCGCTTTTTCTTTTTCCGAGGCAGATTGGCGGGCGGCGCTGGCATCCGGCAGCGGGTTTGAAAATGGCAAAGCGCGAATTATTGCTTACTATGCTGAAAATCACAGCGCCAAAGAGCGAACCGCCTTTCTGAAGCAGGAATACGGTACTGGTGGCCAGAGCTGGACGTTTCAGGATGGCAGTAATGGCTTCCTCGACTACGATGCCAGCGGCGTCAAGCTGCGTTCCTATCCCAACGGACAGGAGCAACGTCTGAAATGGCCGGAGGTAGAAAAGCGCATCCACGTCCTGATCGCCACGGGGCAATATTGGGACGAGGCGGAGCAGACGGTTCCCATGGAAGGCGAAATTCTGCGGGAAAGACTGGCCGAGCGCGGCATTGTGAACGGCCAGCTTGTAGATCCGGAAAAGCTGGATAGCGACCCTTTTATTCGGCAGGTGGTGGCGGATGCTGAGGCAACTAAGGAGACTGTTTCCGCCCAGTTTCAGAAAACCTTAACGGCAGAAGATGTAACCGACATCCGTCTGGAAAGCAGCAGCTACTCGGCGGTGTCCCGGGAGAAAGAGTATCACCTGTCCTGCAAGATCAACGGTATGCCGGATACGCTCGTCTATACTGTCTCCCAGCACGATGACGGAGAAGGCTTTACCATCCGGAGCGGCCAGCGTGAGGAAGATGATATCTGGAAAAAGATGCCTCAACCCGAGCTGGAAAAGCTGGAGGCTGTTTTGGCCCAGGCGGTGGAGTTTGACTACTGGAGCAAATCCATTGAACACGCAGCCGATGCAGATGCCCTCGAAGTGGTGGCTCTGGATTACCGCTGGGCCGAAGATCTGAATTTGAGCAGCGAGCAGCGCAGCGCCCTTTGGGAGCAGATCGAAGATCGGAAAGCACAATTTACCACACAGCCTGCCATTCCAACGGACCCGGTGGAGACTTACCCGGCAGAGGAAACACACCTGCCCTACGATGTGGTGGTCGAACGGCTCCATGTTGACCAGCCGCAGCCTGAAATTCCTGCCCCACCGGCCCGGAACTTCCACATCACCGACGAGCGCCTGGGCGAGGGCGGGCCCAAGCAGAAGTTTGCCCGCAACATCGAGGCCATCCGCACTCTGCAAACCTTGGAAAATGAGAACAGGAACGCTACCCCGGAAGAACAGGAAATTCTGTCCCAGTACGTCGGCTGGGGCGGGCTGGCGGATGTCTTTGACCCGGACAAAGACAGCTGGGCCAGAGAGTACACGCAACTGAAAGAGCTGCTTTCCCCCGAGGAGTACGCCGCCGCCCGAGCCAGCACCCTGAATGCCCACTACACCAGCCCCACCGTCATCCGCGCCATCTACGACACGGTGGAGCGGATTGGTTTCACCACCGGCAATATTCTGGAACCCTCCTGCGGCGTGGGCAACTTCTTCGGGATGCTGCCTGAGTCAATGCAGGGCAGCCGCCTGTACGGCGTAGAACTAGACAGCATCTCGGGCCGCATCGCCCGACAACTTTACCCGGAGGCCAATATCACGGTAGCAGGCTTCGAGACCACCAGCCAGCGGGACTTCTACGACCTCGCCGTGGGCAATGTACCCTTCGGTAATTACAAAGTCAACGACAAAGCCTACAACAACCTTGGTTTTTCCATCCACAACTACTTTTTTGCCAAGGCTCTGGACCAGGTGAGGCCGGGCGGTATCGTGGCGTTTGTCACCAGCCGTTTCACCATGGATTCCAAGGACAGCTCCGCCCGCAAGTACCTGGCCCAGCGGGCCGACCTGCTGGGGGCGGTGCGCCTGCCCAACAATGCCTTCAAGGCCAACGCCGGCACGGAAGTGGTTTCCGACATTCTCTTTTTGCAGAAGCTGGAACGGCCCATCGACCGGGAACCAGAGTGGGTGCAGGTGGGCCAAACGCCCGAGGGGTTCACGGTCAATCAGTATTTCGTGGACCACCCCGAGATGATTTTGGGCGAACTTTCTGCCGAAAGCACCCAGTATGGCCGGGAAGATGTGACGGTCGATCCCATCGAGGGGTCCGATCTGGCCGAACAGCTTAAAAGCGCGATGGCCCATATCAACGGCAGATATGAGGCGGTGGAGCGAGTGAACACCGAGCTGGACGAAGGCGCACCCGACGTCCTGCCCGCTGACCCGGGCGTCAAGAATTTTTCCTATACGGTGGTGGACGGCGAGGTCTACTACCGCGAGAACTCGGTCATGACGCCAGTGGAGCTGAGCGGCGACGCAAAGGAGCGGGTCAAGGGGATGGTGGAGCTGCGAAGCATCGTCAACGAGCTGATTGCCTACCAGCTGGAAGATTTCCCGGAGGCCGACATTGCCGCCAAGCAGGCCGAGTTGAACGCCGCCTATGATGCTTTTACCGCTAAATATGGCCTGCTCAACGACCGCAAAAACGGGCGGCTCTTTGAGGACGATTCCTCCTATTATCTGCTCTGCTCGCTGGAAAACTTGGACGAAAACGGTAAGCTCAAGAGCAAGGCGGATATGTTCACAAAGCGCACCATCCGGCCCGAGCGCACCGTTACCCATGTGGACACCCCCGCCGAGGCCCTGGCGGTGTCCATTGGAGAGAAAGGCCGGGTGGACTTGCCCTATATGGCGGAATTGCTGGGCACGCCCGAGGATTTCGGGCGCATTACCGAGGAGCTGCGCGGCGTGATTTTCCAGGACCCTTCCGACCAGAACTGGAAAACTGCGGACGAGTACCTGTCCGGCAACGTCCGCAACAAGCTGCAGATCGCAAAACTGGCCGCTGCGAATGACCCGGCTTTTGAGGTCAACGTGGAGGCCCTGACCGCCGCCCAACCCAAGGACCTTGATGCCACCGAAATCGACATGCGGCTGGGGGCGACCTGGATTTCGCCCGACATCATCCAGAAGTTCATGAATGAGACCTTTCAAATCCCCTTTTATTTAAGGTACGCCATCCGGGTCAAGTTCTCGCCGGCGACGGCGGAGTGGCGCATTGAGGGTAAGACCAAAACGGGCCACAACGATGTCATGGCCTACGAGACCTTCGGCACCACGCGGGCCAGCGCCTACAAAATTCTGGAGGACACTCTGAACCTGCGGGATGCGCGGGTCTATGATACCATGGAGGATGACAGCGGCAAGCCCAAGCGGGTGCTGAACAAAAAGGAGACCATGCTGGCCGGGCAGAAGCAACAGGCCATCAAGGATGCCTTTGCAAACTGGGTCTGGCAGGACCCGCAGCGGCGTGAAAGTTTGGTTAAACAGTACAACGAGCTGTTCAACTCCACCCGCCCCCGGGAGTACGACGGCAGCCACATCCATTTTGTGGGGATGAACCCGGAGATTACCCTGCGGGAACACCAGCGCAATGCCATTGCCCATGTGCTCTACGGCGGAAACACCCTGCTGGCCCACGAGGTGGGCGCGGGCAAAACCTTTGAGATGGCTGCCTCCGCCATGGAGGCAAAACGGCTGGGGCTGTGTCAGAAGTCTCTTTTCGTGGTGCCCAACCACCTGACCCTTCAGTGGGCGCAGGAGTTTTTGCACCTCTATCCCAGCGCCAAGCTCTTGGTGGCAAGCAAGAAGGACTTTGAGACCGCCAACCGCAAAAAGTTCTGCGCCCGCATTGCCACCGGGGACTACGATGCGGTCATCATCGGGCACAGCCAGTTTGAGAAAATTCCGCTTTCCTTTGAGCGGCAGGAGCGCATCATCCAGGAACAGATCGATGAGATTCAGAGCGGCATTGCCGAGCTGAAACATTCCTCCGGGGAGAAATTTACCGTCAAACAGATGGAGAAAAGCCGCAAGCAGTTGGAAATGAAACTTGAAAAACTGCGGGCCGCCGAGCGCAAGGATGATGTGATTACCTTTGAAGAATTGGGTGTAGACAGGCTGTTTGTGGATGAGTCTCACAGCTTTAAGAACCTTTTTCTTGTAACTAAAATGCGCAATGTCGCTGGTTTATCTACGTCCGAAGCCCAGAAGTCCAGTGACATGTTTGGCAAGTGTCGCTATATGGATGAGCTGACCGGAGGCCGGGGCGTGGTATTCGCTACGGGTACGCCTGTGAGCAACTCCATGACCGAATTGTTTACGGTCATGCGTTATTTGCAGTACGGCACGTTGCAACAAAAGGGACTGACGCACTTTGACTGCTGGGCGTCCACCTTCGGGGAGACCACTACCTCCATCGAGCTGGCCCCCGAGGGCACCGGCTACCGGGCGCGGACCCGCTTTGCAAAATTCTTCAACCTGCCGGAACTCATGACTATGTTCAAGGAAGTGGCGGACATCAAGACCAGCGACCAGCTCCACCTGCCTGTGCCGGAGGCAAAGTTCGAGACGGTCTTGGTCAAGCCCTCCGACATTCAAAAGGAAATGGTGCAGTCCCTTTCCGAGCGGGCGGGCAAGATCAACGCAGGGATGGTGGATGCTTCCGAGGACAATATGTTGTGTGTGACGAACGACGGCCGCAAGATTGGCCTCGACCAGCGCCTCATGAACCCTCTTTTGCCCGATGACCCAAACAGCAAGCTTAACGTTTGCGTCCGAAATGTCCTGCGCATTTGGGAAGAAGGCAAAGCGGATAGACTGACCCAGCTCTTGTTCTGTGATTTGTCCACTCCCAAGGGCGACGGGCAGTTCAACGTCTACGATGATGTGAAGAAAAAATTGCTGGCAGCGGGCGTGCCGGAAAGTGAGGTGGCCTTCATTCACACCGCCGACACCGAGGCCAAGAAGAAGGAATTGTTCTCCAAGGTGCGCACCGGACAGGTGCGCATTTTGCTTGGCAGTACGGCAAAAATGGGGGCGGGCACCAACGTGCAGGACCGTCTTGTTGCCGTTCATCACCTGGACGTAGGCTGGAAACCCTCGGACATGACCCAGCGCAACGGCCGCATCATCCGGCAGGGCAATCGGAACAAGACGGTGCAGATTTACAATTACGTCACGGAAGGAACATTCGATGCGTACCTCTGGCAAACGCTTGAAAATAAACAGCGCTTCATCGGCCAGATCATGACCAGCAAAAGCCCAGTGCGAAGCTGCGAGGATGTGGACGAGCAGGTCCTCAGCTACGCCGAGGTCAAGGCGCTGTGTGCCGGAAACCCGCTCATCAAGGAAAAGATGAATCTGGATGTGGAGGTAGCAAAGCTGAAAGTTCTCAAAGCCGACCACCAGAGCCAGAAGTACCGGCTGGAGGATAAGCTGCTCAAAGAGTTTCCGGCCAGCATCCAGTGTCAGAAAACGGAGATCGCCGCCCTGCAACAGGATGCAAAAGTAGTTGAATCGAACCCCCAGGTGAAGGACGGTTTCTGCGGCATGACCGTGAAAGGGATGCACTTTGAGGACAAGCTGGCCGCAGGCGAGCGGCTGCTTCTGGCCTGCAAGGAAATGCCCACCGCCGAGACGGTGACGCTGGGTAATTATCGCGGCTTTGGCCTCGACTTGCGCTTTGATACCTTCCGCAACGAGTACCAGGCCGTGCTGCGTGGTGCAAGCAGTCACTTCGTTCCCCTCGGCACCGACGCCCGCGGCAACCTGACCCGCCTGGACAACGCGCTGGACAACTTCCCCGACCGCATCGCCCGCGCCGAGAACCAGCTGCAAACTTTGTACCAGCAGCGGGACGCGGCGCAAGTGGAAGTGGAAAAGCCTTTCCCCAAAGAAGCGGAGCTGGCTGAAAAATCCGCCCGTCTGGCCGAGCTGGACACCTTGCTGAACATGGAGGGCCGCCCTGAGTCGGAGCAGGACATATCTGAAGCTGAACTGGATGAACGGAGCGAGGGACACCGCCCGTCGGTCCTAGCCGGGCTGAAAGCCGCCGCAGTCGAGAAATCCGCACCGAATAAGCAGCATAAAAAGGAGGCTGAAAGATGACCAATGAACAGTGGAATACCACCCTTTACAAGCAGATGTTTACGGAACAGGAGCAGTTCCGGGACTGGCTGCTGGCCCAGCCGCCGCAGGAGATCCTCAACCACGCCTATGAGTATGTCATGCGGGAGGACATTCTGCTTTCGCTCGAGTACAACGACCTGACCGATGCCCAGGCAGCGGCACTGCTGACCTCGCCCTCACCGCTGGCGGACGTTTATGCAGAATTTGACAAGCTGGAAAGCAGTCACATGGAGGAGATCTGGAGCTGCATCGAGAGCCGGGCGGATGCTCTGCAGGCCGGCCTGCTGGACCGCGCCAAAACTCTGATCGACGAGTTCTGCGCCTACGAATACGCTTCGCAGGCGGATTTCAGCGACTTGAGCAAGGTCAGCATCGCTTACACTACCGTGGGCGATGAAGATATCCCGTTGCAAGTCCATGTGGATTTTGAAGGTTACAAGATCGAGCGTGAACTGGACGGAAAACCTCTGGACGCCCGGCAGTACAGTTCGCTGCAGGAGCTGATCGAAAACGAACTGGAAGGGCTGGATTTTCAGGAGCTGGCAGCGGTGAGCGATGCGGAGATTCAAGCAGCCCTGGCCTCTGCAAAGAAGGAAGCTGCCTTTGCTGAGCTGCCGGTCTACCGGCAGAACGCGGCCTACGCCCGCGAGCACGGGGAGCTGGAGCAATACCGCGTTTCGCATCAGGCCAACATCGCCTGCAAGGAGGCCATTGAGCAGAGTATTGACCAAAACTATGACGGCAAACGCCTTGCGAAGGGGACCGCCGACAAAGTGATGCAGAAGTTCGGTCCCGAGCGGGTGATGTATGTTCTAGCCTACACCATTCAGCAAAAGGGGTGGGACGGGCGTTTCCATCCCTATAACAAGGATTGGGCCAAAACGGTGGACATCCCGCCCAACCCGGATTCGTTTGGCTTTGAGAGGAACTGTGAGTTTGTGGTGGACAGCCACGCCGGCCTGACCGACCTGTTCGTAAGCCAGGCGCGGCGGGAAGTAGAACGTCAGCCCTGCACCTCTGTCCGGGAGCAGCTCAAGCAGGCGCAGGAGAAGGTAGAGAAGAAGTCACCTGTGCAAGCCTCACCCAAAAAGAAGGAGCCGGAGCGGTGAGCCAGCCCAAGCGAAAGCGCGGCGTTCAGCTCAATTTCCGCGTCTCGGAGGAAGAGTTGGCGGCGATTGAAAGCAAGATGGAACAGCTTGGCATCTTCAACCGGGAAGCCTATCTGCGCAAGATGGCGCTGGATGGGTACGCCGTCCGGCTGGACCTGCCGGAACTGAAAGAGCTGCTCTCTCTGCTGCGCCGGCACAGCAGCAACCTCAACCAGCTGGTGCGCCGGGTCAACACTACCGGGCGGGTTTACGAGGAGGACCTGGAGGATATTATCAAGAGACAGAGCGAACTTTGGGAGGGCATTGGCCAGATACTGACCCGGTTGGCATCTCTTTCGTAATGTGGCGGGAGGTCTGGCGTTGGCTGGCCTCCCGCTTTTTATTTGTGACATCCTTGCATTCTGTTTAAAAAGCAGGGATAATAAGGGTAAAGCGGAGGTGATGACCGTGTTGACATTTCAAGCAGTATTGGCCATTTTCGGAGACTATTTGTCAAAAGACCTGGAGGAAGAAGTCCTCCCCTGCCGCCGAGGCTATGTTCGCGTCTCCTGGAACGGAGAAGATCGCGATTGTGTGGATGGGGTCCTTTGCCGGACACCGGAAGAATTGTTTGACCTGTTGCTGATTGACTGCATCGGATACGAGGAAGTTAGCCTTACAAAAGGAAACAGGGAGCTGAACGAATCCGATGAGGCAATCATTCAAACGATCCGCGACCACTATTGGGCGGAGCGCAAAAAGGAGGAAGAACGGTGATCTTTTTACTCAGGTTCATGCTGAAACTTCTTTTTGCTCCGGTGAGCCTTGTTTTGGCCCTGTTCGTCTGGTTTTTCACCTGGCTGGTGTGCGTGTCCAGCGTGGTGCTGGGCCTGGCCAGCGCGGTACTTTCTCTTTTGGCGCTGGCGATTCTGCTGCTCTCTGCATCGGTGGAAGGTTTTATCATCTACCTGGTGCTGGCGTTTCTGGCCAGCCCCTTCGGGCTGCCGGCGGCTGCCCTTTGGCTGCTGGGCAGGGTGCAAGGAGTGCGGTATTTCATTAAGGAAAGGATCTATGGTTAAACCATGAAGAAAAAACGCGGTCATTACTGCAAAGTTTGCGGCGAATATAAGGCGAATGAAAAGTTCAGCGGTCGGGGCCATGCGGCGCATATCTGCAAAGCCTGTGCTTCCCTGCCTCCCGAAAAGAAGGCAGAGATGATGACCGTCAACCGGCTGCTGAATCTGCCGTGGCGGTTGTCCAAAGAGCAGCTGGCCTGGCTGCGCAACCGGACCAAAGACCGGCGGCCGGAGGTGCGGGCGCTGGCGCAGCATATATATGAAATGCGCTTCCCGCCCAGAGAGCGATTTGTATACGAGGAGGATTGGGAGGATGAGCTGGACTTTCTGGAAAATGCGGTTGATGAAGATACATCAGAGGAACTGGAATGACAACGGCGGCCTGGGCGAGCGGGCCGCCCTTTTTTGCTTAGGAGGCGTTCATGGCAACCACAAGCATCATGCCGCTGCACACCGGCAAGGGCCGGTCGGTGCGGCGGGCTATTCAGGATAGTATCAACTATGTGAAGAACCCGGCAAAGACCGATGAAGGGCGGCTCGTGACCAGCTACCAATGCAACGGAGAAATTGCAGATGCCGAGTTCCTGCTGGCCAAGCGGCAGTACATTGCTGCCACCGGTAGGGTGCGCGGGAAGGATGACATCATCGCTTATCACCTGCGGCAGTCCTTTGTGCCGGGGGAAATCACGCCGGAGGAGGCCAACCGCCTGGGGCAGGAGCTGGCGCGGCGCTTCACAAAAGGCAATCACGCCTTCATCGTTTGCACCCACATCGACAAGGCGCACGTCCATAACCATATTATTTGGAATGCGGTCAATCTGGACTGCGACCGCAAGTTCCGCAATTTTCTGGGCAGCACCCGGGCAGTGCGGCGGCTGAGCGATACCATCTGCATCGAAAACGGCTACTCCATTGTGGAAAATCCAAAACCTCACAGCAAGAGCTACAACAAGTGGCTGGGCGATGCCGCCAAGCCCTCCCACCGGGAGACGCTGCGCCTTGCCATCGATCGGGCGCTGGAGCAAAAGCCCACCGACCTGGACACTCTGCTGGCGGAACTGAAAAAGTCCGGCTGCATCGTGGAACGCCGGGGCAAGCACATCACGCTTTGCGCGCCTGGCTGGAAAAAGCCGGTCCGGCTGCGCAGTCTGGGTAAGGGCTACACACAGGAGGATTTGACCGCCGTTCTGGCCGGGACCAGAGAGCACACGCCCCGCAAAGTGACGGCTGCCGCTCCCGCAGTGCCCAAGGTCAACCTGTTGGTGGACATTCAGGCCAAGCTCCAGGCGGGCAAGGGCAAAGGTTATGAGCGCTGGGCCAAGGTGTTCAACCTCAAGCAGATGGCCCAGACCATGACCTATTTGTCGGAGCATGACCTGCTGGACTACGCCGCGCTTGCGGCAAAGACTGCGGCAGCAGCTGAAAAATACAATAACCTGCAAACGCAGATCAAAACAGCGGAAAAGCGGATGGAGGAGATCGGCACCCTGCGGACGCATATCATCCAGTACGCCAAGACCCGTGACACCTATGTGGCCTACCGCAAGGCGGGATACAGCAAAAAGTTTCTGGAAGCCCACCGGGAGGAGATCACCCTGCACAAGGCCGCCAAAGATGCCTTCGACAAGCTGGGCCTGAAGAAGCTGCCCAAAGTCAAAGATTTGAACGCTGCGTATGCAGAGGTGCTGAGCCAAAAGAAAAAACTGTATCCAGAATACCGCCGCGCCCGTGACGAGATGCGGGAGCTTTTGACCGTCAAGGCCAACGTGGACCGGGTGCTGAACATGGAAGCGCCCGAGGCCGGGCGTGAAAAAGACCACAGCCAGCGTTGAGCAGGCTGTGGTCATAATTTTACAAAGCGTTCGTAGAACGCGCAGCCGCAGAAGGGACTTCTGCGTTCAAATGGGGTTTGGGGCATGCACCAACAAGCATCCTCTGGCTAAATGGATAGCCAGAGGAATTGCTTGCCGGTCACTCTATCCGTGTTATACGGTTACTTAAAATGGGATGAAAAAGTTTTATTTATGCGCGCTTTACTGTACTTATCCCTTGTCCGAGACCATCGCTCGTGGAACAAGTGCTTGTGCAAAGCCATCTTGCCAGCCAGCACTGCAGTTTAACCATCACAGTGCAAAGGAGGACGAACATGAGCGAATTGACTTACACCCGCTGCGGAGATTACTACATCCCCGACCTGAAACTTTCCGAGCAGCCGGAGGCCCCCATCGGCAAGTATGGCCGTATGCGGCAACGCTACCTGAAGGAACACCGGCCCGGCCTTTACAGCAGCTTGATTTTGAGCGAAAAGCTGTACCCGCACCTGTTGGAGATTGACCGGGCGGCGCGGGAGCGCATGGACGCCATGCTGCCCCGCATGATGGAGGCGGCGGGCGTCACCGAGGAACTGAAAGCCAGTGACCCCATGCGCTGGGTGGGACTGATGAACACGCTGAAAGCGCAAGCGGAGGAAATTATACAATCCGAGTTGATAATTCAATAATAG
>ERZ1643246.3908-NODE-3908-length-12278-cov-214.778041_pt1 | contig 12278 bp, 10 predicted proteins | sample MGYA00579265_ERZ1643246 | MGnify/ENA primary metagenome ERZ1643246 (study PRJEB29033, sample SAMEA4952261) | chicken gut metagenome | biome: Broiler Chicken; feature: Gastrointestinal Tract; material: Caecum | place: Ireland | collected 2018 | study: Broiler...
CTCCCTATGAAAGCTTTTTCTCGAAAGTGTTGCATTTGACTTGACAATTCAAGAGAAAGATAAAAGAGATAAGCGTGTCAAGGGGATAAATCAAAAATTTCAAAAAACGTAAAAAGGATAAAAAAGAAGCCCCGCAGGCGCGCAAGCCTGCAAAATAAAAAAACACCGCCGCCCCGGCAGAAAGCAGGGCGGCGGCGAGCTGCGCTTCCTTTACATGTGCTCTTCGATGTAGTTGACCAAATCGCCAACCGTCTTGATGTTTTCCACTTCACTGTCCGGGATCTCGATCTCAAACTGGTCTTCAATGGTCATCAGCAGATCGACCACATCCAGCGAATCGGCACCCAAGTCATCGACAATGCTGGTCTCGGGCGTGAGGGAGTCCTCCTCCGCGTCGAACTGATCGGCCAAGATGGCAATGACTTTTTCCAATACCATAACGCTTTTCCCTCCTCTGTGTTGCTGAAAAATAGAGTGCGCACAGTAGACAAGCCCGCACAAGCGGCGGTATAATAAGGACGGCTGCCTTCGCAGCGCGCTTTCCTATCCCCAATACTATTAGTTTCATTCCGCCTTGTCAATATCTTTTTCAAAAATTTTTGCGTTTCAAGCGCCCTAGGAGGGAAAATCCATGCAATCGCTGGAATTTGCTGTATTAGGCCATCCAATTGGCCACACCATGTCCCCATTTATCCACCAATCCCTGCTGCAAGCCGCCGGTATTCCCGGCACATACCGTGCGATTGACCTGCCGCCCGAAGCGCTTCCAAAGGCAAAAGCACAGCTTTTAAAGCTTTCGGGATTTAATGTCACGGTGCCCTATAAGACGGCCATCCTGCCGCTGCTCGACGCCGTCGAGGGGGACGCCGAGGCGTTTCAGAGCGTCAACACCGTCAAGGTCGAAAACGGCCGCCTCATCGGCTACACGACCGACGGCATCGGCTTTCGCAAAGCGCTTTCCGCCGCCGGCATCCAGCTTCAGGGCAATGTGCTCCTGCTCGGCAGCGGCGGCGTCGCACGCGTGTTCGCAAATGAGGTCCTGCGCAGCCCGGACGTCGCGTCGCTGACCGTTTTCGTGCGCGTCCACGAAGGCGAATCCCCCGCCGCCTACCGCAAACGCACGGATGCCTTTTTAAAAAGCCTGCAAAATCCAAACCGCGCGCGGCTCGAGGCCGTCAACGCAGTCGTGCTCTCCGCCGCGAGCGGCCACTACACCTTGCTCATCAACGCCACGAGCGCCGGCATGTACCCCGACCTTGTGGGCTGCCCCGTCGAGCCGGGCGTCATCGCGCGCTGCGACGCCGTGTTCGACGCCGTGTATAACCCGGGCCTGACGATGCTCCTGAAGCAGGCGCGCCGCCGCCGCATCCACGCCATCGGCGGCATGGACATGCTCGTCTGGCAGGCCGCCGCCTCCGAGGAAATCTGGCTCTCTTCCGCCGTGCCCCAAACCGCCGTCCGGCACACAATCCAGACCGCCGCCGCGCAAATGCAGCGCCAGTTTGGAAATATCATCCTGTGCGGCTTCATGGGCTGCGGCAAAAGCACAACCGGCCGCCTGCTCGCCGAAGCCCTCGGCCGCGAATTTGTCGACCTGGACCGCTACATCGAGGCGCAGCAGGGCTGCTCTGTCAAGGAGCTGTTTGCGCAAAAAGGCGAGGCGTACTTCCGCCGCCTCGAGCGCCGCGCCTGCCGCGTCCTCTCGCGCAAGCCGAACCTCGTGCTCGCCGCCGGCGGCGGCACGCTGTTAGACCGCGTAAACGCCGACCTCTTGCACGAGACCGGCACGGTCGTGCTGCTCGACACCCCCTATGAGGTGCTCGCCCGCCGGCTGCAGAACGACCACGCCCGCCCGCTTCTCGACCGCCCCGACCGCGACGCCGCCATGCTGGAACTGTACAACGCGCGCATGCCCATTTACAAAAAGCACGCGGATTTTGCGGTCCCCGCCCCCGACAGCCGCACGGCCGCCGAGACGCTCCGCGCATATTTTGCCTAAAGGAACCAAAAAAGCGGTGCATTTTTTCGATTTCCCCGCACAATTGCTTGACAAGCCGCGGGAGGATGTATTATGATAAAACTACGATTTTCCCCGCGCTTTTCCGGCTCTTTCCGGAAAAATGCGGCAGGAAACGAAGAAAAGGAGATCCCCCTATGGCCATGCTGTCTGCCCATCGATTTACAGGCTTTTCCGGCTCGCGCGCGGTTTTCGTGCGGGCTGGCCTTTCCTGCGCCATGGGCACGTGCGGGCTCTCCTGCTAACGCTTTTCCCCCGTTTTTTAGAAAGCGGGACCTTTTTTAAAAAAGGGTGCGTCAAGACGGAGCCGGTCTCGGCCCCGTCTTTTTTCTTTGCACGCCGCGCATCCGCCGCAACCCTAACCCTGAAACCTATGAGGAGGCATGTTTCATGATTATCATTTTAAAACCCGGCGTCACCGACGAACAGCGCGAATCCTTCGCCAAAGACCTGCAAGCAACGTACGGCGTCTCGGTCAACACGTGGAAGGGCACGCAGAGCACTGTCCTGGGCTTAATCGGCGACACCGCCTGCATCGACATCAACACGGTCGCCGCGCAGGACATCGTCGAATCCGTCCGCCGCGTCCAGGAGCCGTACAAAAAGGCAAACCGCAAATTCCACCCCGACGACACGGTCGTCCGCCTGCCCGGCGGCCAGCAGATCGGCGGCGGCACGCTCGCGCTGATTGCCGGGCCGTGCTCGGTCGAAAGCGAGGCGCAGATCCTCGAGGTCGCCGGCCGCGTCAAGAAAGCGGGCGCCCAGTTCCTGCGCGGCGGCGCGTTCAAGCCGCGCACAAGCCCGTATACGTTCCAGGGCTTAAAGGCCGAAGGGCTGCGGCTTTTAAACGAGGCGAAAAAGGAGACGGGCCTGCCAATCGTCACGGAGCTTATGAGCGTGCGGCAGATCGATTTGTTCTTAGAGGCCGGCGTCGACGTGATCCAGGTCGGCGCGCGCAATATGCAGAACTTTGACCTCTTGCGCGAACTCGGCCATTTGAAGACGCCGATCCTTTTAAAGCGCGGCCTTGCAAACACGATTGAGGAACTTTTGATGAGCGCCGAATATATCATGGCCGGCGGCAACGAGAACGTCATTTTGTGCGAGCGCGGCATCCGCACGTTCGAGACGTACACGCGCAACACGCTCGACATCTCCGCGGTGCCGGTGTTAAAGCGGTTAAGCCACCTGCCGGTCATCGTCGACCCGAGCCATGCATCGGGTGTCGCGTGGCTCGTCGAGCCGCTGGCGATGGCGGCCGTTGCGGCCGGCGCGGACGGTTTGATCATCGAGGTGCACAACAATCCCCCGAAGGCCCTCTCCGACGGCGCGCAGTCTTTGACGCCCGACCAGTTCGACGAGGTCGCCGCGAAGCTCAAAAAGGCCGCGCCGCTGTTCGGCAAAGAAGTGCGCTAAAAGGGGGCGCCAAAAAGCGATGGAACATGTGGTGATCGTCGGGCTGGGGTTAATCGGCGGCAGCCTCGCAAAGGCCTTCGCGGCCCATACGGAGGATTACGTCGCCGGCATCGACACGGACCCCGCCGTGATTGAGGCGGCCCTGGCCGAGGGCGCAATCGCGAAGGAAGGGACCGCCGAGGACCTCGCGCACGCCGACTTTGTATACCTGTGCCTGTACCCGCAGGCGGACCTCGATTTTCTGAAGGCCCACGCCCCGGACATCCGCAAGGGCGCCGTCGTCACGGACGTGTGCGGCATCAAGGGCGAAATCTGCGGGAAACTTGCGGCCTGCGCCGAACAAAACGGCTTTTTCTACTGCGGCAGCCACCCGATGGCCGGCACGGAAAAGCACGGGTATTTTGCGAGTTATGCGGATCTATTTAAAGGCGCGAGCTATCTTTTGGCGCCCTGCGGCGCGCCGGAGGAGGTCGTCGACCGCCTGCGCGCGAAGGCGTTTTCGCTGGGATTTGGCCGCTGTGTCCTGACGACTCCCGAGGAGCACGACCGCATGATCGCGTTTACAAGCCAGGTGCCGCACGCGCTGGCCTGCGCGTACGTGTTAAGCCCCTGCTGCCCGAAGCACCGCGGCTTTTCGGCGGGCAGCTACCGCGACGTTTCGCGCGTCGCGAACATCAACGAGACGCTGTGGACGGAGCTTTTCTTAGACAACGCCGGGCCCCTGACGGCGGAACTCGACACGCTGCTCGAAAACCTTTCCGCCATCCGCAATGCCATCGCCTCCGGCGACCGCGGCGGATTGTGCGAGCTTCTGCGGCGCGGGCGGCTGATTAAGGAGGAACTTGGAGAATGAATCTGACGGTTGCGGTGCCGCCGCGCGGCGACGCCCCTTATGAAATCAAAATTGAGGAAGGCATCCTGCAAAGCGCCGGCAAAGAAGTGCGCGCCGCCCTTCCGAACGCGAAGCGCGCGGTCGTCGTGTCCGACTCAAACGTCGCGCCGCTTTACCTGCAGACGGTGTGCGCGTCGCTCGAAGGGGCGGGGTTCGAAACGGCCTCAACGGTCTTCCCGGCCGGGGAAGCGAGCAAGCGCCTTTCGACGATCGAAACCTTTTACGAGGCATTTTCAAACGCGCATCTCACGCGCACGGACTGTGCGGTCGCTTTAGGCGGCGGTGTCTGCGGCGATATGGCGGGCTTTGCGGCGGCCACGTGGCTGCGCGGGATGCCGTTTGTGCAGATTCCGACGAGTTTACTCGCCCAGGTCGATTCCTCCGTCGGCGGGAAGACCGGCGTCGACCTTCCGTCCGGCAAAAACCTCGTCGGCGCGTTCCACCAGCCCGCGCTCGTGCTCATTGACCCCGAGACGCTCAAAACCCTGCCCGGCCGCTTCTTTCAAGACGGCATGGGAGAAGTGTTAAAATACGGCTGCATCCGCGACGCGGCATTTTTTGACCGCCTTCTGCGGGAGGACTGCCGCGGCTATCTCGCGGAAACGATCTACACGTGCGTCGATTGGAAGCGGAAAATCGTCGAGGAGGACCCGTTAAACACCGGCGTGCGCGACGTCTTAAATTTCGGCCACACGTTCGCCCACGCAATCGAGGCCGTCGAGCACTATACGGGGCTGACACACGGCACGGCCGTCGGCGTCGGCATGGTGCTGATTTCGCGCCTCGGCGAATCGCTCGGGCTGACAGCGCCCGGCACGGCCGAAAAAATCGCGCAGGGCCTTGCAAAATACGGCCTGCCCACCGCGTGCGGCGAGCCGCTGCCCGCCCTCTTAACGGCCGCCTCGCACGATAAGAAAAACGTCGGCGCCAACATCCGTTTAATTTTCCTGCGCCGCATCGGCGAAGGGTTGATCCACGAAATGCCGTTTGCGGATTTCCGCAAAGCCTGCGAGGTGCTCGCGTGAGCCGGGCCGTCGTGCAGCCGGGGGCGCTCTCGGGTGTTGCCGCCGTGCCGGAAAGCAAGAGTGCGGCCCACCGCGCGCTGCTGTGCGCGGGGCTCTCCGAGGGCGAAAGCGTCCTTTCCCCGCTCGGCGGCAGCGCCGACATCCGCGCGACCGAGCGCGTGTTAAAAGCCCTCGGCGCCAGCCTCTCGCCCGGCGTCGGGAAAGCGCTGCGGGTAAAGGGCCCATTAAAGGCGCCGCCGGGCTCTTGTGACCTTTTCTGCGGCGAAAGCGGCTCGACTTTGCGCTTTTTGATTCCCATCGCCGCGGCGCTCGGGGCGTCCGCCGTCTTTTCGGGCGAAGGGCGGCTTCCCAAACGGCCATTAAAAACCTACCTCGACCTTCTGCCTTCCCACGGCGTTTCGTGCGAAAGTAACGGCGGGCTGCCGCTTTCGATTTCCGGTCACCTGACGCCGGGCACGTTCGCGCTCCCAGGCGATATTTCGAGCCAGTTTATCACGGGCCTTCTGTTCGCGCTGCCGCTTTTAAAGGCGGACAGCGACATCATCCTCACGACGCCGCTGCAAAGCGCCGGCTACGTCGAGATGACGCGCGCCATCCAGAAAGCGTTCGGCGTCGAATCCGTGCAAACGCCCCGCGGCTTCCACGTGCCCGGCCGCCAGCGGTATACGCCGCGCGCGTATGAAATCGAGGGCGACTGGAGCCAGGCCGCGTTTTTCCTGTGCGCCGGCGCAATCCTCCAAAACGGCGTCGCCGTCTCGAACCTGCAAAAGGATTCCACGCAGGGCGACCGCGCGATCTTCCCAATCCTGCAAAAATTCGGTGCGGCCGTCTCGTGGGAGGGCGGGCTGTGCGTTTCCAGGCCCGGGGCGCTTTCGGCCATGGAAATCGACGTCGGGCAGATTCCCGACCTTTTGCCGATTCTCGCCGTCACCGCCGCGTACGCGAACGGCCGCACGCATCTGAAAAATGCCGCGCGCGTGCGGTTAAAGGAGAGCGACCGCGTCCACGCGATGTGCGAGGGGCTGCGCGCGCTCGGCGTCGATGCCGAGGAGGAGCCCGACGGGCTTTGGATTACGGGCGGGCCTCTCCACGGCGGCGAAGTCGACGGCTGTAACGACCACCGCATCGTGATGGCGTTTTCGATCGCGGCGCTCGGCGCGTCGGGACCCGTCACGATCTCGGACGCGCAGGCCATCGGCAAGAGCTGGCCCACGTTTTTTAAAGATTACAACGCATTAGGAGGGAACGCCCATGTCATCCTGGGGCCATAACGTCCGCATCAGCATTTTTGGGGAGAGCCACGGCCCGGCCATCGGCGCCGTCTTAGAGGGCCTGCCGGCCGGCGAGGCGATCGACCTCGACGCGGTTTTGGTCCAGATGCGCCGCCGCGCGCCGGGCCAGGGCCGCTTTTCGACGCCGCGCCGCGAGGCGGATACGCCGAAACTCCTCTCCGGCGTCTTAAACGGCCGCACGACGGGCGCGCCCTTGGCCGTTTTGATTGAAAATACGAACACGCGCTCTCAGGACTACCAAAACCTCCTCGAGGTGCCGCGCCCGGGCCACGCGGATTACCCGGCCTGGGTCAAATACCGCGGCGGCAACGATGTGCGCGGCGGCGGCCACTTTTCCGGCCGCCTGACGGCCCCGCTCGTGTTCGCGGGCGCCGTCTGCCGGCAGATCCTTTTGCGCCGCGGCATCCACATCGGCGCGCACGCGCTGTCGATTGGGCCCGTCCGCGACGATGCGTTCCCGGTCGAGATCCCAGACGAAATGCTCGACGCGCTCGCGCGGGAATCGTTCCCGACGCTTAACCCCAACGCAAAGGCGCGCATGCTCGACGAAATTGAGGACGCGCGCAAAGCCCTCGACAGCGTCGGCGGGGTCATCGAATGCGCGGTCACGGGCCTTCGCGCGGGGCTTTGCGGCGAGGGCATGTTCGGCGGCATCGAGGGGCTTTTCTCGTCGATCTTCTTCGGCATCCCGGCCGTCAAGGGCGTCGCGTTCGGCGCGGGCTTTCACGCCGCTGCGATGCGCGGCAGCGAACACAATGACCCGTATTATTTCGATGCGGCCGGCCGCGTGCGCACGCGCACGAACAACGCGGGCGGGAGTTTAGGTGGCATCTCGACGGGCATGCCGCTCGTGTGCACGGTCGCGGTCAAGCCAACGGCGTCCATCGCGCGGCCGCAGGAAAGTGTCAATCTGCGCACGCGGCAGAATACGACGCTCGAAGTCCACGGCCGCCACGACCCGTGCATCGTGCCGCGCGCCGTGCCGGTCGTCGAGGCCGCGGCGGCTGTCGCACTTTTGAATATCGACGGCATTTTAGAGACGGAGGATCGATAATGGAGCTTTCCCAAATCCGGCAGGAAATTGACCGCATCGACGCCGAGCTTCTGCGGCTGCTGTGCGCGCGCATGGATTGTGCGCAAAAGGTCGCCGAAGTAAAGCAGCAGACCGGCACGCCGGTTTTAAACGCCGCGCGCGAGGAGGAAATTTTACAGCGCGTCGCCGAAAAGGCCGGCCGCTACGGCGGCGCCGCGCGCGTCGTCTACACGGACCTGCTCAGCGAGAGCCGGGGCTTACAGTACGCCTATCTCCAGGCGGACACGCCGCTGCGCCGCGCGATCACCTCGGCGCCCGAAGCCCCCGGCGAAATCCGCGCCGCGGCGTGCCTGGGCGGCGCGGGGTCTTACAGCCATGAGGCGCTTTTAAATCTCTGCCCCGGCGCTTCCCCGGTCTTTTTTAGCGACTTCGGCGACATCTTCCGCTCGGTCGCGCGCGGCGAGACGGACGCCGGCATCGTGCCGGTCGAAAACTCGACGGCCGGCAGCGTTTCGGGCGTGTACGCGCTGTTAATGCAGTACCGCTTCTCGATCATTGCGGCGCAGACGCGCGGCGTGCGGCACTGCCTGGCAAACCGCTCGGGCGACCCGCGCGACATCCGCGCCGTCTATTCGAAGGAGATCGCCCTGCGCCAGTGCTCGCAGAAGCTCGAGGCCCTGGGCCTGCCGCTCAAGGAAACGGCCTCGACGAGCGAGGCGGCGGCGTTCGCGGCGGCCCACCCCGAGGCGGCAGCCGTGTGCAGCCGCGCGGCGGCGAAGGAAAACGGCCTGCACATCGTCGAGCACGATTTCCAGAATGCCGAACAGAACCGCACGCGCTTCGTCGTATTCCAAAAGGCGCTGTCGATTTCCCCAGACGCGCAGAAAATTGCCGTGAGCTTCCACATCCCGCACCGCACGGGCAGCTTAAACGCGGTGTTGTCGCGCTTCGCGGCGGCGGGCATGAACCTGACGAAGATCGAGTCGCGCCCGACCGAGGAACCGGGCTTCCAGTATGAATTCTATCTCGATTTCACGGGGAACGTCCACACGCCGGCTGTTTTGGAGCTTCTGTGCGCGCTCGACGAGGAACTGCCGCGGTTCGCGTTTCTCGGGAATTACCGCGAGACGCAGGCGTAAACGGGGCCGTGCATTTGCGCTGGCCGCATCCGCTGAAGAGAAAAGAAGCGGCGCCTTGCAAAAGCGCCGCTTCTGTGGTATCATAAAAGTGAAGGGAACAACCGCCCACAGACGAGTGGTTGCCTTGACAACGTATTTGGGCTGATTCAGCTTTGCCTACTCTGTCTAGGCCGCAGAGTAGGCTTTTTCTTTATCTCTTCGTAAACGTAAAGAGAAAAGTAAGCAGTCCGATGAGGACGTTGGCTGTCGCCAGCATCAAGTTTAAAACTTGATAGGTATCCATCATGCGGCACCACCCCCTTTCATCCTCAGATGAAAGAGGCAGCCACTCTGTTGTACGGTTGTTCCCTTCCTACAAAGTATAACAGAATCCGTCAAAAGCCGCAAGAAAGGCGCGCCTTGTTGGGCGCGCCTTTTGCTGTATCATGGGCTCTTCGAAAGCCCCTTTTAAAAGCTCAAATTGCCTTCGCCGCGAGCGCCACCCAGCCGCGCTCCTCGGCCCGGCGGATCACCTCGTACCGCCCGGAAAGCGCGTTCAAAACGTCTGGTTCCCGCGCGTCGATGATGCCGCTCATCAGATAAACGCCGCCCGGCTTTAAGAAACGGCCGACGTCCTTTGTCAAATCGATCACGATGTCCGCGACGATATTCGCGACGACAACGTCGTATACGCCCGCGACCCCTTCGGTCAGGCTGCCGCAAAGGGCCGTAAAGCGCTCGCCGACGCCGTTGCGCTGCGCGTTTTCCGCCGCGGTCTTGACCGCCAGCGGGTCGATATCGACGCCCACGGCCTTGGTCGCCCCCAAAAGCAGCGCCGCGACGCTCAAAATGCCGCTGCCGCAGCCGACGTCCAGGACCTGCGCGCCGGGTTTTACGAAGTCCTCGAGCATCTCCATGCAGAGCCGTGTCGTCTCGTGTGTGCCCGTGCCGAACGCGAGACCCGGCTCCAAATGCAGCACCGTGCGCCCGTGCGGGTCGGCGGGGTCTTCCCAGGAAGGCTGGATTAACAGCTTCTTCCCGACCTCGATTGGGTGGAAATACTTGCGCCAGTTATTGATCCAATCCTCCGTGCGGCACGCGGCCGTATCCGTTGCAAACGGGATGCCCGCGGCGTTTAACCGCTCCGACAGAAACGCGAGCGCCTCGTCCGGGTTGTCCTGCGGCTCGAGATACACGTGAATGACCGCGTGCGTGCGGTCTTTTTTCAAAAGCTCCTCGTCGATCAGGTCGATGTGCGCGATTTCCCGCGCGCCTTCCTCCAAATCCGAATAATCCTCAATATACAGCCCATACGGCACGACCATCTGCGCGATGGCGGCCGCGGCGTCGCAGTCTTTCTGCGGAACGGTAATCGTGACATCCGTCCAATCCATGCAATGCGTCTCCTTTCTCTTTTCCATTTGTAAAACTCAAACGGTCAATAGCTTCTGCCGGCTGCGGCGAATCAAAAACGGCACCGCGAACAGCACCGCCTTGCTCACATTGTCCGCGATCATGCAGAACCAGACCTCGCGCAGGCCAAAGCCCCACACCTGCACGCACAGGAACGTAAACAGGATCCGCACGCCCCACATGCCGATGCTCTCCACCAAAAAGGCGTACCGCGTGCGCCCCAGGCCGTAAAACACGCCCTCGAGCACGACCATCAGCCCGAAAAACGGCTCCGACAGCGCGACGAGCTTGAGCATTTGCGCGCCGAGATCGACCACTTCCGTGACCGGCGAGAAGATACTCATCAGCGGCCGCGCGCCGAGATACAGCACGAAGCCGCTCACGCACATGATGGCGACCGTTAAAGCGACGCTCAAAAGCGCCACCTGTTTTAGCTTCTGCGTGTTCTGCTCGCCGCGCGCGTTGCCGATTAAGGTCGATGCGGCCGACCGCAGCCCGTAGCCCGGCACGTAGAAGATTTCCTCGGCCGTCACGGCGATCGAGTGCGCCGCAAACACCGTCGTGCCCATGCCCGAAACGAGGCTTGCGAACATGACGTATCCCACACACGACACGAGGCTCGTCCCCAAAACCGGCAGCCCCACCACCGCGCACTCGCGCAAAAGCCGCGGCTGCACCGAGAACGATTTCCATTCCCATGTTAACAGCGCGTGCCGCCGGTAGGACGCAAACATCAAAAGGCCCGACAGCACAAACGAAATCGCCGACGCGATGGCCGCGCCCGCCACGCCGAGGCCGCATCCATAGATAAACACGGCGTTTAAGACGATGTTCGAGCCGTTGGCCGCCGCGCTGATGAGCATCGGCGTTTTCGTGTTGCGCACGGCGCGCAGTGCATAGCCCAAAACCGTACTCATTGTGCGGAACACCAGCGGCAGGCTGATGATGAAGAAATACCGGCTCGCTTCCCCCTGAATGGCGGGTTCGGCGCCCATCCAGACGGGGATCATCGGCGACAGCAAAAGGCAGATGATTTCGAGCACAATGCCCGCGGCGATCGATAAAAACAGCGCCTGCTGCGAGAGCTTTCGAACCGTCTCCTTCTCGCCGGCGCCCTCCGCGCGGGAAATCAAGACGAGCACGGCCGTGCCGATTGCGCCCGCGACGCTGTTAATCAGCCACGTGACCGTCGTCGTGATGCTGACGGAAGCCGTGGCCTGCTCGCCGAGCTGGCCGACCATCGCGGTATCGACATACTGCAGCAAGGTCGACAGGATCTGCTCGATGATCGTCGGGATGGAAAGGGTCAAAAGCGTACGCAGCATCGGGCTGTACCGTGCGCGGGTCAGGGTATGTTGCATGTGAAAAATCGTACCTTCTTTTCGTTCAATTTGATCTTTCCTCTCAAAAGAAAGGGACCGCCCCTTTCGAGGCCGTCCTTATAAGGATAACAAATTTATGCTTCAAGCACAAGGGGGGCATTCGGGAGGATTTTCCTCCCGGCTTTCTTTTTGGATTCTCTTTACGTTTCTTTAAATTTTTGATTTCGCCCTTTGAGGCAGTTATCCCTGCGGGGCACTTCGCAGGCCGCAGGCGTTGGCTTTTTTCCGTTGGCTTTGTTGATCCGATCCCCTTACCTTTCTTTAAAATTATAGTTTATTCCTTCGACGCGCTCGGGCCGCGCGGGGGCCCCTACTTTTCTGCTCCTGCAGAAAAGTAGGCAAAAGAGCAGTCCAAAGGCGTTCCCCCTTTGGAATCCCCCTCTGCGGTCGCGCTGGCGCGTGCTTCGCACGCAATTCGCGCGAGGGGAGTGACGGAACTCCTAGCCGCTGCGCGGCAGGAGCTTCCGGGAGATTTGCGGAAGCGTTGCTCGCAAGCCTTATCGGACGCGGTACCATGCGCTGACGCGCATGATCGGCAGACTTTCCCCTTTGGGGAACCTTGGAGGGTTAGGGGGCAAAGCCCCCAAAAGGCGCGCATGACCGGCAAACTTTCCCGTTTGGGAACGCAGGGGGCTAGGGGGCGAAGCCCCCAAACGAAGCGGTGGAGGTGCGGCAATCGTGGCGAGCGCG
>ERZ1643246.3909-NODE-3909-length-12276-cov-7.212912_pt1 | contig 12276 bp, 10 predicted proteins | sample MGYA00579265_ERZ1643246 | MGnify/ENA primary metagenome ERZ1643246 (study PRJEB29033, sample SAMEA4952261) | chicken gut metagenome | biome: Broiler Chicken; feature: Gastrointestinal Tract; material: Caecum | place: Ireland | collected 2018 | study: Broiler...
AATGCAACAATCTTTTTTTGCCTTCTTAGAGTTGCATTTACTTTTTCACTTCACCGAAAGATCCGGAACTTCATCCAATGTTCCAGATCTTATTCGATCATTCGTTGTTGACAGGAACGGCCGCTTCGCTTTCCTCAACGGTTTCCTCGTCATCCTCGCTCTTTTCGACGATGGCGATCTTTGACACAGTCTCATTTTCATTGACATTGATCAGCTTTACGCCCTGGGTGTTACGGCCATACACACCGACGTTCTCCAGTGAGATGCGAATAATGATGCCGTCATCCGTCACGATCATCGCATCTTCATCTCCGTTGACCGCACGGACATTGACCAGAGAACCGGTCTTTGTCGTGATGTTCATCGTCTTGACGCCCTTGGAACCGCGATTGGTCTTTCGATACTCGTCGATCTCGCTCTTCTTTCCATAACCGTTTTCCGATACAGAAAGGAGATAAGTTCCTTCATTACTGGTGGCGGCACCGACGACCACCGATCCGTCCGTATTGAAGCCGCGCACACCGCTGGCGGTACGGCCCATGACACGAATCTCCGATTCATCAAAGCGAATGGCCTTTCCATTAGAGCCTGCGATGATGATCTCATCCTCTCCGGTCGTCGCCTTTACATTGAACAGCTCATCGTCATCACGCAGCGTGATCGCAATCTTTCCATTGTTACGGATCGAATCAAACTCCTGTGTCTTCACACGCTTGACCAGACCCTTCTTCGTGATGAAGAAGAGATATTCGGCCTTGGAATCTTTCTGCATCGGCACAAGTTCCGTGACATGTTCGTCCTTATTCAGCTTCAGAAGATTGACGACCGGAATCCCTTTCGATGTACGGGAGGCATTTGGTACATTATATCCTTTCAGACGGTAGACCTTGCCCAGATTTGTAAACAGCAACAGATAGTCATGAGAAGACATCGTAATCAGCGTATCGATGACATCATCTTCATTCAACGTCATGCCCTTGACGCCTCTGCCACCGCGATTCTGCGTACGGTAGGTATCCACCGGTGCACGTTTGATATAACCGCTGGTCGACATCGTAATGACGATGTCTTCGACCGGGATCAGATCCTCATCTTCCATATCATATCCGCCTTCCATGATATCAGTACGGCGGGCATCCCCATATTTTTCCTTCACTTCATTCAGCTCAGTTCGGATGATATCGTGCAGACGGGATTCATTTTCCAGAATATCCTTCAGGTCCGCGATCGTTGACAGAAGCTCCTGATACTCACTTTCGATCTTGTCGCGTTCCAGACCGGTCAACCGGCGAAGCTGCATCTGCAGGATGGCTTTGGCCTGGATTTCTGTAAGATGGAACTGTTCCATCAGACCATTGGTCGCCTCTTCATCGTTTCGAGAGGAACGGATCAGCGCGATGATCGCATCGATGTGATCGAGCGCAATGCGAAATCCTTCCAGGATATGTGCACGGTCTTCCGCTTTCTTCAGATCGAAACGCGTCCGACGGGTCGTCACTTCGACCTGATGGTCCACATAGTGCTGCAACATCTCCTTGATTCCCATCAGGACCGGCTTGTCTTTGTGCAGTGCCAGCATGTTGATGCCAAAGGAGGTCTGCAACGGCGTCAGACGGTACAGCTGATTCAGGATGACATCTTCCTGCACATCCTTGCGCAGCTCGATCACGATCCGTACGCCGTCCCGGTTGGATTCATCGTTGAGATATGTGATGCCGTCAACAACTTTTTCTCTTACCAGCGATGCGATCTTTTCAATCAGGGTCGCCTTGTTGACCTGATAAGGAATTTCATACACGACGATCCGTTTCTTTCCGTTGTCCATCTCTTCGATACGCACCTTAGAGCGGATCTGGATGCTGCCGCGGCCGCTCTCATACGCCTGACGGATCCCGCTTCTGCCCAGGATCATCCCGCCGGTCGGAAAATCCGGCCCCTTGATGTAATTGTCCATCAGATCCGTGACCGTAATCGTTGGATCATCCATGATCGCCAGCGTGGCATCGATTGCCTCACAGAGGTTGTGTGGCGGGATGTTGGTCGCCATACCAACCGCGATGCCGACCGATCCGTTGACCAGCAGATTTGGAAAACGGGAAGGCAGGACGACCGGTTCCCGCTCCTCACCATCATAGTTGTCACGGAAATCGACGGTATCCTTCTGGATGTCCTTCATCATCTCCATGGCGATCTTGGACATGCGCGCCTCCGTGTATCGCATGGCCGCCGCTCCATCGCCGTCCATCGAACCGAAGTTTCCATGACCGTCGACCAACGGATAACGATAAGAGAAATCCTGTGCCATACGGACCATGGCATCATATACGGCCGTATCACCGTGCGGGTGGTACTTACCGATGACCTCACCGACGATACGCGCAGACTTCTTATGTGCGACATTCGCCGTGATGCCCAGCGTGTTCATCGAATGCAGGATCCGTCGATGCACCGGCTTCATGCCATCACGCACATCCGGCAGGGCACGCTGGACGATGACCGACATGGAATAGTCGAGGAAGGATGTACGCATCTCACTTGAAATATCGACCTGCTCGAGCTTGTCATAATTTGTATCCATGAATGCTTACCTCCTGTTGTTATATATCCAAATTTGCATACTGTGCGTTTTCCTGGATGAAGTTCCGTCTCGGTTCAACATCTTCGCCCATGAGCATCTCGAAAACGGCATCCGCTTCCATCGCATCGCTGATCGTCACCTGCTTCAGCGTTCGATGTTCCGGATCCATGGTCGTCTCCCACAGCTGCTCTGCATCCATCTCACCCAGACCTTTGTATCGCTGGATCTTGTAATTGTCCTTGAACTCTTCCTTCAGCGGTCCCATTTCCTCTTCTTTGTAGGCATATGCGATCTTCTTTCCCTTCTGGATCTTATAGAGCGGCGGCTGTGCGATGTACACATACCCGCCTTCGATGATCGGGCGCAGGAAACGATAGAAGAACGTCAGCATCAGCGTACAGATATGCGCGCCGTCAACGTCGGCATCGGTCATGATGATGATCTTGTGATAGCGCAGCTTGTTCAGATCGATCTCATCCTGAATGCCGCAGCCAAAGGCCGTGATCATCGAACGGATCTCCGCATTTTCAAAGATGCGGTGCATCCGTGCCTTCTCTACGTTCAAGATCTTACCGCGCAGCGGCAGGATCGCCTGTGTGCGGGAATTTCTTCCCTGCTTCGCACTTCCGCCGGCGGAATCACCCTCGACGATATAGATCTCGCATTCTTCCGCATTGCGGGAACTGCAGTCGCTCAGTTTTCCCGGCAGCGAAGAGATGCCGTCCAGCGCGCTCTTTCTACGTGTCAGCTCACGCGCCTTTTTGGCGGCCAGACGCGCCTTGCTGGCGACGATCGCCTTATCGACGATCACTTTGGCAACATCCGGATGTTCCATGAAGAAACGCTCCAGCTGCTCTCCCAGGATGTTGGAGACGATCTTGCGCACCTCTGAATTTCCCAGCTTGGTCTTTGTCTGTCCCTCATACTGCGGATCCGGATGCTTGATGGAGATGATCGCCGTCAAACCTTCTCGGACATCATCTCCGGCCAGCGTTTCATCCTTTTTCAGCAGATTGTTGTTTTTTGCATAGTTGTTGATCACACGGGTCAGTGCCAGACGGAATCCGTCCTCATGCGTACCGCCTTCCTGCGTGTTGATGTTGTTACAGAAGGAATAGATATTGGCCATGTACCCGTCGTTGTACTGCATGGCGATCTCCGCCAGGATCCCCTGCTGCAGCCCTTCCACATATACGACGTCCTCATGCAGCGGCGTCTTGTTCTTGTTGAGATAACGGACATACTCGATGATGCCGCCCTCATACAGATAGGAATTGGAAATGACCTCTTCCCCGCGTTCATCTCTCAGATTGAGACGGATATTGCGGTTGAGAAATGCCAGCTGACGGATACGAGTATTGAGCACATCATAATCATAGGAGGTCGTTTCGGTAAAGATCGTCGGATCAGCCTTGAACCGCACGACCGTTCCATGGCGATCGCTGTCTCCAATCACCTTTAACGGCGCTGTCGGATGACCGCCGTTTTCAAACCGGATGAAGTATTGTTTGCCGTCCTGATGAACGGTGACTTCCAACCACTCCGAAAGCGCATTGACGACGCTGGCGCCGACACCGTGCAGACCACCGGACACCTTATAGGCACCGCCGCCGAACTTACCGCCGGCGTGCAGGACCGTCATGATCGTCTCTACCGCTGAGATCCCGGTCTTTTCATGAATGCCGACCGGCATGCCGCGGCCGTTGTCCGTTACACAGATGACATCGCCCTTCTCGATGACGACGTCGACCTCATCCGCAAAGCCGGCCAGTGCCTCATCGATTCCATTATCGACGATTTCCCATACCAGATGGTGGAGTCCTCTGCCGCTGGTGCTTCCGATATACATGCCTGGACGCTTCCGGACCGCCTCCAGTCCTTCCAGCACCTGTATATCATCCGCTGTATAAGAATGATCCACATGGATGTTTTCCATCTCTAATATTTCCTGTGACTTTTCTTCATTCATCGAGAACCCTCCTTTGTATCGTTCCATCGGTTACCTCAAATACATCTGCGACCTTACCTGCCAGCATTTCCTGCTCGATCGGCTGTGCAGAGGAGATAAAGATCTGCATGTCCTGTGGGAGCACTTCCATCAGCTGCCGGCAGCGATGCGCATCCAGTTCGGAAAAGACATCATCCAGCAGCAGGATCGGATACTCGCCCAGTTTTTCTTTGATCATCGCCGTGATGGCCAGCTTCATCGATAACAGCAGCGTACGCTTCTGCCCCTGGCTGGCATAGCTGTTGATATTCTTCCCTTCAATGGTAAAGATGACATCATCCTTATGCACACCAAGATTGGTCTGCCCGCTCATCTGATCCCGGACAAGTCCTTTTTCATACTTTTCCTTCAGCAGCTGTTCATCCTGCAGATGATCCAGATCCAGCACCGTATGATACTCAAATCCGATGCTGGTATCATCCTGAGCAAAATGGGAATAAAACGGCTGACAGAAAACAAACAGTTCTTTCAAGAAAGCATGCCGCTGCTGCAGGATGACCATCTCACAGGCACACATCCGTTCGGTCACCACCTGCAGATAGACCAGATCCGGCTCCTTTTGTTTCAGCAGCGCATTTCGCTCCCGCAGCAGCCGCTGAAACATCGCCAGCGTCTGCGTATAGCGTCGGGAGAGCTTGCTAATCTCAATATCGATGAAGCGCCGGCGCACCTTAGGTGATGCGGTAAACAGCTGCAGATCATCTGGACAGAACAGCACCGCATTCACCTCTCCGATAAAATCGGAGACACGCAGGATCGGATTGCGGTGAATAAACAGATTTTTTCCCTTTTCATTGACACAGACGCGCAGCTGTTCCTTTTGCCTGCCACGCTGTAAAGAGAGGTCAATCAGAAAGGAAGCCTCCTCTTTCTGAATCAGATGCTGATCCTGCAAGGTTCGATGAGAACGCATTGTGGAACAGTAATAGATTGCCTCCAAAAGATTTGTCTTCCCCTGTGCGTTTTTACCGCAGATCAACTGAATGCCATCTCCGAATTCGACCGTTTCATCCGTGTAATTGCGGTAATGCACCAGCCTCAGACGACTTATTTTCATTTCAGATGGATCTGTTCACCTTCAACGATGACCGTATCACCCGCATACAGCTTTCTGCCGCGTCGATCTTCTCGTTCATCATTGACAAGGATATTCATTTCCTTGACCGCGAATTTTGCCTGTGCGCCGCTGGAGATAAAATCACACGCCTTCAGCAGCTGACCAAGCGTGATAAATTCGTTTTTCACTTTAAATTCCATAGCAAAAAGCCTCTCTTCACATCTATGTTATTATACCATAAATACGGGGCTCTTTGTTGTCTTTCCTGATACTTTTTTGGTCAATCTGCCAATCTTTTCCGCCATGAACCGACCGTCGGCACCGCTCCCGCACGCCCTGATTTCTGTAAAGCAAACCAGCGCTTCTCCATTCCCCATGCACGATCCATATCTGCAGGAAAAACGACAAAATCAATAGGACCTCAAATCATTTTCACCCATAAGAAAACACCGCAACGATTTGATCGATTGCGGTGTCTGTTAAGTCTGTTATGCGTAAGTGCGCAGCGGAACGACCAGCATCAGGACGCTGTCATCGCCATCGGTATGGATGGTGAACGGCTTCATCTCGCCGCACAGATGGAAGACGATCTCTCCGGGCTTCAATGCCTTCAATGCCTCAAACACATAACGTCCGTTGCAGCTGACATTGAGATGATCCCCTTTGAATTCCGCATTGGACAGGACTTCCATGGAAGAACCGACCTCTGCAGAGCTGGAGGAGAGGATGCACTCACTGCCATCCAGGGAGAACTTGATGATGTAAACGCCATCGTTCTTGATGAAGCTGGCACGGTCGATCGCATTCAGCAGCTCTCTGGAGTCGATCCGCAGCTCATAGCTGAAATCCGCCGGTATCAGACGACTGGTCTCTGGATAGGCACCATCGATCAGACGGGTCTGGATGATCGTGTGATCGATCAAGAACTGCGCCTTTTTATGATCGACATACAGCGTTACGTTCTCTTCTTCACCGATGCTCTTGAGGACCTCCTGCAGGCTCTTAGATGGAATCGTGATGTTGAAGCTGACCGTCGCGTCGATCGGTACCAGTTTCTTCGCCAGACGATACGAATCGGTTGCCACGCACTGCAGCTGATGATCCTGGCAGGAGAAATTGACACCGGTCAGCACCGGACGGGTCTCCCGGTCACTGGTCGCAAAACACGTCTGGGTGATGATCTCTTTTAATACCTCAGAAGAGATCTGAAAGGATTCCCGCGGCTGTGAGAAATCGATGGCCGGATAATCGGTGGATTTCATGCCGTTGATCTTAAACTGGGCATTCGTTCCGGAGATCCTTGTCAGCGTATCATCGAGGATCTCGATCTCGATGACATCGCCTTCGATCTTACGGACGATTTCCAGAATGTATTTCGCTTCGATGACGATGCTGCCGATATCGTTGATCGTCAGCTGGTTGTCTTCGTCCGGAAGGATCGTAGAACGGATCGAGATATCAGAATCACTTCCGGTCAGGACGATCTGTGTTGCGCTGACATCGATCTTCACACCGGAAAATGCCGGCAGCGGAGAGAATACGGAGATGGCTCTGGATACGACGGAGAGCTTCTCATAGAAGTAACGCTTGTTGATGGTAAAATTCATGCTGGGTTCCTCCTGCTTTTTATATTTCTTTTATATATAATAACAATAATGGGTCCGCACACACTGTGGAAAAACTCAAAAAAGGTGATAAACAAAGGTAAATTGAATGAATTTTCACTGTGGAAAAACGGTGGAAAGAATGTGGAAAGATGTGGAAAACTAGCGAATGCCCAGTTTGGTCTCGATCTGTTCCACCGCCGTTTTGAACAGCGGATCCTGTTTGATCATCTTCTTTGCCTTCTCATACGATGACATGATCGTTGAGTGATCTCGATTGCCGAAGGACAATCCGATCTTTACGAACGGGACCTGCAGATGTTTCCGACAGATGTAGACCGCGATGTGGCGGGCATTGGAGATCTGCTTTGTCCGCGACTTGGATTCGATCTGATTTTTGGTCAGTCCATAATACTCACAGACGCATGACTTGATCTTTCCGATGCTGAGGTCATCTTCAACGACGGGGATCGGTTCATCGGAAAAGACCGACTGTGCGAATTTCAGGTCGATGATGCCCGGATTTTCTAAGATTGCCTTGAAGAAGAGCTCATTGAGCGATCCTTCCAGCTTACGTACATCGCTGGAAAACTTCGTTGCGATGAAATCGAGCACTTCATCTTCGATCATGATCGTTTCGTTTCTTCCTTCGATCTTCTTTTTCAGGATCGCCTTGGCCGTCTCAAATTCCGGTGAGCCGACGCGTACTTTCAGACCGCTCAGGAAACGGGAGATCAGACGGTTCTCGATGCCTTTCAGCTCACTTGGATGAATATCGCTGGTGATGATGATCTGCTTGTTTTCCGCAATCAGCTTATTGTACAGATTGAAGAAGATCTCCTGTGAGGCAGACTGCTTCATTCGCTGGATATCATCGATCAGCAGGAAGTCGCATTCCATGAAGCGCGCCTTGATGTCTTCCACGCTGTTTCCCGGTACGTTCTTGCTCTTCATCGCCTCGATCAGCAGCGTGACGATATCTTCGCTGTAAATGTAGATGACCCGGGCCTCCGGCTGATTTTCCTTCAGGTAATTGCCGATGGCATGCAGCAGATGTGTCTTGCCCAGGCCGGAATTGCCATAGATCATGAGCGGATTGTTGAATTGCCCCGGATAATTGCAGCAGGCAATGGCAGCGGCGTATGCCTCTCGATTGCTCTTTCCGACGACGAAGTTATCGAAGGTGTATAACTTGTTAAAACGATCCTCAAATAAAGAATCGGTCTGTTTTTTCAGTACGGTCGACGGCATCAGCTTTTCCACATCCTTGTTCAGGATGATCTGCAGCGTATGATCCGAGCCGGTCGCCTGAGCGAAACAACGGCTCCACTGCTCCAGATTTCCGGAAATGATGGAACTGGAGATGTTGTTAGGAACGGAAATCAAAGCGACATCGCCACTGATGCGAAACAGTTTGGACGGCTGTATGTAAGTCGTATAGATCACATCATCATAGAGTCCGCTCTCTTTCATCTGCCCTAAGACAGCGTCCCATATTTCCTGATACTTTTTCTCCTCCTGGTTGTTCATGACAACCCCCTCTCTATCTTTTACATTCTACTATAAAAAGGGGAAGAATACTATGACAAATTTGTGGAAAACCACAGAGGGAAAATGGACATCCACAAGGTTTTCCACAGGAAATGTGGAAAAATCTGCGATAAATATCAGACAATTCAAAGTTTTCCACCATCTGTGGAAAAAGAAATGGTGGAAAACTACCATGTGGAAAACTGAAATTGTGGAAAAGTGGAAAACGTTACGTAGACGGACTGCCTGCTGTGGAAACTCTGTGGATAAAAAAACATGATAAATGAAGGAGATAACGGATTTTTCCACAATTTCCACATATGGTGGAAAAGTGGAAAACATCCGATGTGGAAAAACGGTGGAAAACTTCTGACTTTTACACATTGAAGGAGAAAAAGACCGGAAATGAATGTCTCAAAGCGTTACTTTCCAACACAAAAGCGGAAAACCGGTGTGTCTGATTCCTGTTTAAAGAGAGATGGATCACGTTGGGCGAACCGGACGGATTCTGTGTGGTTTCATCAAATTTTATTGACTTTTATATGGAGATTATGTATAATTTGTGAGCAATGCTCAAAATGTGTAAAAATAGAAGGAATCGGAGGTGTCTAACAGTATGAAAAGAACATATCAGCCGAGCAAGAGAAAACACCAGAAGACACATGGGTTCAGAGCCCGTATGGCTACCGTAGGAGGACGCAAAGTTTTAGCACGTCGCCGCAAAAAGGGTAGAAAAGTGTTATCAGCTTAAAAATCACCTGCGGGTGATTTTTTTGTGAATGGAGGATAAGAGGTGGCCGTATGAAAAAACAGTACCGCGTCTGTAAGAACTATGAGTTCAGTGCAATCTTAAAGGAGAAGCGCTTTTATGCCTGTCCTTCCTTTGTCATTTATGTGAGACCCAGAGAAAAGGAATATGCCCGGGTCGGCATATCGGTGGGAAAGAAGCTGGGAAATGCCGTCGTCCGCAATAAGATCAAGCGGCAGGTGCGGATGATGGTGGATGAAATTTTCGATTTTACGGAAAAATTTGACACGATCATCATCGTCCGGCCAAAATATCACGAAGAAAACTATGGAAACAATAAAAAAGGGTTGGAAAGATTGAAGAAAAAAGTTAAAATAGTATAGTGTATAAATATGCGATTTTGATTGGATAAAATAGCGAGGAGAATGTAGATGAAGAAATTTTTCAAGAACAAGAAGAGACTGTTATTCATCTGTCTGATCGTAATGGTTTCTTTGACCGCATGTTCTTCACCGCGCGGTAGCGATGGTAAAACAAAGGTAAACGAGATCATCGCATCGGAGACATTTGAGGTGCAGAAGAAGAATGTCAACGTAACGGAAATTCCGGAAGAGATGCAGGCGGAATATGAAAACCTCAGTGACGATGACTACATCACGATCGAGGCGACATCGTTTGGCGATGCGATGAACACCGGATGGTTCAACGGTCTGATCGTATGGCCGGTCGCTCAGCTGATCAACTGGATCGCCGGAAAGACGGATGCCGGCTTCGGTATCATCGGTGCGACCTGCCTGATCCAGCTGTTGGTATTTGCGTTTACGGTAAAATCACAGGTATCTTCTCAGCGGATGCAGATGCTGCAGCCGGAACTGCAGAAGATCCAGAATAAATATGCCGGAAAGACGGATGACCGTTCTCGTATGATGCAAGCACAGGAGATGCAGGCATTGTATAAGAAGAACAACATCTCTCCATTTGGATCGATCCTTGTCATGTTCATCCAGCTGCCGATCCTGCTGGGCATGTACTATGCGACCATGCGTGCCAGCTCGATCGTCGTCGGTTCCTTTGGCGGCATCGATCTGTCCATGACACCGCTGGCCGGTCTGCAGAACGGACAGATTTCCTATATCATCATCTTTGTGCTGATGGTCGTCTTCAACTTTCTGTCCTATAAGATCCCACAGTGGCTGCAGAAGTATGAAAAGAAGAAGCAGCACATCAAGGAAAAGAAGTATGCACAGCCGAAACAGAGCGGCGGTATGATGGGCAATATGAACATGATGATGTACATGAGTACGGCGATGATCGCCATCCTGGCATTCTCATGGCCGTTAGCGATGTCCTTCTACTGGCTGGTATCCTCTGTATTCCGTGTCGTGCAGAACCTTGCCGTTCACAAATTCTTTATCAGTAAAAAGACGGCTTAAAGGAGGAATGCTGGAATGACGGTAAAAGTTTATACCGGTAAGAATCTGGAGGAGCTCCTCAACAGTGTAGCTGCTGAAAAAGGCGTATCCGTAGAAGAGCTTACGTATACGGTAAAAGAAGAAAAAAGCGGTTTTCTGGGCATCGGCGGAAGGGTCGAGGCAGAAGTATACTGCGCAAAAGACATCGAGGCATTTCTGAAATCGTATCTTGAACAGTTTTTCACCAACATCGAGATGGATGCGGAAGTAACGGTAACCGATGACAAAGGATTTTATCGGATCAATGTCGATGCGCAGAACAATGCGGTGCTTATCGGAAAGAACGGACGTGCTCTGCAGTCGCTGAATACGATCATCAAGGCAGCGGTCTCTTCCGAGTTTAAGAAGCGGGTCGGCGTATTGATCGACATCAATGGATATAAGCAGGAAAAATACAAAAAGGTGTGCTCACTGGCCATGCGGGTCGCCAAGGATGTTCGTCGCACAAAGACCGATGCGATCTTGGATCCGATGCCGGCAGATGAAAGAAAAGCCATTCATAATCATCTGGCAGGTATGGAAAGCATTACGACCGTCAGTGAAGGGGAAGGCAATCAGCGCCGTTTAAAAATCTTGTATACCCCAGATAAAAGTAAATAACTGAGAAAGACCATCGGCTGTTCGATGGTCTTTTCATATGTAGATGAAACAAAAGAAAGAAATAGACAGAGAACAGGAGGATGTCTATATTTTAGCACTCTCCACTTTACAGTGCTAAAATATCGACTATAATAAGAACTGTAATCGGGGGAACCCCGATGGAAAGATTTCATATATGTACACACATAGGATGAAACATTACAGGAGGCGATGGATATGAAATTCTTCCCAAGGACGAATGATCTGTTTGATACTGTATTGGATGATATGTTTACCTCACCGATCTTCAGCACACGAAACGACATGGCGATGAAGACGGACATCACGGAGAAGGACGGCAAGTATCTGCTGGACATGGAACTGCCGGGCTGCAAGAAGGAGGACATCCACCTGGAGCTCAATGACGGTTATCTGAGCGTGAGCGCATCGCGGAACACGAACAAGGAGGAGAAGGATGACAAGGGCAACCTGATCCGCCAGGAGCGTTACAGCGGCAGCTTCTCACGGAGCTTCTATGTCGGAGAGAATGTGAGCGAGGAAGACATCAAGGCCAGCTATGAGAACGGCGAGCTGAAGATCAGCTTCCCAAAGGAGGTAGAGAAGCTGCCGGAGAAGAAGACGATCATGATCGAGTAAAATGGAAAGACTTCACCTGTCTCTGGGTGAAGTTTTTTTATGG
>ERZ1643246.3911-NODE-3911-length-12270-cov-7.229718_pt1 | contig 12270 bp, 11 predicted proteins | sample MGYA00579265_ERZ1643246 | MGnify/ENA primary metagenome ERZ1643246 (study PRJEB29033, sample SAMEA4952261) | chicken gut metagenome | biome: Broiler Chicken; feature: Gastrointestinal Tract; material: Caecum | place: Ireland | collected 2018 | study: Broiler...
TACAATCGCTTTCGGGTTGCCCACGATGTTCCCCCGACTTCTGACTCAAACACGTTTTCGCGGCAACTGAACCGCTATTGTGCGGGCCGAATCTCAGGCAAGAAGCGGCGAAAAGGCGAGCAGAGTCTAAATGGCTACGAAGGTATTGCCTTACTTCCAAGCACTGAAAATGGTCCTTTCCTCAACATTATTGAAGGGGGGAACCAGCAGTGAACGAAGTTGAACGGGTGCCGATCCATCTAAAAACCAACCTTACGATCCGCGAGGCCGCAGCATACAGTAACATCGGCATCAACAAAATCGACAAAATGCTTAGATCTCCAAACTGCCCGTTTGTCCTGTATGTTGGGACAAAGAAGTTGGTGAAACGAAAGGAATTTGAGCAGTTTCTGGCTCACCAACTTGTGATTTGAGGCTAGGTTGGGGTTGAGAAAATGGGGCCGATGTGGTACACTAAAATTACCGCATCGGCTCTTTTCTCGGCCTGGTATGAGAAAGGAGCTTTTTAAATGGGTAAGAATTTAAAAGGTAGAGAGTGCGGAAAGGGGATATGCCAGAGAAAGGATGGGCTATACTACGCACGTTTTGTAGATCAGCAGGGTAGGCGGCACGAAAAGTACTTTCAAACGCTTCCTGACGCACGAAATTGGCTGGCAGACGAAAAGTACGCCGATCAACATGGAAATATCTTTGTTCCCACGGACATGACGGTTGACACCTGGTTTGAATACTGGATCGAGCATATTGTGGGGGATCTGGCACCCAACACCCGGCGCAATTATCGGGAGCGGTACGTCCACAACATCCAGCCGGTGATTGGAAAGATGCGCTTGGCGGATGTCAAACCCATGTACTGCAAGATGGTTCTTCATCAAATGGAGAAAAAATATGCTGGCTCCACTATCCGGCAGACATATATCACGATGGGGACAATGTTCCGTTCCGCCGTCATGAATGATCTGATTGCAAAACACCCCATGGATGGTGTAAGATACACAAAGCCGGTTCGGGCTGTGGATGACATCAAGTATCTGACGGTGGAAGAACAGCAGCAATTTCTTCAAGCGGCGCAGAAGTCACACAATTATTTTCAATATGCGCTGATTCTGGAGACGGGTTTACGAACCGGAGAGCTGATCGGGCTGACCTGGGATGCTATCGACTGGGAGAAGCGGACGCTCACAGTCAACAAGACCTTGGAGTACCGCCACAAGCAAGGGATTTGGCGGGCAGGTCCACCGAAGACACAGCAGAGCTACCGGACGATCCCACTTACCAGCAAGGCCTATGCGATTCTCCAGGCAATGTGGAATACGAGAGAGAATCGAAAAGAGTCCGCTGTACTTGACCAAAAGTTGGAGTATGTGGATCGCCGCACGGGTGAGAAGGCTATCCTTACCATGCGTGATCTGGTCTTTATCAACTGGCGCACAGGGGAACCGGCTAAGAACAGTTCCTATGATACCCACCTCTACAAGTTGTGCGATGAGGCGGGAATCAAGCGGTTCTGTATGCATGCTCTGCGGCACACCTATGCTACCCGTGCCATCGAGAGTGGAATGCAGCCTAAAGTTCTACAAAAACTGCTGGGCCATGCCAGTATTAAGACAACCATGGACCGGTATGTTCATGTAACGGATGATTCCCTCGCCAAAGCGGTTGCGCAGTTTGAAACCAATAAAATAGCCTGAATGTGTTTAAATGGTGTAAGAATGGTGTAAACAACGCCGTTCAAGCGCCGCAAACCATTGAAAAGCAAGGAGATGTAGAGATATATGAAATTAGGAATTGTAAGACAGAAGCCTGATTTCATAAGTGCATGATCGTTTATAAGCATCTATAAATCTCGATTGAGTGTTATTTTTGAAAACTTTTGCTAGGACATATCTCTACATAAGAACACGTTGCTCAATGCGGAAATGGTGTATAAATGGTGTAAAAAATAAATGAGCACGAGAAAAGACCGATGTGGTAAATCCGCCCCAGGTATCAACCCTGGGGCGGATTTTTCATAAAGCGACTACCACCGGACACTTTACCGTTATAATTCCGCCATAAGCCATGTACTGGCACATATTCGGCTGTGGCAGATTCTCCGAAAGAATCATTTGGAAATTTAAAGTTCAGTAGAAATTATCTCGCCCGTTGCTGAATCCACAGGAATTTCATTTTCTACCACGGCGGGCTGCATCAGGTACATATCATCGCTGATCTCCTGTTTGATAGTCTCATCTTGGGCCAGCCCACGCAGGAACTCTGTCTTGAGAGGGGCATATTTTAGCACTCGCTTTAGGACCGTTTTCTTCGCCATTTCTTCAAAATTGGTTTGCCAGGGGCCGTTGTCATAAGCCTTGCTGTATTTCTGCGCAAAGGAACGGATTTCCTCTATGGACATAACCTCAAATCCATACCCGCCCTCTTTCGTCTTGAACACCGCATAGACATAGACCGGCTCTCCCCGGTCGCTGGCGGCGGGGATGTGCTTCAGCGTCGGTTCCAGCCCAAAGGAATAGGTAAAACTGTCCTCCGAATAGACCACCTGGGCCTGAATAATGGAAATCTCCCCGGAGCGGTAGGCCAGATCAATCAGACCCTTGTAGCCCAACTGGAACTGGCACTCCATTACACCCTTGTTCCTGTAAGGGATTAGGTAGGCCTGACCGAGCGGCGTGTTTGGCTCGACACCCAACTGGGCCGCCGTCATCATAGCTCCCAGGAAGGACTGCGGGGTCGTCTCCGCCAGCTTTGGGTTGGTAGACAGCGCGGAGAGCACGATCCGGGTGAACCGCTCCGGAGTCATCACACTGGGCAGTGCCTTTTTGACCTCTTTTTCCATCTGCTTGATGTAGTGCTGTAACGCTGGCTTGCCCGAAGTAGCAACGGCTGGCTTCTGCGTTGCCTGCTGAATTATTTTGTTTGCAGTTGCCATATTTCAATTCCTCCTGCTCAGGCCACCAGGGACACGAACTTGTCCAGCATGACGTGGCCGTCCATGATGCGGCCCCAGTTGTTCTCTCGATAGTTCGCCGTCTTTCTTCTGGGGGCGTTATGGGAGATCATATCGCTCATAGCATTGACAGCGCCCCAGGCTGTCCCTCTAAATCTCAGAATATCAGGGGCGAAGTAGCAAACCATGTACTCATTCTTCAGTTTCTGGATGCTCTGTCTCTCTCGATCTGTACTGTCTTCATTGGTCGGAAACATTTCATCCAGAATCTCTCGCAATTTATCCTGGGACACAGTAGTGTTGGCCAGACGGTCAGCCGTCTGGCCAAGTTCGTCCATATAGGCGCTTGCCATCTCTAAACAGGCCCGGGCCTCGTACATCTTGCTCTGCATATCTCCGGTATGTCGCACAGACCACGCACGCTTAGCTGTATCCAAAGCCAGATTCAATGTATTGTTGCAGACAACTCGAATCGGCGTCATACAGACCCGGATGGCTCCGCTGCCATCGTGGGTGTTGGAAAAGCAGAGGTAGGGTTCGGTCTTGTCGCCAACAATTTCTGTTTCCGGCAGTTTCGCCAACAGCCAGATCTTCCGGCCTCCATTCAGGCTCCCGGCAGTTTCATACCGCACCTCCCCACCAATCAGGGAATCGGTAAACTCGAATGCCTCGGCGTTCTGCACGATTTTATAGCGGTCAGAGACAACGCCCAGCACCGTTCCATCCGAATCCCGAACATTTGCTTTATAGTTCTTGATTTTGGCCCCGCCGCAAACCTGGATATTCCGCTGTACTACACTCCAGTCCAGACCTGCCATGCGGAGCGCATCGGTACTGGTAGGTGCCTCTTCTACTCGGGTTCCCAGGCCGTGCCACGGCTTTTCACGGACATACATCATGCTCTCTACTAATGCTGGCATAATAAAAACCTCCTTAAATTATCCTACGTTTTTCAGATTTTTCTCAACTTCTGATACCTTTACCTTGAAGGGCCTCGCTGTGATCTGCTTGTAGAATGGTGCCAGGTCAATCTCAGGGTGCGCCCTGGCAAATTCCTGTGGCTGAAAGATCTGCCGGGTCTGGGATTTCCATGAGACAGAATAAATTCCGCAGTCTCCACGCTCTGCCTCACCCATATCCGCCTTGATGGTGTTCTCGATAGCCCCGATACTTTCCAGGATTTCTTTCTTCTGGGATTGAAGTTCAAAATACCGGGACAGCAACTGTTCTCTCCCAAAGAGGTGGATGTCCCCGCCTCTGCTAATAGGATAGATGCGCTGCAAAGCGTTTCCAGTAGGCTCCAGGCCATCCAGGGCTGGAGGGCTACCCTGCTCCACCAGCTTCCAGAAATCCTGCTCTGCGGCCATGAGTGCGTCGATCTCCGCCTGATCTCGCTCCAGAGTAAAGGTGAAAAAACCACGTCCATAGACCAGTACAGCGAGATACCAGCGTGTAGCACCTGTTACCGCCAGATAGTGGACACACTGGGCGTAATACTTCTCCGGAAACTCCACTCCCTTGAACTGTCGGAGATTCAGCGTTGAGGTGGTCTTGCACTCCAGCCCAGCGTTCTCACCCACCACAGTCCGGTCAATGTCAGCGTGGGCGAAGGGATAAAGAGAATTGTAGAGTATGGCATTGGAGCGACGGACAGTCTTTCCGGTGGCCTCCATCCATCGCTCCGCCACATACTCCTCCAAGTCTCTCCCTTGCCGCATGGCCTCGTTGTCCTCCTGATCTGCAAACCTACCTATCTTATCCGCCCATACCGTGTAGGGTGTGGCATACTGACTTAGGCCCACGATCCCAGCGGCATCGCTCCCGCCTATAGACTTCCGCCGCTGGGCCAGCCAGTCTGCCCGGCTCATGGAACGAGTACTGAGACGTACCAAGTGTTGATTCATTATGATTGGCTCCTTCCCAAACAGATTTCGATATGCTCCAGCCCCTTCCGGTTGCCCCGGAGTATATCATAGGGATGATATGTCACTGAGAATCGCCACTTTAACGAAAAATCCCCTGGGCCGTGGCCCAGGGGATTTTCCATGTTGCTCTGATAAAAGTAAAATAAAATTATTAGAAATTTTCCAGAATGACAATGAATGTCCACGTCATTTGCTATACTACAGGCAAGGTGGAGGTTAGTCATCAAACTGCAGAAATTTATATACTGGCACATCGAGAGCGGTAGCAATCTGAAACAGCGTGTCCAAGGATACCGCTTTCTTGATATTTGGTGCCTCTACGTGGCCGATAAATGCCGGGGTACGGTCCACCTTCTCTGCCAGCTGCTCCTGTGTTAACCCACGGAGTTTTCGGTAGTAAGCAATACGAAGCCCCAGCTGGCGGTACTCTGATTCGTAGGCAGAATTCATGTCATCACCTCGCTGGGTATATGTTACCCAAGAATGACAGCGATTGACATGGCCTGAAATTTAGGTTAATATATTTTACAGATATAGATATATTGCACAAATGATTGGAGGGAGGATTATGGAACACTTACCGGAGGCAAAATCGGCAAGAATGCTGGCCGTCTACACCCGGTTAATGGCCGGGCAGGTCTTGAACAAGCATACTCTGGCACTGGAATATGGGGTTACTGAGCGGAGCGTTCAGAGAGATATGGAGTCCCTGCGGTGTTTCCTGACAGAGCAGAACCTTCCCCAAGATGTGATCTACGACCGCAGAGAGCGTGGCTACCGCCTGGTCAACAGCGTTCCGAAGGGGTTGACCAACAGCGAAATCTTAGCCGTCTGCAAAATTCTGTTGGAGAGCCGCTCCATGATCCGAAACGAGATGCTGCCGATTCTGGACAAGCTGATCGACTGCTGTGTACCAGAAGAAAATAAAAAGGTGGTATCTGATCTGATAGCCAACGAAAAACACCACTACATGGAGCCTCACCACGGACGGCCCATCCTCACCGGACTGTGGGAGATCGGACAGGCGGTGAAGAAACAGCAGGTGCTGGAGATCACCTATGAACGGATGAAGGAGCCAAGGCAGGTACAGCGGCGTGTCTGGCCGGTTGGGATCATGTTCTCGGAGTATTACTTCTATCTGACGGCCTTCCTGGAGGATAAGTCAGACTTTGAGAACCCGGACGACCTGTTCCCCACCATTTACCGGATCGACCGGATTCAGAATTTCAAGGTTTTGGACGAGCATTTCAGGATTCCTTACAGCGGTCGCTTTGAAGAAGGAGAATTTCGCAAGCGTGTGCAGTTCATGTATGGCGGTAGGCTGGAACGGCTCCGGTTCCACTATTCCGGCCCCTCCTTGGAATCGGTGCTGGATCGTCTTCCAACCGCTAAGGTCATCAGTCAGGACACCGAGGGTTGGTTGATCGAGGCGGAGGTGTTTGGGAAGGGGATCGAAATGTGGCTACGGAGCCAAGGAAACTATCTTCGCAAATGTGAGGTGTAAATTTTCCATGGATAAAGAAAAAGATTCCAAGGAAGGGAAAGTAATCAATCCTGTTACGATTGCTGCAACGGAACGCGACTTGGTTCAAACACATGGAGAAGGCTCTAGCCAAATAATTCAAGCATATAAAGGTGTTCGTGTTGATGGGCAAGGAATAACAGAAGATTTTCATGGAAGAAGTCTAAAAGGTATTAGTAAATATAAGACCAATCCCCAATATAAAAATCAAAATATACAGCAACAGGCAGGTTTTTCTGCCGAATTGATTGATGAAGCTCGTCAAAACCAACAGGCAATCTTAGCCGGAGATGCAACTCGAACAAGAACTACAGATGGACTAGGGCAAACCAATGATCCCCAAAATGATTTAGTTAAAGTACATCCAGATGGTTCTGTTATATCCGGAAGCGGCACACAACTAAAATTTTACGGATATGAGTCACCTAAGTGCGATTATATTGACAAAAGCCTAAACAAAGATACCATTGCTGTTCCTAAAGGAAGATTAACCGAAGCACGTGCTTATTTGGATGAAAAAATAAAAATAGCTCAAGATAAAGCGAAAAGTTGCCAAGAAAAAGGCGCTATAGAGAAGGAAATAAAATTCAGACAACAAGCGGAAAAATATCAGGCAGCAAAAAGCAAGATTTATGAAGATAAGACCCTGCACTTAGAGGATTTCCAAATTAATAAACGTTATAAAGTGGTGTCTAAATATATCTCAGACGAATCTTGGGATAGATACGAGACAATAACGATTCCGAAAGGGGACTTAGAAGGCACGATTGCTGATGCTAAATATAGGGCCAAGCAATTTCGCGAAATAGCACATAAATATGAGGAACGTGGGGAGCACGATTTAGCAACTCAAAATTTAAAAAAAGCAGAACGTTGCGATACCCTAGTTTCAAAGGTAAAAGAATCAAATACTGAATTATCTGAAGCCGTATTTGCCAGGCAAAATCCCCAATTATTCACGATTAAAGAAGTACTCACCAATGGTCATCAAGCAGGTGTAATAGCAGCCAAGAATGCTATGGTCATGGGTGGAACAATTTCTTTGGCAATGAATGTCTATGCTATTGCATCAGGGGAAAAAGATCTGGCTGAAGCTACAAAAGATATGGCAACAGCTACTGTTGGTGCAGGTGCCTCTGCTTATTTAATCGGAAACGGTGGTACCGTATTGCAATCTGTTATGCATAGTTCAGGGGTTAACGCACTTCAGAAACTTTCCATGACAGGACTTCCTTCCGCCATTGTCGCTGGTGGAATTGAGATGCATCATATTCTAAAGGCATACTTTAGAGGAGAAATCACAGAAACCGAAGCTGTACAGCAATTAGGGGAAAAAGGTGTTGGTACGCTTGCGGCTACTTATGGTGCAACAGTTGGGACATTAATTTTACCTGGGATTGGGACTGCTGTAGGCAGTATGGTCGGGTATATGGTCAGTTCCATGATCTACGGCTCCTGTTTGAGTATTCTTCAGGAAGCTGATCTCGCTTATGAAAATTACTTAGCAACTAAAAAGATGTGCGAAGCAGCAAGGGAGCAAATGCGGCAGCAAAGAATAATCTTTGAAACAGTAAGTAGTCAAATTCTGAACCACCATAAGAAGGTTTTTGATTCTTCCGTTCTCGCCTTAATGGATGCTTTTGAAGACTCCGACACAACGAATTATACAAATGCACTCAGTGCCTTGGCGCACGAATTTGGCCGGGAGCTTCAGTTCAAGGATGAATCTGAATTTGATCAATTTATGTCTGACTCGTCAAGCACACTTATTTTTTAAGTGTCAAAATACATTTTTAAGGAGGAACTTATTATGCCACTACCGTTAATTCCTATTTTGGGAGGAGCCATTGCGGCAGCAACAGCAGGTGTCGGAATCAAGAAAGGAATTGATGCAAAGAACGACATGGATTTGGCAAAATCGGTCAATCAAGAAGCTCAAAGTATTGCAAAAAAGGCTGAGGAGAGTATCAAGAACACAAAAGAGTATACCGCTAAAACGATTGAATTCCTCGGCAGACGGAAAATTGATATTCTGAGCGGCTCTGTCAAAGATTTTGTAACCGCTTTTGAGCAAATCAAGAATATTGATTTTCAGGAGAGTGAAGGTCTGGACGAACTTAAAAATTTCAACCCAAAGAGTCCAGGTTTTATCCAACTTAAAAAAGTGTCCATGGAAGCTGCTGACATTACGGTAAACGGCCTCGGGGCTCTTGGAAGCGGAGCTTTGCTGGCCTTTGGTACTTACAACGTGGTGATGGGTGGCTTAGGAGGCCTGTTGGTAACCGCTACTACTGGGACAGCACTAAGTACTCTTAGTGGTGTTGCTGCAACCAATGCCACGTTAGCATGGCTCGGCGGCGGTGCTTTGGCCGCTGGTGGGTTTGGAATGGCTGGCGGAATGGCCGTTTTGGGAGGGTTAGTTGCTGGCCCTGCATTGGCAATCGGCGGTTCCCTGCTTGCGAAGCAAGCAGACAAAGCCTACTGGGATGCCCACTCTAACCGTGAAAAAGCCAAAACTTTTGCTGAACAAGCAGAAGGAATCTGTAGTACGTTAAGAGCCATCAACAAACGTGCTGCTCATTTGCAGGAACTACTTTCAAAATTAAATCAACCGTTTACAGAATTAGTGGCTGACATGCGTAGCATTATCCGTAATTCTGGGACAGACTGGCAAACCTATACCAGTGGAGATAAGCGTCAGATATATAAGTGTGTCCAACTTGCGCAGGTTATCAAAATGGTCTTAGATACATCGTTACTAAGTGAATCTGGTGAACTCTTACCCGAAAGCAAAGCCGCTTTGGAGAAAGGCAATGAGTTCTTGAGCAACTTCACCCTTTAACCATGTTTCAATGCACAAAATGTGGCTGTTGCTGCCGATCTTTGAAAGGTATAGAGATTTTCCGATCGTTAGATCGTGGTGATGGCACCTGCAAATACCTAGATGATAAATCAAACTTATGTAAGATTTATGAAACCCGACCTCTTTTATGCCGAGTCGATGAAAGTTATCCCATTTTCTTTTCAACTCTAATGTCGCGTGATGACTATGAGGCACTTAACTACAAAGCCTGTGCTGATTTACAAAAGCGTTTTGAAAAGAATTATAGCGAACCGGCTCAATAGGCCATATTATCGTTTTCTTTGTCAGTAGTCTGTCTGGATAGTTGAACTATTACAGATGTATCAGGTAGGGATGGACTTTGCGGGCCTGTTCCGGGTTCTATGTTCCGTGAACCGCGTTCTGCGTTCCAGTATGAACCCTTCATTTTAGGTGTTTAGCGCACTATTTAACCTTTGTGCACAGATAATATAGCGAGCGGTGTTAGTAGTGCCGGGCGAAAATCCACCAATTTCCAAGATTAAGAAATCCTGCTTTCAATTTTGCAGTTCATCCAAACGCACTCGAACTAAATGATTGGTTTTCCTGAGCGTTCTATCACACTTTAAGCTGTGGCTACTGCACTCGACGATGGAAGTGAAAGAGACCTGGGGATGTGGAGCGTGATGAATGAATCCGGCTCCAACATATCAAATTCGTATACATAAAAAGGGGAGGCGTTTTGTATGGCGCCTCCCCTTTTTATGTTGGAGTCGGATTCATTCGGAACGCGGAACCAGAAGAAAATACTTTTAAATGGCGCTGCGAATCGTCCGTCAAGTAGTCGTAAAGAAAAAAGTTACACAAAATTCAAGCGGAACAAAGTTTTAGAGTCATTTTTAACATATCGCAGATGATACGTCGCGCAGGCGGTGCCAATAAGAACGCCTGCCGAACTAAATCATACAGTTCGGGATCAATGCTGTTCCATTTGGAAGCATCAAGAATATTAATGGTAGACTGACTGCTGAATTGATAGAATGGCATGGAGTATTCTTTACCGTTGACTGCAATTCCCTTGCGATGTTCACATATTCCAAGCAGATACCAAGCACTACAATCAAAGTAGCACGCTAATGTATTACACAATTTAGGATCAATTGATTTGTTTTTTGCCTGAACGATATTGGACATGGTTTGTTTGGTGACGTTGCAGATACGACCAAGTTCTGCCAAAGATATTATTTTCCCCGGGAAAGTGTTTTTCCGCAAATAATCTATTCGGTCTGCGAAACTCCTAATTATTCTTGAATCACTAATTTTGGTGTCTTCAGACAGATAAAAGTCGGTTTCTTTTCCGCTAACATCTTTTTCGTCACTAAAACCTAAAGGCTGGATGTTTTCGGGTGTTTCCTGACACTTTTCATTCTGATATGACATATGAACACGCCCTTTCATACTTGTATGCTCATAGTATACAGTGTAAAGGGTCGAATGTCAAGAGTAAAGTTACGCGTAAATTATCTGCACCTTTGCTAATAGATTTTTCGCTTTTTTAGGGCTATACTTCGCTTATCAGCCACGGTACCACGGCCTGAAATCAAACGAAGGAGACCCCACCATGGATAATAAAGACAAGAGCGACATCTCCTTTTCTGATGTCATCGACAGTTTTTTGGAAGACACAGTACGAGCAGAGGAAATTTTGAAGGACTTACACCTAGAGCAGAGCCAGGAAGAGCCATCTGGCTTGAGTAGACCTTTTGCTGATACCAGCCAACTGCCCGGTGAGGACAAAGCCATCGTCCAAAAGTACCTTGAAAATCGAACGCAACAAGAATTGAGTCGGGACCGTCCTACTGAACAAACTTCATCCAGTTCAGTAACGGCCTCCGCCTCTCCACCATCATCGTTTTTTCCGATGCAGAATCCAATCAATATCGTAAGAGATATAAAAAGGCTAACTCACCCGGGCGAACAGGGAACTGACGCTAATGCCTATGAGCTGATGATAGCAGTACTTAATCAAATTCCATTGAGAAATTTTCTTGGGCAGTTTTATTATCCAGAAGGCTGTATATATCGTCCTATTTCGGATCAGGATTTGCGAACAATGATCTTCCCCATTGTTGAGCCTACGCTGGCCGCAGGGAAGAATGGCAGGATCATCGGGAATGTTCTGGATCTTCTGCGAGATTGCCCATACATAAAAGTCATCCGTACAACGGAAACCCCTGAACGGGTGTTTTTTCGTAACGGTGCGTATAACATCCTTCGCCACGAGTTTCAGCCACTGCGGAGCGATGATTTCATCACCTCGTATATTCCAGTCGATTATATTCCAAATGATCGCAGTTGTCCAGCGTTCGATGATTTTTTACTCTCCATATCGGGAGGTGACTCCGCAGTCATCACATTGTGCTGGGAGGTCATCGGCTACCTGTTGAGCAATGACATGGCAGCGAAGTCTTTCTTCCTTCTGCAAGGAGTTGGAGACAGCGGGAAGAGTGTCTTGGGGAATCTAATTTCCGGCCTCTTTAATCAGGAGGCGGTGTCGTACCTTGACATCTACAGATTTAGAGACAAGTTTGCCACTAGCGCGCTGAGAGGCAAGCGGCTGAATATCTCCATGGATCTGCCGCGTGTACAGCTCAAGCGGGAGGCGATCGGCGTCATTAAAATGCTGACCGGTGATGACGTTATCACCGTGGAGGAAAAGTTCCACAACCCGGAGGCGTATAAGCCAACGGCCAAACTGGTGTTCGGGAGCAACTTCCCTCTGATGGTTGCTGACAACGACCCTGCGTTTCAGGCCAGGCTTGTTAAAATTCCGTTCCGGTTCCAGATTCCAAAAGAGCGGCAGGACAAGCACCTGCTGGAGAAACTGATGGCGGAACGGTCAGCAATCGCAGTGAAGGCCCTAGACTACTACCTCCGTTTAAAGGCCAACAACTACTGCTTTACAAAGGTGGACGTGAGCGGTGCCGCTGTTATCGGTTACGTCCCCGACAGCGAGATGCTTCAGGCATTTTTAGAGCAGAATTGTGTGCTTGCG
>ERZ1643246.3913-NODE-3913-length-12265-cov-13.306061_pt1 | contig 12265 bp, 10 predicted proteins | sample MGYA00579265_ERZ1643246 | MGnify/ENA primary metagenome ERZ1643246 (study PRJEB29033, sample SAMEA4952261) | chicken gut metagenome | biome: Broiler Chicken; feature: Gastrointestinal Tract; material: Caecum | place: Ireland | collected 2018 | study: Broiler...
CGAAGAGCATGATCGAGGCTGTACAGAAGTTCTGCCGCGACACGAACCAGCAGGTGCCGGAGACCGTGGGAGAGATCTCGTCCGTGATCTACAACAGCCTTGCGAAATGCTACGGCGATACTGTAGAGGAGATCGAAGCGATCACAGGGAAGAAGTACAGCACGATCTATGTTGTGGGCGGCGGCTCCAATGCCGGATATTTAAACGAGCTGACAGCGAAATATACCGGAAGAAAAGTTTCAGCAGGACCGTCCGAGGCCACTGCCATCGGAAATATTATCGTGCAGATGCTTCACGACGGCGTGTTCGCAAGTCTGCCGGAGGCAAGAACCTGTGTGAAAGAGTCATTTGATGTAAAAATGTACGAGTAATTATTAGCACTGTCAAAAGACAGAGAAATAAATAAGAAACAGGAGGATTTCAAATGTTAGTTGAGACAAAAGCAAGAGTAGGCGTATTTTCTATCGCTCTGGGCGCATATCTGCCCCAGTTCCCGTCACTGGTGCCGGAGTTTGAGGCACAGTATGATGCATTCAAAAAGACACTTCCGGATACAGTGGAGATTATTGACGGAGGAATGGTCACAACAAAAGAGCAGTCACAGGCAGCAGGCGACAAGTTCCGCGCAGCTGACGTTGACCTTGTATTTATGCAGCTTCTGACATACGCTACATCCTACAATATGCTTCCGGCTGTTAAGGATCTGGATGTGCCGGTCGTTCTTGTAAACGTACAGAAGTTAAAAGCACTGGATTACGACCACACAGATATCGCAAAATGGCTGGGCGAAGGCTATGCATGCGGAGCTGTCGGCGAGATGGTGGCAGACCTTGAGAGATTCGGCAAGAGACACGCAGTGATCACAGGCGTTGTCGAAGGCGGAGATCCGGCGGTACAGAAAGAGATCGAAGACTGGTGCCGTGCGGCTCAGGTGAGAAGAAGATTCCGCGACACAAACATCGCTCAGATCGGAAGACCATATCCGGGTATGATGGATCTCTATATCGACGAATCCAACCTGTACAGAAGAATGCATCTGTATACAAAGCAGTTTGACTGGGAGAAGATGTGGGCGATTGCCGACAATATTACGGATGAAGACGCGATCCGCGCGAAAGCACAGGATATCCTTGATACTTTTGATATCGAGGGCGGCGGAAGCATCGAGGAAGTATGGGAGATGGCGAAATATGTCGTTGCGTTTGAGCAGTGGGTAAAAGACGAGAAGCTCGGTCTGATCGCTTCCCACTATGACGGATTTGCACAGGGCAAGGCAGGCGTCCTTGACAGTATGCTCATCCCGGCATTCTCCATGCTGATCAAGCAGGGAACAGCCTGCGCTGTTGAGGGAGATATGAAGGTTGCCATGGCAATGAGTATCTTAAAGACGATATCCGGAACAGGCCAGCTTGCAGAGATGTATTCCATCGACTTCAATGATGACATTGCAATCATCGGACACAGCGGATCCGGAGATGCTGACATTTCCTGTAAGAAACCGACCATGAAGATCGTGAAGGTATTCCACGGCAAGACAGGCGGCGGATATCTGACACAGTTCTATCCGTACACAGGCCCGGTTACATATCTTGCGATCACACAGGACGGAGACGGACACTTCAAATTTGTAGTGGCAGAGGGCGTTAACGAAGAGGGACCGATCCTTTCCTTCGGCGATACAAACATGAGAACACGCTTTACCTGCGGCGCAAGAGAGTTTGTGAACCGCTGGAGCGAGTGCGGACCGACACACCACTTTGCAGCAGCTACAGGAAGACACATCGATACAATCCTTAAAGTTGCAGAGATCTTCAATGTGCCGGTTGATATTGTGACGAGATAAGATTGTTCATCTGATGAACTGAGCGCGTTCTTGACGGATATGTAATGGACATTCAGAAATAGAATAAAAGAGTGAAAGCCGCTGCGGCGGGAGACTGTATGGGCAGATAATTCTGCATGGTTTCCCGTACGCGGCGGCTTCTATTTTATGGGAAGTCTTCATACCGGCCGGAATTAATGTTTAGAAACTGCATTTTCAGTCAAAAATAAGAATGAACAGTCAGGAGAAAATCATATTTGTGCAAAATCAACCAAAAACAATCACAAAATATGTGAATTATTTTGATTGAAATTGACCGAATATGAATGTATAATATAACCATAATAAGAAATACAACAGTTCAGCCCGCACCATCCGATGGTTGACCTGTTACAAGAAAATGGAGGGAATGAAATGATCTACACAGTTACATTTAACCCGTCTCTGGATTATATTGTCTCTGTCGATGATTTTAAGCTCGGGCTTACGAACCGAACAAGTTCGGAACTGCTTCTGCCGGGAGGAAAAGGGATCAATGTTTCTACAATCCTTACCAATCTCGGGATTGAGAGCACAGCCCTCGGGTTTATCGCCGGTTTTACAGGAGATGAAATCGTCCGTAAGGTAGAGGAGATCGGGGTGAGGTCAGATTTTATCCGAATTGAGGATGGAATCTCAAGGATCAATGTCAAGCTGAAAAGTATCGACGGTACCGAGATCAATGGGATGGGACCGGATATCAGCAGGACCAAGACTGAGGAGCTGATGAAGAAGCTGGATGTTCTGGGCAAGGGAGACGTACTTGTCCTGGCGGGAAGCATCCCGGTTTCGCTGCCCGATGATATATACAGCCGGATCCTGGAGCGGCTTGAAGGAAAAGGTGTTACATTTGTTGTGGATGCGACCGGGGAACTGCTTCTGAACGTACTGAAATATCATCCGTTTCTTATCAAGCCGAACAACCATGAGCTGGGCGATATATTCGATGTGGAACTAAAGGCGCGGGAAGAGGTCGTCCCGTACGGCAGAAAACTTCAGGAGATGGGGGCGAAAAACGTGCTGATCTCCATGGCCGGCGAGGGCGCGGTGCTGGTGGCGGAGGACGGCAGCGTCTATGACGCCCCGGCGCCAAAAGGAGTCCTTGTAAACGCAGTGGGATCAGGTGATTCCATGGTGGCCGGATTCACCGCCGGATGGATGGAGAAAAGAGATTACAGACACGCATTTTATATGGGGGTTGCGGCGGGAAGCGCCAGTGCATTTTCGGAGTTTCTCGCTACAAAAGACGAGATCATGAGTCTGTATCAGAAGATCATATAAAGCAGCAGTTCGGTCTCAGACAGCCCGTTAGTGCGGATTTGAGAATGGCGTGGGCTGCAATGTTATCATGAAAGAGAGGTTTTGAAAATGAGGATCACAGATTTGCTGGATGCGCGGAGCATTTCTCTTACGGGAACTCCGAAGACAAAGAGCGAGGCGCTTGACCAGATCATCGACCTGATGGTCAGGAGCGGAAAGATCAATGACAGAGAGGCATACAGGGCTCAGGTGTATGCACGTGAAGAAGAGAGTACTACAGGAATCGGAGAAGGAATTGCGATCCCCCACGGAAAATGTGACGCGGTGACAAAGCCGGGTCTGGCAGCCATGGTCATAAAGGACGGGGTGGAGTTTGACTCCCTGGACAGCCGGCCGGTCACACTGATGTTCCTGATCGCGGCGCCGAATACAAAGGACAACGTGCATCTGGATGTCCTGAGTAAGCTGTCGGTACTTCTGATGGATGAGAACTTCGCAGACAATCTTAGAAACGCAGCAAGTGTGGATGAGTTCCTGAAGATCGTTGATCAGGCGGATGAGGAGCAGAGTGATATCGACGAACGCCTGGCGGATACAAATGAGAACGCGGCCGGGGACTTTAAGATTCTTGCTGTTACATCCTGTCCTACTGGAATCGCACATACTTATATGGCTGCAGAGGGAATCGAGAAAGCGGCCAAAGCTAAAAATTGTTTCATAAAAGTAGAAACCCGGGGCTCAGGCGGTGCCAAGAATGTGCTGACAGATGAAGAGATCCGTGAGGCGGACTGTATTATCGTGGCAGCAGACGCCCAGGTGCCCATGGAACGCTTTGATGGAAAGAAAGTGATCGAGTGCCAGGTCTCCGACGGGATCAGCAAGGCAGATCAACTGGTAGAACAGGCGATATCGGGAAATGTTCCGGTCTATCACGGGACAGGAGAAGGAGCCTCAGCTTCTTCCGGAAGCGCAAAATCGGGAGGAATAGGACATAAGATCTATACACAGCTTATGAACGGTGTGTCTCATATGCTCCCGTTTGTGGTAGGGGGCGGTATCCTTATCGCCATTGCTTTTCTGATCGACGGGCTTTCGGTAGATCTGAACGCGCTGCCTGCTGACCAGAGAGCGGATTTCGGAACGATCACCCCTCTGGCGGCGCTCTTTAAAGGTATCGGCGATACGGCATTCGGTTTCATGCTGCCGGTACTTGCCGGATTTATCGCCATGGCAATCGGCGACCGGCCGGCTCTGGCGGTAGGTTTTGTGGGCGGTATGATCGCATCCGGCGGAAAGTCTGGATTCTTAGGCGCGCTTGTAGCCGGATTCGCAGCGGGATATATTATCTTGGGCCTGCGTAAGATCTGCGGAAAACTGCCTCAAGCGATCGAGAAAATCGCACCGGTTCTGCTTTATCCGGTATTTGGTATCCTGATCATGGGACTTTTGATGAATTTTGTGGTGGAGCCGATCATGGGCGCTATCAATACGGCGCTCAATACAGGTCTTTCCAACATGGGCGAGACAAGCAAGGTGCTTGTGGGGCTGATCCTCGGAGGCATGATGGCAATCGATATGGGGGGCCCGTTCAATAAAGCGGCTTATGTATTCGGCACAGCATCCATCGCAGCAGGAAACTATGACATTATGGCAGCGGTTATGATCGGCGGAATGACACCGCCGTGTGCAATCGCGCTTGCCACACTGCTCTTCAAACATAAATTTACAAAAGAGCAGAGAGAGGCCGGGCCTACGAACTTTATTATGGGACTTGCGTTTATTACAGAAGGCGCCATTCCGTTCGCGGCTTCTGATCCGCTCCACGTGCTTCCCGCGTGCATCGTAGGATCAGCTGCGGCAGGAGCATTGTCCATGGCATTTAATTGTACACTTATGGCTCCCCACGGCGGTATCTTCGTATTCCCGGTAGTGGGCAACGCTCTTTTGTATCTTGTGGCTCTGGTGGCAGGGACCGTCATATCTGCAGTGCTGCTGGGACTGCTGAAGAAGAAGGTGGATTAATCGGGAAAAATGGCGTACAATAGAGGAAATACAAGTATAAAGAGGTTGTTATGTTATCAGAACAGAGATATGAAAAGATACTGGCTCTTCTGGATGAAAAGAAGAGCGTCACTGTGGCGGAGATCACAGAGCTTCTCGGTATTTCCGAATCAACTGCACGCCGCGATATTACGGCTCTTGACAGAGCCGGCAGACTGACGAAAGTATTCGGAGGAGCCGTGACAAGTGACGGCTCCTTTGTTACGCAGGAGCCTACGGTTGCCCAGAAGGTGGAAGTGCAGAAAGCAGAAAAGATCCGGATCGCCCGATGTGCCGCCGCGATGATTGAAGACCGGGACTTTGTCTATCTGGATGCGGGGACGACTACCGGATATATGATTGAATTTCTTGCCCGGACGAAAGCCACGTTTGTGACGAACGCTGTTGCTCATGCGCAGAAACTGGCCGCACAGGGAAATCATGTATTTCTTATAGGGGGCGAATTAAAGAGCTCCACAGAGGCGGTGATCGGTGCCCAGGCCATGGAGACTCTGGAAAGATATCATTTTACGAAAGGCTTCTTCGGGACAAACGGCATCAGCAGAAATGAAGGATTTACCACGCCGGATGCAGGAGAGGCACAGGTGAAGAGGACTGCCATACGCCAGTGCCGGATATGTTATGTACTTGCAGACAGCACTAAGTTCGGAAACATCAGTGCTGTCACATTTGCATCTTTTGACGCCGGAATTATCCTTACGGAGAAGATTGCGGAAGGATATCAGGCGGGAGAAAAGCTGATTCTCTGCCAATAAGAATCGAGCTAGTCGATTTTGTAGCATGCCATTTCATAAGGAATAAAATATCCCTGCGCATGCCGGCATACAGGGCATACCGGCGGTGCCTGATTCCCCTCGTGGATATAACCGCAGTTGGTACACATCCATTTGGACACCGCTTTCGGCTGATACCATGTGCCGGACTCCAGCATTTCTGCCAGCTTTGCAAATCTCTGCTCGTGGACATGCTCGATTTCCGCAATCTGATGGAAGGCGGATGCCGCTTCGGAGAATCCCTCTTCCCGGGCGATATTTCCGAATGCCTGATAGACATCGGCAAATTCTTCGTGTTCATTGTGCTCTGCAGCGTGCAGAAGTTCAGGCAGGCTCTCCTGCTGGTCTACGGGATAGCTTCCGTCGATATGGATTGTCTGTCCTGACAGGTCTTTCAGAAGCTCATAAAAGCGTTCGGCATGGGCGCGCTCCTGATCGGCGGTATAGCGGAAGATCTCTGCGATGGTGAGCATTCCATCTTTCTCCGCCCGTTCCGCCGCGATTGTATAGCGGTTGCGGGCCTGGCTTTCTCCGGCGAAAGCTCTCATGAGATTTTCTTTTGTCATACTTTCAGAAAAATTAACAGCCATGATACACACTCCTTTTTCATTTTAAGGAAAGTATGTGTCATGGCTGTCAATTTTATACATTTAATTAAATCCGATCAGACGTCTCGCCACGCTGTAGGCGAGGGAAGAAACCTTTCTGCCCGGGCGGCCCGGCAGGTTCATGGTCTGTCCGAGTATGCCGTAGCGGATCTTGATATAAGTCTTGTAATCTTTCCGTTTCAGATAATCCCAGAGCTCTTTTTTCTTGACCAGATTTTCCTGTTTTTTGGAACGGATGCACAGAATGGATGAGACTGTCATCATGATCGCCAGATAGTTGATCATATATTTTCTGAGTTTTTTACTCGTGATCATACGAAGCTCGTACATCGCTATCATTGTTTTTGTGACAAAAAGCTGCTGGTCGATCCTGCTGATCATGACCTTTTCATTGACCGACTGATCTTCGCGCCCGATGAAATACCGGTAGAAGTCTACGTTCAGGTAGTACAGCGTGCGCACATGGGGCAGCGGATAGTATACATAGATATTATCTACATAGAAAGTGTGTTTCGGCAGTTCAAGCTGGCAGAGCTTGAGCATCTCTGTGCGGTAGATGACGGAGTGCATCAGAATATACTGATCCAGCCGGAAGCGCCCGATATCGTCCCAGCGGAAGATCTGATTCTCCGGAAGTACGTTGTCGTATCGTATCACTTTCTTGTGTTCCATACCGACTTTTTCGTATACATAGTTTGCGATGACCATGTCGACCTCGGAGTCAGCATCTGCAAAACCTTTGACCGCATCGAGAATCTTAAGGAGAGAATCTGTGTCTACCCAGTCGTCACTGTCCACCACTTTAAAATATTTTCCCGTGGCGTGCTGCAGTCCGCAGTTGACAGCGTCTCCGTGTCCGCCGTTTTCCTTTTTTATGGCTTTCACGATAGTGGGATATTTTTCCTGATATCTCTCGGCTATTTTCTGCGTTCCGTCTTTGGAACCGTCGTTGACTACGAGAATCTCCACATCTTCCCCGCCTACGAGGATGGAGTTGATCGCCTTTTCCATATAGGCTTCCGAATTATAGCACGGTATGGCAAATGATATATATTTCATACTTTTCCTCCCTGAAGTAAGATAATCGTTGATTACTGTATAGTTTACCGCAAATTTATTTTTTTCACAACTCTGAAATCGAGAAAGACTGAACTGCAGCATTGTAAAATTTAATTTTTTCAGATATAGTAGAGATATCGGTTTTATCGGTACATGAAGTGTTAAGGAGGAGACCAATGAAGAAAAATGTGATCGTAGGGCAGTCAGGCGGACCGACTGCCGTAATAAATGCAAGCCTGTACGGTGTTGTATATGAGGCTCTGAACAGAGAAGATGTATGCGGAACCGTATATGGAATGATCAATGGGATCGAAGGCTTTTTAAATGATCAGCTCATGGATATGGAGCCGTTGGAGCGCTCCGGCGAACTCGAGCTGATCAGGACAACGCCGGGGTCCTATCTCGGATCATGCAGATATAAGCTTCCGGAGGATCTTGGCGATGAAGTGTATCCGAAACTGTTTGAGAAGTTTGAAAAGTACGGAATCGGATATTTCTTCTATATCGGCGGCAATGATTCTATGGATACTGTGAGCAAGCTTTCCCGCTATGCAGAAAAAACAGGAAGCGGTATCCGGTTTATGGGAATCCCGAAGACCATCGACAATGACCTGGTTCGCACAGACCATACGCCTGGATTCGGAAGCGCTGCAAAATATGTGGCTTCTACAGTGCGCGAGATCGCGGTCGATGCGTCAGTATATGACAATAAGAAGTCTGTCACCATCGTGGAGATCATGGGACGCCACGCCGGATGGCTGACGGCGGCCAGCGTCCTTGCACGGAAATTCGAGGGAGACAATCCGGTGCTGATCTATCTGCCGGAGATGGCATTTGATCCGGAAAAATTTATTTCCGATGTGAAAGAAGCGCTTGAGAAAGTCCCGAATCTGGTTGTATGTATATCAGAAGGGATCAACGACGGAAACGGAACATTTATCTGCGAACTTGCAAGCGATGTGGGCGTGGATAATTTCGGGCACAAGATGCTGACCGGTTCCGGAAAATATCTGGAGAATCTGGTAAAAGAGAAGATCGGAGTGAAGGTGAGATCCATAGAACTCAATGTGTGCCAGAGATGTTCCTCCTCAATGCTCTCAGGAACAGACCAGAAAGAAGCTATTGCCTCCGGCGCGTACGGTGTGAAATGTGCCATCGAGGGCGAGACAGGAAAGATGATCGGCTTCTCCCGTCTGCCGGGCGAAGATTATAAGATTGATTATGTGGCGGAAGATGTAAACCTGATCTGCAATCAGGAAAAGACCGTTCCCCTTGAGTGGATCACGGGGAACGGCTCGGATATCGGGCAGGAGTTTATCGATTATGCCCTGCCGCTGATTCAGGGAGAAGTCAAAGTGCCGGTGAAAGACGGGCTTCCGCTCTTTGCCTGCCGGAAATGACAGTCCGGTTGAAAGAGCGCTGAATTGCTGTGCCGGAACTGTGAAGGCAGAGCCGGAGGCATATCGGTCGCATCAGCACAGCTGTGTAGCGCAGCCTTTTCCCGCTGTCATCTCGATCAGTCCGCGCACTCCGCAGTGAACCATGCTTTTTACGGCGCTGTCCGTATAGAAAGCCATATGCTGGGTGTGGATAACATTTTTAAATTGTCTTAAATAAGCCATATCACGGTTGGAGAGGATATCGGTGCGCAGATCTCTGTGGACGATATCCTCTTCGTATTCTATGCAGTCAAGCCCCAGCGCCCCGATCTGCTCGGATTCGATGCCGGAGATCAGCGACTTGATGTCTGTGAGCGCGCCTCTGGCGCAGTTGATCAGCACAACTCCCTTTTTCATCAGCGACAATGTTTCAGCGTTTATCATATGATGCGTCTCCGGGGTGAGGGGAAGATGAAGGGAGATCACATCGGATTCTCGGTAGAGGGTTTCAAGCGGAGCATATTCAGCAAGAACTGCCACATCCGGATTTTCATACCGGTTATAGGCGAGGATGCGGCAGCCGAATCCCGACAGTTCTTTTATGACTGTGCTTCCGATCTGCCCGGTGCCTATGATACCCACTGTGAGATCTTTCAGTTCCCTGCCCATCAGTCCGGTGAGGGAGAAGTCGTTGACCTGTGTCCGCCAGAGCGCCTGTTTGTAATTGCGCAGACAGAGAAGCATCATCATGATTGTATAATCTGCCACGCCATGGGGATCGTAGCGTGCATTGCACACATGAAGTCCGATTTGGCGTGCGTAATCAATGTCAATGTGATTATATCCAATCGTTCTTGTAGACAGGCAGAGAACGCCATGTTCTTTCATCATATCAAGCTCAGGTCTGCGGTAGTTGTACATACCGAGGACGGTGACGCCGCAGCCGGATTCTAATTTTGAAATATTAGTCCTTGTGAGCCCTTCAGAATGCAGCTCCAGTTCGATTCCCGGGATTTGAGATAACTCTTTAAAATATTCCCTTTCATCATCTCTTACTTCAAATGCATATATTTTCATGAGTGACCTCCTGATCTGATTATTATTGGCTGCAGACCAGTATAAAAAACAGGGAAAATCCTGTCAATCCAGTGCTTTGACGCGGTAAAACGCAGCGGTGCAAAGCGGCGAATCAGGCATCGGATGTAAAGCCTGAATTCAGGGTTGATTCTCAGGGGATATATGTTTAGATGAAAATGGTGATTAAACCGAACAAGAAACTGAGCAGGATCAACAGAGAAATATATGGTCATTTTTCAGAACATCTTGGAAGATGTATCTACGAAGGAATCTATGTGGGGAAGGATTCACCTGTTGAAAATGTGAATGGAATGAGATCCGATGTTGTTGAAGCGCTGAAGCGGATACGGGTTCCTGTGCTCCGGTGACCCGGCGGATGCTTTGCGGATGAATATCACTGGATGGATAGAGTAGGATCGGCAGATGCGCGAAAAAAGATGATCAATACAAACTGGGGCGGTGTGGTCGAAGACAACAGTTTCGGTACCCATGAATATTTTGAACTCTGCCGTCAGCTGGGATGTAAAACATATATCAACGGAAATCTGGGGAGCGGAACTGTCAGAGAAATGTCAGAGTGGATTGAATATATGACATTTGACGGAGTATCACCTATGTCCGAACTCAGGAAGCAAAACGGCCATATGGATCCCTGGAAAGTTGATTTCTTTGGAATCGGCAATGAGAACTGGGGATGCGGTGGAAATATGACCCCGGATTATTATGCGAATGAGTACCGGAGATATCAAACCTTTGTGCGTGACTATAATAGCGGACAGCACATTCAGAAGATCTGCTGCGGAGCATCTTACACTGACGAATCTTTCTGTCGATAAAAGTTTTGACATAGATGTTACGATTGTTGACAGAAGTGTTAAAAAGGTAAAAGGCGAGATCGTGACAGAAGAAATGCACGCAAAAAACACCTTTGAAGAACCGGAATGCGTTACAGTAAAAAAATTTGACAGAGTGCAGGTTACAGAGAAGGGAATCAGATTTACAATTCCGGCGTGCAGTGTCCTGCATCTTGAAGTGAGGCAGAACGCTTGTGGAGAATGATCAGCAACGGATATGCAGAGAATGTGCGCATTTACTAAATGGTATGTGCAGGATCTGCGGATGTTTCATTGAGATGCGTGCGGCGATAGCTGTGAGACACTGTCCTGACAGCACTCCTAAGTGGTAGAGTTTCATAGAAAAAACGGGGACTTGCCGGATTGCGATTATTTCTTTTTGTAAGGCATATGATTAAAAGAAGATGAGCATTTATATAATCGCAAATATGTAGAGGAGATCCAATGAGTCAGAAGGTGGAAAACATCCTTAATCTCGCCCTTGAGGCAACCCCGGAAGAGCGGGCGCGTTCCGGAGAGCTGGATGTCGGATATGATCCGGAAGAGCGGGAGTGGGAACTGATCGTAAAGTATTCCGGCAGTCTGGAATCTGTCAGGAGAATTGCGCCTTCGGTGACAGAACTGATGAACGGATATGCAGTGATCGTGATCCGGGAGGACCGAATTGACGAGCTTGCAGGTTTACCGGAGGTGGATTTTATCGAGAAGCCGAAAAGCCTTTATTTTCAGGCAGACGTGGGACGGCAGGTTTCCTGCATCGACACTGTCCAGAGGGCGCCGTACGATTTGAGCGGCCGTGGTATTCTGGTCGGGATTGTGGACAGCGGGATTGATTATGAGAATCCGGATTTCAGGAACGAAGACGGGAGTACAAGGATCGTATCGCTGTGGGATCAGTCTATGCCGGGAAATCCTCCTGCCGGATATGCTGCGGGAAGTGAATTTACAAGGGAGGACATCAATGCGGCGCTGGAAAAGAGCACTTCAGGCGGATTCCCGGGATTAAGTACGGGGGCGGTCCTAAGCCGTGATATGAGCGGACACGGAACTGCGGTAGCGGGAATCGCGGCGGGAAACGGAAGAGGAAGCGAGGGGCGGATGTACCGGGGCGCGGCGCCGGAGGCGGAGCTTATTATTGTGAAAATGGGAACTCCAAGGCCGGAAGGATTTCCCCGCACGACCGAACTGATGATGGGTGTGGATTATGTGATTCGAAAAGCGCTTGAACTGAGAAAGCCGGTGGCTGTCAATATCAGTTTCGGCAATACATACGGCTCCCACGACGGTACATCTCTGGTGGAGAGGTTTCTGAATGATATCTCTGATACATGGA
>ERZ1643246.3914-NODE-3914-length-12258-cov-13.195526_pt1 | contig 12258 bp, 10 predicted proteins | sample MGYA00579265_ERZ1643246 | MGnify/ENA primary metagenome ERZ1643246 (study PRJEB29033, sample SAMEA4952261) | chicken gut metagenome | biome: Broiler Chicken; feature: Gastrointestinal Tract; material: Caecum | place: Ireland | collected 2018 | study: Broiler...
GGGGGACGGATCTGTATTATTACATTTCATTCGCTGGAGGACAGGATTGTGAAGAGCGCATTTCGAAAGAATGAAAATCCATGTACCTGTCCAAGCCATTTTCCTGTATGTGTTTGTGGAAAAGTCTCAAAAGGGAAAGTGGTGACAAGGAAGCCAATCCTTCCTACCGAGGAAGAAATGGAGTCCAACAGTCGTTCAAAGAGCGCGAAGCTCAGGATATTTGAACGTGCGTAAGTAACAGGGAGTAGTTAAGATATATGTTCTGGCGGGAAGGGGAGAGCCGGTCGGAACAAAACAAAGAAAGGGGCAGTTCGCTATGGCAGCAGGTTATCGCACATATAATTACAGAAGGGCTGATTATGGAAGCAGGAATCAGAGAGCATTCTATGTGTATGGAAATACTGTGCGCCAGGCGGAGCCTGTTCCGGCAAGGATGCCGAAAGCGCGTCCGGCACAGCCTAAGAGGGCAAGCCGCCAGGTGGCGAGAAACAGAAACAGGGCGATGAGTATCAGCCCGGCATATGCCGTATTTCTTACGATAGCGGCTGTGTGTGCAGTTCTCGTATGTGTACTGTATCTGAATTTACAGTCAGATGTAGTGAGCAGATCCGAACATGTTACGGCATTACAGGAGGAGCTTGCTGATCTTACAGAGGCGAACGATACGCGGTATAATGCCGCTGCAGATTCGGTCGATCTGGAAACAGTGCGCGACAAGGCGATGAATGAGATGGGAATGGTTTATGAATCTAAGGGCACAGTCGTGGAATATGACAGCCCGGCAAGCGATTATGTAAAACAGTACAGCGACATTCCGGAGAGCGGAGTGCTCGCAAAATCCAGTGATGCGTCCCGGTAAAGGATTCAGGCGCGACAGTTTATGATAAGGAACTTTGATATGGCCGGAAGAAAGAAAAAAAGAAGAAACAGGTTTGAATTTTTGACAAGAAAATTCCCCCTAAGAATGCAACGAAAGCTGGTAATGCTATTTATGGCAGTGATACTGGCTTTTGTTGTTCTTATAGGGAGGATTACATGGATCAACGCCACACGAGGCAGCAGTTACACAAAAGTGGTCCTTGACCAGCAGAATTATGACAGCAGAGTGATCGCTTTTAAGCGAGGAGATATTGTGGACCGCAATGGCACCAAGATGGCGACCAGTGAGCGTGTTTATAATGTAATACTTGATGTTGCTGTCATGACAAATAATGGAGACAGCAATGATTATATTGAACCTACGAAGGCTGTTTTGCAGGAGTGTTTCGGAATCGAAGGAAGCGTTGTAGACAATCTGATTGAGGAGAGACCGAACAGCCAGTATGAGATCCTTGCAGAAGGGATCGACTATGAGACAGCGCAAAAGTTCAATGCGATTGACGAGGACGATGAAAATTATCCTGATGTAAGAGGGATCTGGCTGGAAGAGGATTATACGAGATCCTATCCGTACGGAAGTATGGCAAGCGATGTGATCGGGTTTACCTATGCGGGCAATGCAGGAGCTATCGGGATCGAAAGTGCCTATAATGATATCCTGAACGGTACTGATGGAAGGGAATACGGATATTTTGATTCGGATTCCTCGCTTGAACGCACAGTAAAGCCGGCAAGAAATGGAAACACTGTTGTATCTACGATAGATGTAACACTCCAGAATATCGTAGAGAAATGCATTCTTGATTTTAATGAGGCTCATGCAGGAGACGGGGAGCTGGGCAGTAAGAATACAGCGGTCATGATCATGGATCCTAATACCGGAGAAATTCTTGCAGAGGCATCTTATCCTAATTTTGATCTGAATAACCCGAGAGATCTCTCGATCCTGTATTCGGACGAAGAGTGGCAGGCAATGTCAGAAGATGATCAGGTCCAGGCTATGAATGATCTATGGCGAAACTTCTGTGTGAGTGATGCGTATGAGCCGGGATCTACAGCAAAACCGTTTACGATAGCAGCGGGGCTGGAATCCGGAAAACTTACAGGAAATGAGACATATTATTGTGGCGGATCAAAAAATGTCCTTGGCACAGATATCAGCTGTGCTCATAAGGAGGGACACGGTACAGAAACAGTACAGGATGCTTTGGCGTATTCATGTAATGTGGCGCTGATGGATATGGCTCTTGCAATCGGACCGGATGATTTTACGAGATACCAGCACATATTCGGGTTTGGTGAATATACAGGGATCGATCTTCCCGGAGAAGCGGAGACGTCAGGACTGCTCTACAGTGCAGATAACATGACTGATATCGACCTGGCGACAAACTCCTTTGGGCAGAACTTTAATGTGACAATGACACAGCTTGCATCCGCGTTCTGTTCTCTGGTAAACGGCGGGTACTATTATGAACCATATGTGGTAAAACAGATCCAGGATGAAGACGGTAATGTAATCGAGACAAAGGATCCTGTTTTACTCAGAAAAACTGTTTCATCTGAGACGTCATCTATGATAAAACAGTATCTGAAGGCAACTATGGACTATGGTACTGGTCAGAGTGCCCAGGTAGAGGGGTATGAGATCGGAGCTAAGACAGGAACAGCAGAGAAGCTCCCCCGCGGAAACGGAAACTATCTGCTGTCCTATATCGCATGTGCTCCGGCAAGCAATCCGGAAGTGGTGATCTATGTAGTGATCGATGAGCCGAATGCGGATGTGCAGGCGGACAGCTCTCTGGTCCTCGGACTCTCAAAAGCAATCATGGAAGAGGCATTTCCATATCTGGGGATTACGACGATCGCGGAGAGTCAGGAGACGCTCCAGACAGAAGGTGAGGCTATCGGAGAGACTGAGTATACGGATTATGATGAAAATTATGAGGAGACATATAATAATCCGGATGGCTCTTATATAGATGAAAACTATGATCCGGATCTGGATGACTGGGCTTCGGGAGAAACACAGGAGTAAAAAAGGAATAACCCTGCAGAAGATGTAATAAGCTGTAACAACATCTTTTGCAGGGTTATTATAGTATGAAGAACAAAACATATAATAAGAAAAAGATTCTGGTCGTATTTATCTGTGCTGCATTAATTTTATGCGCTCTGATCGGAAGGCTGGTCTGGCTGATGATCTTTGATGCAGAATATTATCAGGAACTGGCCCAGGATCTGCATGAACGTGAGCGGGAGATCAAAGCTGCCAGAGGGGAGATCGTGGATCGAAACGGTGTGGTGCTGGCGACAAATCGGACGGTGTGTACCATATCTGTGATCCACAGTCAGATCGAAGATCCGGAGAGAGTGATAGAAGTGCTATGCTCGGAGCTTGAGATGGAGGAGAGCGAAGTGAGGGAAAAGGTTGAGAAGGTATCCTCTATGGAGCGGATTCGGACAAACGTGGACAAGGAGACCGGAGACAGGATCCGGGATTATGATCTGGCCGGGGTAAAGGTGGATGAAGACTATAAAAGATATTACCCTTTTGACGATCTTGCGTCGAGAGTGCTGGGATTTACCGGGGGAGATAACCAGGGGATCATTGGGCTGGAGGTAAAGTATGAGGACTATCTGAAAGGAACGAACGGGACGATTCTGACCGTTACAGATGCGCGGGGCGTTGAGCTTGACGGGGTGGCGGAGGACAGGATCGAACCGGTTGCCGGTGAGACGCTTCAGGTGAGCCTTGATTACAATATACAAGCGTACTGTCAGCAGGCGGCTGAGAATGTAATGGAGGAAAAACAGGCGGAGGCTGTGTCCATCCTTCTGATGAACCCGCAGAATGGAGAGATTTATGCCTGTGTGAATGTACCGGAGTTCGATCTGAATGATCCCTATGAACTTAATACTGGTGTGGATGCAGATTCTCTTTCGGATGAAGAGCTTCAGGATCAGCTGAACCAGATGTGGAGAAACCGATGCATCAATGATACGTATGAGCCGGGTTCTACATTTAAGATCATCACGGCTTCTGCCTGCCTGGAGGAAGGAGTTGTGTCTCTGGATGATACTTTCTTCTGTCCGGGATACCGTATCGTTGAGGACCGTAAGATCCGTTGCCATAAAGTGGGCGGTCACGGACAGGAGACATTTGTGGAAGGAATTCAGAATTCCTGTAACCCGGTGTTTATGGATATTGGTCTTCGTCTGGGATCGGACCGGTTCTACGATTATTTTGAAAAGTTCGGGCTTCTGAAGCTGACCAACGTGGATCTTCCGGGAGAGGCGGGAACGATCATGCACAGGAAAGAAGATATCGGGACTGTGGAGCTTGCTACCATGACGTTCGGACAGTCTTTCCAGGTGACGCCCATCCAGATGGCTGTGACCGTGAGCTCGATCATAAATGGCGGCACCCGGGTGACCCCTCATGTCGGAACAGCTGTACTGGACGAAAATGGTGAGATTGTAGAGAAATTTGACTATGAAACGGAGAAAGGAATCGTATCCGAAGAGACTTCTGAGACGATGCAGATGCTTCTCGAAAGCGTGGTGTCTGAGGGATCCGGGAAAAATGCTTATATAGAAGGGTATTCAATTGGAGGCAAGACTGCAACTTCCCAGACACTTCCGAGGAGCGCTAATAAATATATTTCTTCTTTTATCGGGTTTGCTCCTGCGGATGCCCCGCAGATTCTTGGCATTGTCATTATACATGATCCTCAGGGAGTCTATTACGGAGGCACCATTGCTGCTCCTGTCCTGCGGGACATTTACGACAATGTACTGCCGTATCTCGGGATTGAAAAAAACTAAGTGATGGTATATACTAAATGAGATGTTCAAAGGGGGAAACCCCTGTATGAAACGAAAGAGATGAAGAGGTGAATTTATGAGTAGTCATGTAGTGATCCCGGTGTTGATATCGTTCGCCGTAAGCCTTGTGTTGGGACCGGTCATCATTCCTTTTTTAAGAAAACTGAAGATGAAACAGACAGAACGGACGGATGGAGTACAGTCCCATCTGAAGAAAGCAGGTACGCCTACAATGGGCGGAATCATCATTCTGATAGCTGTTATCGTGACTTCACTTTTCTATGTGCGGGATTATCCACGTATCATACCGGTACTGTTTCTTACGGTGGCATTCGGTTTGATCGGTTTTCTGGATGATTATCTGAAAGTTGTGCTCAAGCGTTCTGATGGTCTGATGCCGATGCAGAAGATGGCTCTCCAGATTGTCGTCACCGCTATATTTGCGTTTTATCTGGTCGAGGTGGCGGAGGTTCCGCTGACCATGCTTGTTCCGTTTTCCGGTGGTTATTACTGGGATATCGGATGGCTGGCGATACCTGTCCTGTTCTTTGCAGTAATTGGAACTGTCAATGGTACGAATTTTACGGACGGACTTGACGGTCTGGCTTCCAGTGTCACGGTTCTTGTGGCTACATTTTTTACTGTTGTTGCAATCGGGACGAAGAGCGGGATCGAACCGATTACCTGCGCCGTGGTGGGAGCACTGCTCGGTTTTCTTCTGTTTAATGTGTATCCTGCCAGCGTGTTCATGGGAGATACAGGATCTCTGGCTCTGGGAGGATTTGTCGCAGGAACAGCCTATATGATGCAGATGCCGCTGTTTATTATCATTGTCGGTTTCATCTATCTGGTGGAAGTCGCATCTGTTATTATTCAGGTTACTTATTTTAAGAAGACAGGTGGGAAGCGTATTTTCAAAATGGCGCCGATCCATCATCATTTTGAACTCTGCGGATGGTCTGAGACGCGGGTGGTAGCAGTGTTCTCTGTTATTACGGCGCTGCTTTGCCTGATCGCTCTAATGGGGGTATAGTACAATGGAGTTAAAAGGGAAAAAGGTACTTGTATTCGGTTCCGGTATCAGTGGAGAAGCTGCGGCGGTATTACTCGACAAGGAAGGAGCTGATATTGTCCTCTATGACGGGAATGAAAAACTGGATGCAGACAGGATAAAGAGTGAGATATTAGAGAAGGCGGTACAGGGGAGTGAACATCCGTCCGGAACAGTCAGCATAGTGCTCGGAGAGTTCCCGGAAAAGATGCTTGATGAACTGGACTTGACCGTGATGAGCCCTGGAGTTCCCACAGATCTTCCTGTGGTAGAAAAGATGCGAGAAAAGGGAATTCCCATCTGGGGTGAGATAGAACTTGCCTATGTGTGCGGGAAGGGAGACGTGCTTGCCATTACAGGTACAAATGGAAAGACGACGACCACATCCCTCCTCGGGCAGATCATGAAGAATTATAAAGAGAGCGTGTTTGTTGTCGGAAATATCGGGAATCCTTATACAAGCATTGTGACAGATACCACAGAAGATTCAGTCATCGTTGCCGAGATGAGCAGTTTTCAGCTTGAAACGGTACACAGTTTTCGTCCGAGAGTCAGCGCAATCCTCAATATCACACCGGATCACCTGAACAGACATCATACGATGGAGGCTTATATTGCGGCAAAGGAACGGATTGCAGAGAATCAGACGTCAGAGGACTACTGTGTGCTCAACTATGAAGATGATGTGCTGCGAAAATTCGGGGAAAAGGTGAATGCACAGGTTCTATATTTCAGCAGCCGGCGTAAACTTAACAGAGGCGTATACTTAGACGGAAAGACAATTATCTGTCAGATTGATGAGCCGATATCTGTTTGTGATACAGATGAACTGCAGATCCTCGGCACACATAATTATGAAAATGCGATGGCAGCCGTGGCGATGGCATATGCATACGGTGTGCCAATGGACGTGATCCGAAAGACGCTTAGAGAATTCTCGGGAGTGGAGCACAGGATCGAGTTCGTGGCTGAGAAGAACGGTGTTGCTTATTATAATGATTCCAAAGGAACTAACCCCGATGCGGCGATCCGGGGGATTCAGGCGATGAACCGACCGACTGTGCTGATCGGCGGCGGATATGATAAAGAGTCTGATTATGATGAGTGGATCCGGGCATTTGACGGTAAGGTGAAAAAACTGGTGCTTATCGGTGCGACCAGGGAAAAGATTGCACAGACAGCGCGCAGCCTCGGTTTCACTGATATCGTAATGGCGGACAGCTTTGAGGAAGCCTTTGAAAAATGCGTAGAATATGCACAGCCTGGAGATGCAGTGCTTCTTTCGCCTGCATGTGCGAGCTGGGGAATGTTTAAAAATTATGAAGAACGCGGAGATAAATTCAAAGAACTTGTAGAACAACTATAAGGAGTGGATTTTGATTGGAGCGTTCCAGTAGTAGGAAGAGACATTATGACGAGACGCTGCTTACTGTGGTGATCATCCTTGTCGCGGTAGGGCTGGTGATGCTGTACAGCACCAGTTCGTACAATGGTGAGGTGAAGTTTCACGATCCTTACTATTATCTGAAGAAACAGGGGTTTGCTACATTTATCGGTTTTCTCGGTATGGTGATCGTATCGAGAGTGGATTATCACAGATGGGCAGTCCTTGCTATACCGGGCTATCTGGCTGCGATTACCTTGTCGGTGGCAGTTATGCTCTTCGGTGATGAATATAATGGGTCCAAAAGATGGTTGTCTTTGGGCCCTGTTTCTTTTCAGCCGTCGGAATTTGCCAAGGTGGCTGTTATCCTGTTCCTCGCATGTCTTGTGACCAAATATGTAAAACGGATGGATAAATTCCGGACACTGGTCCTTATGATGCTGCCGGTAGTTCCGATCGTGGCGCTGGTGGGGGCAAGCAATTTAAGTACGGCCATTATCATTCTCGGGATTGCCGTGGTGCTGATTTTTGTGGCAAGTCCGAAGTATTCTCAATTTATCTGGATGGGATCGGCTGGAATTGCGTTTATGGCCGTATTTCTTGCTATGGAGAGCTACAGGTTGGAGCGGCTTGCAATCTGGCGGAATCCGGAACAGTATGAGAAAGGCTATCAGACACTTCAGGGGCTGTACGCCATTGGAAGCGGCGGATTGTTCGGAAGAGGACTGGGGAACAGCGTACAGAAGCTGGGGTTTCTGCCGGAAGCGCAGAATGACATGATCTTCTCCATTATCTGTGAGGAACTGGGACTGGTGGGAGCGGGCATTATCATCCTGCTGTTTTTTCTCCTGATCTGGAGATTTTTCGTGATCGCGACAAAAGCGCCGGACCTGCTGGGAGCTCTTATCGCGTCCGGAGCGATGGCACATATGATGATACAGGTAATCTTAAACATCGCGGTTGTTACAAACTCCATCCCGAATACCGGGATTACGCTGCCGTTCATCAGCTACGGAGGAACTTCGGTAGTATTTTTGCTGTTGGAAATGGGACTTGTGCTTAGTGTGTCCGGTCTGGTAGAATAAGAGAGCAATGCGTCGTGAAATACAAAGGAGGCATTTTAAATGAAGAAAAAGAAACGAAGGAAGATATGGCCTGTCCTACTTGCCATACTGATGACCCTGATCGTTCTGGCAGCGGCTGTTGTGCTGCTGTTTCGTACGCGGGCGGTGGAAGTGGAGGGAAATTCCTATTACAGTGAGAATACGATCTCCACATGGGTGCAGAGAGACAGGCTTTCAGTTAATACATTATATATATTGATCAAATATGATTTTCTGGATGCAGATCTGCCGGCAGGGATCGATCAGCTGAATGTTTCCCTGAAAAATCCATGGACTGTTCGTGTGACAGTTGAGGAAAAGGAGATGGCAGGGTATGTTGATTATGACGGAGCATATCTTTATTTTGACCGTACGGGCCTGGCTGCTCTGAAGACGAAGAAACAGATCGAGGGTGTCCCGTATATAGAAGGGCTGACGTTTGATGCCGCAGCAACGGAGATCGGTGCGACACTTCCCGTGGAGGATGACAGTATCTTTGAAAAGATTGTAGATGTCTCGAGAAATCTGAAGAAATATAGTCTGACTCCTGACAGGATTTCCTGTGCGGAAGGAGACATAAAGATATATTTCGGGTCAGTGGAAGTATTACTTGGTGATGACGATTATGAAGAGAAACTTCAGCAGGTTCCGCCGATACTGGAAAAATTGTCAGAATTGTACCCGGATACTGCCGGTACACTGCATTTGGAGAATTATGACTCGGAATCAGAGTCGATACCGTTTGTACCGGCCGGGTAACCGGTATGCCGCCATGCAAAGCTCGATTACGCTGCGCTCCATCTCGCTTTGGCTAAACGCCAAATACAGATATATCCATATGATCTGTTACAAGCAAGCTTGCACAGCTCATATGAATATATCTATGCATGGCTAAATAGTATAAAAAATCAGAAAAATAGGAAAAAATCTATTGATTATTTACGGAAAAGACTTTATTATATACTTATTGGATTGTAGGTTCAATAATAAAAGGGATGTATAAGAAATTAATAAGACGACAAAGGAGGAAATACTCTTGTTAGAAATTAAGACCAATGAATCAGAAGCGGCCGCAAGAATAATTGTTGTCGGAGTAGGCGGCGGCGGAAATAACGCTGTGAACCGCATGATCGATGAACAGATTGCGGGTGTGGAATTTATCGCAGTTAATACAGATAAGCAGGCGCTGCAACTCTGTAAGGCGCCGACTCTTATGCAGATCGGTGAGAAACTTACCAAGGGTCTCGGTGCGGGTGCACAGCCTGAAGTAGGAGAGAAAGCAGCAGAGGAAAGTTCAGAAGAGATCTCAGCAGCACTCAAAGGTGCGGATATGGTATTCGTTACCTGCGGTATGGGCGGTGGAACAGGTACAGGAGCAGCTCCGGTGATCGCGCGGATCGCCAAAGAGCAGGGCGCTCTGACTGTTGGTGTCGTTACAAAGCCGTTCCGTTTTGAGTCTAAGACGAGGATGCAGAATGCACTGAACGGTATTGATAAATTAAAAGAAAATGTTGACACGATCATCGTGATCCCGAATGATAAACTTCTGGAAGTTGTTGACAGACGCACGACAATGCCTGAGGCGCTTAAAAAAGCGGATGAGGTACTTCAGCAGGGTATCCAGGGTATTACGGACCTGATCAATGTGCCGTCTCTGATCAATCTGGATTTCGCAGATATCCAGACAGTTATGAAGGACAAGGGTATTGCACATATCGGTATCGGTTCCGGACGCGGCGACGACAAGGCTCTCGAGGCTGTCAAAGAAGCAGTTGCAAGCCCGCTGCTTGAGACAACGATCCAAGGTGCTTCCAATGTCATTGTCAATGTATCCGGTGATATCACTCTTATGGATGCTTCTGATGCAGCTGATTATGTACAGGAGCTTGCAGGAGAGAGCGCAAGCATCATCTTTGGTGCTATGTATGATGATACGAAGTCTGACGAGTGTACGATCACTGTCATCGCGACAGGCCTGCACAATGTAGGCGGCAGTGCGTCCAAGCTCAAAGCAAGACTGGAAGGACAGCAGAAAGTCGGATCGATCCTGCCAAACGGCGAGTCACCGGTGAGAAGCCGTCTTGACAGCGAGAAGCGGACCGGTTCAACAGGTGCTGCAAGACCACAGGGCGGTACAATGCCGACACTTCAGCCGAGGACTCCGTCCAGCAATGTAAAAGAACAGTCTATCAAGATCCCGGATTTCTTTAAGAAATAAGGGTACATAAAAGATACAGCATATCAGTAAGACTCTGTGTGGAAATATTCCACACAGGGTCTTTTTTGTCGAAATATATCTTTTTTGTCTGTCATCATCTGACAAATTTTATTCCCATTCAGGCGATATAATAAATTCCGGATTGTTACCGGAGGGAAAGAAGGTGAGACATGTACTATGAGTTGTACATAGATGTGTTTTTTCTGGAGAATTTCATGTTGGACAGTCTTCTCCTTCTGATCGTAAACCGTTTGATGAATAATGGGCGGCCTTATAGCCGGCTCCTTCTGGGCGGCGCACTCGGCAGCTTCCTGACCTGCCTGGTGATTGCTGCTCCGTTTACCGCAATGATCAAGCTGCTTGTTTTTCATATAATAGTGAGCAGCGCGATGTTATGCGCAGGACTTCGGATTTTGCGGCTCTCGCAGTTCGTACAGGCATTCGTGCTTTTGTATGTAGCGGCTCTTCTGACAGGCGGAGTAATGCAGCTGTTTCGTCCGTATATGCGTTATGTGAGTATATTTTATGCCGCAGCTGCTGTAAGTTATGTGATCATCCTGAAATTGTGGAAAATGATCTCATATATGCACAGGCGGCAAAGCATGATCCTGCGAGCGACACTGTACACAGATCAGGGGGAAAAGCCGGTGAAAGCCCTTCTCGATACAGGAAATGAACTGAGAGACTGTTATACGGGTGAACCGGTGAATATCATCACCCCGGAGACAGCGGCAGAAATATCAGATCATATAGAATTGGAAAAAGGGTTCCGTCTGATTCCTTACCGCTGTGTCAGCGGGGAGTCGGTGATGAAAGTATTCCGGGTGAAAAGGATATGCGTTCACATGGAAGAGGATAGATGGATAGAAAATCCCCTGCTCGGGATAGGAGAAGAGAGTCTGTCCGGTGACAGAGAATATGAAATGATCCTGAATCCGGCAATCTTTTCCGGATAAGATCATAATTTAAATATAAGATTAGGAGGAGACTGGATGTTAGTAAATGCAGCAGTACCGCACAAATTCAGGATGCGGATCATACCGGATATCAGAAGCCTGATATTTGGGAGCGGGAAAGAAATCCATTACATAGGAGGAACAGAAATCCTCCCGCCGCCGTTGGAGAGCAGTCAGGAGAAGGAGATGATCAGCCGGCTGGGCACAGAAAACGATGAAAATGCAAAAAAGACGCTTATTGAGCATAATCTTCGTCTTGTTGTTTATATTGCAAAGAAGTTTGATAATACTGGGGTAGGAGTGGAAGATCTGATCTCCATAGGCACAATCGGGCTGATCAAGGCAATCAATACGTTTAATCCTACGAAGAAGATCAAGCTGGCCACCTATGCTTCCCGATGTATTGAAAATGAGATTCTGATGTATCTGAGGCGTAACAGCAAGACAAAACTTGAAGTTTCTATCGATGAACCCCTCAATGTGGACTGGGACGGAAATGAACTGCTCCTGTCAGATATCCTCGGAACAGACGAGGATACGATATACCGTGACCTGGAAAATGAGGTAGAGAGAAAGCTTCTTATCCGGGCGCTCAATAAACTCTCTAACCGGGAAAAACTGATCGTAAAGATGCGCTTCGGGCTTGATAATCCTGAAGGACGGGAAAAGACACAGAAAGAAGTGGCAGATCTTCTCGGAATCTCGCAGTCTTATATCTCCAGACTGGAGAAGAAGATTATGCAGAGGCTAAAAAGAGAGATGGTGCGCTATGAATAAAAATTCCGATTTTTCGTACCGACTCAGGAAAGGAAAATCGTTTGAAAAGGGAGCAGATACGG
>ERZ1643246.3915-NODE-3915-length-12258-cov-8.214128_pt1 | contig 12258 bp, 12 predicted proteins | sample MGYA00579265_ERZ1643246 | MGnify/ENA primary metagenome ERZ1643246 (study PRJEB29033, sample SAMEA4952261) | chicken gut metagenome | biome: Broiler Chicken; feature: Gastrointestinal Tract; material: Caecum | place: Ireland | collected 2018 | study: Broiler...
TCAGAAACTGTTTAAGATTTCTTGAGAAGGATACCGTATACTAGAATTATGTTAAAATGTGCAAGAAAACGGACGAGAAGGAGAGCCTTTATGGAAAAACGGGAACAGAGGAAAAAGCGGGCTGTGGCGCTGGTGTGCCTGGGATTGTTTGTGGCATTTTCCCTGGCAGTGTGCTGGTTTGTGGGCAAGCCCATGCTGCAATTTGTCTCCCAGCCGGAGCAGTTCCGCGCCTGGGTGGACAGCCACGGCTTTTGGGGGCGGCTGGCCTTTTTGGGCATGGTGGCCTTCCAGGTGATTATCGCCATTGTGCCGGGAGAGCCCCTGGAAATCGGCGCGGGGTACGCCTTTGGCGCGGTGGAGGGCACCTTGCTGTGCATCTTGGGCACCACCTTGAGCAGTGTCCTCATTTTCTTGGTGGTGAAGAAGTTTGGCATGCGAGTGGTCACCCTGTTTGTCTCCGAGGAAAAGATACGCTCCTTTACATTCCTGCAAAACACCCGGCGGCTGAACCTTATCGCCTTCCTTCTCTTTTTCATCCCCGGCACGCCCAAGGACGTGCTCACCTATGTTGTGGGCCTAACGCCCATGCGCCTGCCCACCTGGGTGCTCATCACCACCGTGGCGCGCATCCCCTCGGTTATCACCTCCACCATTGGCGGCGACGCCCTGGGCACGGAGAACTACCTTTTCGCGGTGGTGGTGTTCGCAGCCACGGCCCTTATCAGCGGCGTGGGGGTGCTGGTGTACCGGCAGATCACCAAGCACCACCAGAAAAAGGAGCAGGAGCGGGAGGCCGCCGAAAAGGCCGGCCACAACGCACTGGATGGCTCCGCTGTATAAAACAGTGAATACGCCGCATACTATGGCGGATGGCGGAACGAATCCTGCCGGAAAAGCGGCAAATGTTTGTGTAAAAGTGCGGGAGCGGCCCTGAAAATGGGGGCGCTCCTCTCTTTTTTGCAAAAAATATGAATAAATATGCAATAACACCTTGATTTTTCCGAAAACGGGTGTATAATAACAAGTGTCACAAGACAACGCAACGATTTTGAAATTGAAATAAAAGGAAGGGACCCATCATGGCAAACGAGATTAAGAAGGTTGTGCTGGCCTACTCCGGCGGCCTGGATACCTCTATCATCATCCCCTGGCTGAAGGAAAACTACAACAACTGCGAGGTCATCGCGGTTTCCGGCGACGTGGGCCAGGGCACCGAGCTGGACGGCCTGGAGGAAAAGGCCAAAAAGACCGGCGCCTCCAAGCTGTACGTGCTGGACCTGAAAGAGGAGTTCATCCAGGATTACGTCTACCCCACGGTGAAGGCCGGAGCTGTGTATGAGAACAAGTACCTGCTGGGCACCTCCTTTGCCCGGCCCATCATCGCCAAGGGCATTGTGGACATCGCCAAGAAAGAGGGCGCCGACGCCATCTGCCACGGCTGCACCGGCAAGGGCAACGACCAGGTGCGCTTCGAGCTGGCCATCAAGGCCTTCGCCCCGGATATGAAGATTATCGCCCCCTGGCGCATTTGGGACATCAAGTCCCGCGAGGAGGAGATTGAGTACGCCGAGGCCCACGACATCCCCCTGAAAATCAGCCGGGAGACCAACTACTCCAAGGACAAGAACCTGTGGCACCTCTCCCACGAGGGCCTGGATTTGGAGAACCCCGCCAACGAGCCCCAGTACAACAAGCCGGGCTTCCTGGAGCTGGGCGTCTCCCCCGAGCAGGCTCCCGACGAGCCCACCTACATCACTTTGCACTTTGAGAAGGGCGTGCCCACCCAGCTGGACGGGGAGACCCTCACCGGCGTGGAGATGGTGTCTAAATTGAACGAGCTGGGCGGCAAGAACGGCATCGGCCTGGCGGACATCATCGAGAACCGCCTGGTGGGCATGAAGTCCCGTGGCGTCTACGAGACTCCTGGCGGCACCATCCTCTACCACGCCCACAACAAGCTGGAGGAGCTGTGCCTGGATAAGGAGACCTACCACTACAAGCAGCAGGTGGCCTTAAAGTTCGCCGACCTGGTGTACAACGGCCAGTGGTACACCCCCCTGCGCCAGGCCCTGTCCGCCTTTGTGGACTCCACCCAGGAGACCGTCACCGGCGACGTGAAGCTGAAGCTGTATAAGGGCAACATCATCGACGCGGGCGTCACCTCCCCCTACTCCTTGTACGACGAGGAAATCGCCACCTTTGACGAGGACGAGGTGTACAACCAGGCCGATTCCGCCGGGTTTATCAACCTGTTCGGCCTGCCCATCAAGGTCCAGGCGAAGAAGGGTTTGACCTACGACAAGTAAAGCGCTTTTCCCGTGGAAAAGTGGAAAAATCCAAAAGGTGAGGGCGGACAGTCGTCTGCCCTTTCCTGCTTCCCAGGGAGGGAAAACAGGTGGAGCTTGTAGACATATACGACGCCCAGGGCCGCCCCACCGGCAAGGTCCAGGATAGGGAAGCTCCCCTGGCCGCGGGGGAGTACCTGCTGGCTGTGGGCGTGTGGATTGTGGACGGGGAGGGTAACATCCTCCTCACCCAGCGCAGCCCGGAGAAGCGCTGGGCCCCCGGCAAGTGGGAGAACACCGCCGGCCACGCCCAGGCCGGGGAGGACTGCCCCGCCGCCATGGCCCGGGAAATCCGGGAGGAGATTGGCCTGGAGATTGCCCCGGAGCAGCTGGTCCCCCTGGGCAGCAGCCCAGCCACCGGCCACTATATCGGCGAGAACTACGGCCTGCGCTTGCGCCAGCGGCCGGAGCGCCTCACCTTCCAGCCGGGGGAGACCTGCGCCGCCAAGTGGGTCACCCCCGAGGAGCTGGAGCGGATGGCCCAAAGCGGGGAGCTTTCCCCCTCGGTGCTCTCCCACCTGGAGGGCAGCTACCGGGAGGCGTTCCTCCAGTTTATCGGCCGCCAAGGCAGCACTTTGTTAAGGAAAGGATGAAGCCCCATGAAACTGTGGAAAGGCCGCTTCCAAAAGGAAGCCGACCCCAAGACCAACGACTTTAACTCCAGCATCTCCGTTGACAGCCGGATGTACCGGGAGGACATAGAGGGCAGTATGGCCCACGCCACCATGCTGGGGGCGTGCGGCATCATCGAGAAAGGCGAAAGCGAGAAAATCGTGGAGGGCCTGCAGGGCATTTTGGCCGATTTGGATTCCGGCGCTTTGATGATCGACCCGGACGCCGAGGACATCCACACCTTTGTGGAGGGGGAGCTCACCGCCCGCATCGGCGACGCCGGCAAGCGCCTGCACACCGCCCGCAGCCGCAACGACCAGGTGGCCTTGGATGTGCGCCTGACCCTGCGCAAGGACTGCGCCGCCGTCCAGGCCCAGCTGAAGGACTTTGTGAAAGTGCTGTGCCATAAAGCGGAGCAGTACGCCGCCACCGTCATGCCGGGCTACACCCACATGCAGCGGGCCCAGCCCATCACCTTCGGCCACCATCTCATGGCCTACGCCGAGATGCTGCTGCGGGACCTCTCCCGCCTGGAGGACGCCCTGAAGCGCATGGACGTCATGCCCCTGGGCAGCGGCGCCCTGGCCGGCACCACCTACCCCCTGGAACGGACCATCACCGCCAAGCTGCTGGGCTTTTCCCAGATCAGCCAGAACAGCTTGGACGGCGTCTCCGACCGGGACTTCTGCGCGGAAATCGCCTTTGACGCCTCCCTCATCATGGTGCACTTGTCCCGCTTCTGCGAGGAGCTGGTGCTGTGGTGCTCCTGGGAGTTCCAATTCATCGAGCTGGACGACGCCTTTTCCACCGGCTCCAGCATCATGCCCCAGAAGAAGAACCCGGACATTGCCGAGCTGATTCGGGGCAAAAGCGGCCGGGTGTTCGGCGATTTGATGGCGCTGCTCTCCATGATGAAGGGCCTGCCCCTGGCCTACAACAAGGACATGCAGGAGGACAAGGAGGCCGTGTTCGACGCGGTGGACACCCTCAAGCTGTGCCTGACGCCCCTCATCCCCATGGTGGAGACCATGACCGTGAAGGAGGACAAGATGCGTGCCGCGGCCGCCGGCGGCTTTATCAACGCCACGGACTGCGCCGACTACCTGGTGGCGGAGAAGGGCCTGCCCTTCCGGGACGCCTATAAAATCACCGGGGAGCTGGTGGCCCTGTGCATCCAAAAGGGCCTCACTTTGGAGACCCTGCCCCTGGAGGCGTACCAGGCTGTATGCCCCGCCTTTGATGAGGGCGTGTACGGCGCCATCTCCCTGGAGAAGTGCGTGGGCGGCCGGAAGGTGCTGGGCGGCCCCGCCCCGGAGAACGTGAAAGCTCAGGCCCAGCGGGTGTTGGGACTGCTGGAAAAGGAGGGGGACTGACATGAAAACCATAAAAGTGGGCGTGGTGGGAGCCATGGGCTACGCGGGCAGCGAAATCTGCCGGCTGATTGCGGGCCATCCCCAGGCGGAGCTGGCCGCCATCAGCTCCGTCAGCTTTGAGGGCATGGCCCTCTCCCAGGTGTACCCCGCCTACAACCAGATGATTGATTTGGTCTGCGGCACCCAGGACCAGGTGGTGGAGCAAAGCGACGTGGTCTTCGCCGCGCTGCCCCACGGCCTCTCCCAGGACTTGGCCGCCCAGTGCGACGCCTTGGGCAAGACCTTCATCGACATGGGCGCGGACTTCCGCCTGGAGGACGAGGCCGCTTACCAGGAGTGGTACGGCGGCGCCTACCAGGACAAGGCCCTCCACGAAAAGGCCGTGTACGGCCTGCCGGAGTTTTTCCGGGAGAAGATTCGGGGGAAGAAGGTCATCGCCAACCCGGGCTGCTACACCACGGCGGTGCCCCTGGCCTTGGTGCCCGCCTTGGAGGCCGGGCTTATCGAGAGTGACGGCATCATCGCCGACTGCAAATCCGGCGTCACCGGCGCGGGGCGCAAGCCCACCCAGGGCAACCACTACCCCGAGCTCAACGAGAGCTTCACCGCCTACAAGGTGGCGGCCCACCGCCACACCCCGGAGATTGAGCAGACCTTGTCCAAGATGGTGGGCAGCCCCCTGAAGGTGACTTTCGTGCCCCATCTGCTGCCCATCAACCGGGGCATTTTGGCCACCTGCTACGCCAAGCTGAAGCCCGGCGTCACCGAGGACCAGCTGTGGGAGGCCTACCACGCCCGCTACGACGGGGAGTACTTCGTCCGCCTGCTGGAAAAGGGCCAGGTGGCCAACGTGAAGAACGTGCGCTACAGCAACTTCTGCGACGTGTCCCTGTTTGTGGACAGCCGCACCGGCACCTTCATCGCCATCTCCGCCATCGACAACATGGTCAAGGGGGCGGCGGGCCAGGCCATCCAGAACATGAACCTCAGCTTCGGCCTGGAGGAGACCGCGGGACTGACTATTGTCCCTCCGGCCTTCTAAACAGGGGAACCACATAGATTAAGTAGAGAGAGGGGAATCCACCTATGAAGATGATAGAAGGCGGTGTCACAGCGGCCCAGGGCTTTGTGGCCGGGGGCATCCACTGCGGCATCCGCAAGAATAAATCCAAGCCCGACCTGGCCATGATTTACAGCGAAAAGCCCTGCGCGGCAGCCGCCGTGTACACCCAGAACCTGGTAAAGGGCGCGCCCATCCTGGTCACCCGGAAGAACATCGCGGACGGCGCCGCCAAGGCTGTCATCTGCAACTCCGGCAACGCCAACACCTGCAACGCTGACGGTGTGGAGAAAGCCCAGGCCATGTGCGATTTGGCCGCCCAGGCCCTGGGCATCGAGCCCCAGGATGTGGTGGTGGCCTCCACCGGCGTCATCGGCCAGGTGCTGCCCATGGAGCCCATCCAGGCGGGCATCCCGGAGCTGGTGAAATCCTTGAGCGCCCAAGGCTCCCACGCCGCGGCCACCGCCATCATGACCACCGACACCCTCCCCAAAGAGGCGGCGGCGGAAGTGGAGATTGGCGGCAAAACCGTAAAGGTGGGGGGCATCTCCAAGGGCAGCGGCATGATCCACCCCAACATGGCCACCATGCTGTGCTTTGTCACCACGGACTGCGCCATTAGCCCGGCCATGCTGGACAAGGCCATCCACCAGGTGACGGAAAAGACCTTCAACATGATTTCCATCGACGGGGACACCTCCACCAACGACACCTTCGCCATCTTGGCCAACGGCGCCGCGGGCAACCCGGAAATCACCGCCCCCGGCCCGGACTACGACGCCTTTGTGCAGGCCCTGGAGGCCGTGTGCCGCGCCCTCTCCAAGCTGATGGCAGGGGACGGGGAAGGGGCCACCAAGCTGCTCATCTGCCAGGTGGATGGGGCCGCCACCTTGGACATGGCCCGCACCGTGGCCAAAAGCGTGATTTGCTCCACCCTGTTCAAGGCGGCCATGTTCGGCGCGGACGCCAACTGGGGCCGGGTGCTGTGCGCCATTGGCTACTCCGGCGCGGCGGTGGACGTGGACAAGATCGACGTCAGCTTCCGCTCGGCCAAAGGCCAGGTGGACGTGTGCCAAAACGGCGCGGGTATTCCCTTCTCCGAGGAGGAGGCCTCCCTGGTGCTGGGGGAGGGGGAGATTGAAATCCTCATCCACCTGCACATGGGGCAGGAGAGCGCCCAGGCCTACGGCTGCGACTTGACCTACGACTACGTGAAAATCAACGGCGATTACCGCACGTAACGCCATGGGAAGGGGAGCTTCCATGAAAGTGAAACGAAAGGCCGGCCCGCCCCTGGGCCCCTGGGACATCGCCGCCTGTGTGATGGCGGGGCTCTTATACCTGGACGTGCTGTGCTTCCTCATCCTGACGGTGGCGGGCATAGGCCTGCTGCTGGTGTACGCCTTGGAGTGCGGCATCGTCACAGGTGTGCTGCTGCTTTTGGGGATGTTCCTGTATTTTCTGGGGAAATCCCGGGGCATGGGGAAGCTGTCCCGGCGGCTGCTTTTGGGCGGGCTCATCGCCGGGGGCGTGCTGCTGCTGCTCTTTGCCCTGGCCGTGGGGGCGCTTATCCTCTACACCGCTACCTACACGGCAGGGCTGTAAACTTCGCAAGGGGGAAACTGTGGTGGAATTTTCAAACAACCAGCGGGCGCAGGTCCTGGTCCAGGCCCTGCCCTACATCAAGAAATACGCGGGCAAAACCGTGGTGGTGAAATACGGCGGCAACGCCATGATTGACGAGGGCTTGAAAAACGACGTGATGAACGACATCGTGCTGATGCAGCTGGTGGGCATCAACGTGGTGCTGGTCCACGGCGGCGGGCCGGAAATCAACGCCATGCTCAAAAAAATCCAGAAGGAGAGCAAGTTCCTAAACGGCATGCGCGTCACCGACCAGGAGACCATGGACATTGTCCAGCAGGTGCTGGCGGGCAAGGTGAACAAGGACCTGGTCCAGCGCCTGGAGGACGCCGGCGGCAAGGCCGTGGGCCTGTGCGGCCTGGACGGTTCCCTGCTGAAAGCCGACCAGCTGGACACCCAGCTGGGCTTTGTGGGGGAGATTCGGGAGGTCAACGCGGAGATACTCCAGAACGCCTCGGCCAACGGCTATGTGCCCATTGTGTCCACCGTGGCGGCGGGGTACCACGGGGAGGTGTTCAACATCAACGCCGACGTGGCCGCCGCCCGCATCGCCGCTTCCTTGGGGGCCATGAAGCTGATTTTGATGACGGACGTCCGGGGCCTGCTGCGGGACAAGGAGGACGAAAGCACCCTCATCCCCGTGGTGAACGTCAGCGACGTCAGCCGCTTGAAGAAAGAGGGGATAATCTCTGGCGGGATGATACCCAAAATAGACTGCTGCGTGGACGCGGTGCGCCGGGGCGTGGGTAGGGCCCATATCATCGACGGGCGGACGCCCCACTCCATCCTGGTGGAGCTGTTCACCGACGAGGGCATCGGCACCATGTTCTATTAAGTCCGTGGCCGGACAAGACATGCCGCGCACGCCGCTTTAGGGCGGCGGAGCTGGGTGAGAGGCGCTAGCTTATAAGCCAGCGCTTGGGTTTAGGCGAGACAATGAAAAGTTTTGCCAGCTTTTTCAAAAGCTGCGGGTTGTAGGGCAGCGCCCTACGACCTTGACCTTGCCGCGCAGCGGGAAAGAAAACCAGGGCCAAGCCCGCACGGCGCGCAGCGCATAGGGCGCAGGCGCGGACGGCTGGCAGCGGGCCACGTCCAGAATGCTCAGGGCGGGCAAAGGCTGGGAAGGTTTTCCGCAAGCGGTCGCGGGAGGCCCGGACCCTTGTTTTGACAATGTCCCTGTTTTTTTACGGCTTACGCCTAGGGAAAAGGGGCAAGGCCCTAAGGCCCGGCTTTATTACCTGCAGCTTTTGAAAAAAGTTTGAGCAAAACTTTTACGCCGCTTCGCGGTTTACGATTCTATCATGTTGGGAGTGACTCCTATGACTTTTGAACAGGTCAAATCACAAGACCAAGCCTACATCCTCCACACCTATGGTCGGGTGGACGCCGCTCTGGTCAAGGGCCGGAACGCCCGCGCCTGGGATGTGGACGGCAAGGAATACATCGACTTCACCGCGGGCATCGGCGTCAACGCTTTGGGCTACTGCGACCCGGAGTGGTCCGCCGCCGTGGCGGAGCAGGCTGGGAAAATCCAGCACATGTGCAACTACTACTACTGCCCGGAGAACACCGCACTGGCCCAGGAGCTCTCCCAGGCCTCGGGCATGGCCAAGGCTTTCTTCTGCAACTCCGGCGCCGAGGCCAACGAGTGCGCCGTTAAAATAGCCCGCAAGTACGGCGAGAAGCGGGGCGCCTACCGCATTGTCACCTTGGAGAACTCCTTCCACGGCCGCACCCTCACCACCTTGGCCGCCACCGGCCAGGAGGGCTTCCACCGGGAGTTCCTCCCCCTGACAGAGGGCTTCCTCTACGCCCAGGCCGGGGATTTGGCAGGCATTCAGGCACAGCTGGACGGCTCTGTCTGCGCCGTGATGCTGGAGATGGTCCAGGGCGAGGGCGGCGTCATCCCCATGGACGAGGGCTTTGTAAAGGGCCTGGCCCAGCTGTGCCGGGAGAAGGATGTCCTCCTCCTCATCGACGAGGTGCAGACCGGCATCGGCCGCACGGGGCGCTTCTTCGCCTACCAGGGGTACGGCGTCCAGCCGGATGTGGTCACCTGCGCCAAGGGCATTGCCGGGGGCCTTCCCATGGGCGCCTGCCTGGTCAGCGAAAGGCTGGGGGACATCCTGCAGCCCGGCCAGAACGGCTCCACCTTTGGGGGCAACCCCATTGCCAGCGCCGCCGCCCGGGTGGTGGTGCGCCGGGTGTCGGAGCCGGATTTCCTCCAAAGCGTGTTGGAGAAGGGCGCCTACTTCCGGGAAAAGCTGGAGGCCATGCCCCAGGTGGAGTACGTCCGGGGCCGGGGCCTGATGCTGGGCGTGAAGCTCAAAGAGAAGGACGCCCACGACGTGCTGGTGCAGTGCGCCAAAGCGGGGCTGCTCATCCTCACCGCCAAGGAGCTGGTGCGGTTTTTGCCCCCGCTGACCATCACCCAAGAGGACATCGACCAGGGCCTGGCCATCTTCCAGCAGGTCCTGGCCCAGTGAAACAGCACAGCGTTTTTGCAGAAAGGACGGAACCCATGAAACACCTGTTAAAGCTTTTAGACCTCACCGGCCAGGAGATTCTGGACATCCTGAACCTGGCCGACCAGCTGAAATACGAGACAAAGCACGGCATTCCCCATCCCCACCTCCAGGGCAAGTGCCTGGGCATGATTTTCGAGAAATCCTCCACCCGCACCCGCGTCAGCTTTGAGGTGGGCATCAACCAGTTGGGCGGCTACGCCGTGGTGCTGGGGGCGGAAGGCTCCCAGATCGGCCGGGGCGAGCCGGTCCAGGACACGGCCCGGGTGCTCTCCCGGTATGTGGACGGCATCATGATCCGCACCTTCGGCCAGGACGAGGTGGAGGCCTTGGCCCAGTACGGCAGCGTGCCCGTCATCAACGGCTTGACGGATTTCTGCCACCCCTGCCAGGTGCTGGCGGACTTGATGACCATCCGGGAGTACAAGGGCTCTCTGGAGGGGCTGAAGCTGTGCTTCATCGGCGACGGCAACAACATGATGAACTCCCTTATCGTGGGCGGCCTGAAGGTGGGCATGAGCGTGTCCGTGGCCTGCCCCCAGGGCTACCGCCCGCCCCAGGAGATTCTGGAGTTCGCCGCCGGGTACGGGGACAAGTTTGAGTTGACCGACTCTCCCATGCAGGCCGCCAAGGACGCCGATGTGGTCATCACCGACGTGTGGACCTCCATGGGTCAGGAGGAGGAGCGCCAGAAGCGGGAGGCCGCCTTTGCCGGCTACTGCGTGGATGAGCAGCTCATGGCCCAGGCCAAGCCCGACGCCATGGTGCAGCACTGCCTGCCCGCCCACCGTGGCGAGGAAATCACCGAGGAGGTGTTCGAGGCCAACGCCCAGTACATCTTCGAGGAGGCCGAGAACCGCCTCCACGCTCAGAAGGCCGTGCTAGTGAAAACCATGGGCGGCCTCCAGGACAAGTAAAAAGCGCAGGGGAAGCGGCTTTCGGGCCGCTTTTTTGCCGCCAGGCCGCAACACACTTTTAACTTTTGTTTTGCAGGGGGCTGTGTTATGATAGTTTTACAATTCTATGCGATGCAGGTGATTCCATGAAATTTTACGTGACGCGCCACGGCCAGACCGCCTGGAACCGGGAAAACCTTGTGTGCGGCATCACGGACCTCCCCCTGGACGAGACCGGCAGGGAGCAGGCCCGGCAGACCGCCCAGAAGCTGAAAGACACCCACCTGGACCGGGTGATTGTCTCGCCCCTACTGCGGGCCCGCCAAACGGCGGAGCTCATCTGCCAGGGCCGGGCGCTGCCCCTGTCCGTCGATGCCCGGGTGCGGGAGCAGAACTACGGCATCTACGAGGGCGTCTCCCGTTTTGACCAGGGCTTCCTCTCCCACAAGCGCAGCTTCGCCACCCGCTACCCCGGCGGGGAGTCCCACATGTCCACGGCGGTGCGGGTCTACTCCTTTTTGGAGGACACTGCCCGGAACTGCCCCGGGGAGAGCGTGCTGGTGGTGTGCCACGGGGGCATCTGCCGGATCATCGAAAGCTATTTCCACGACATGACCAACGAGGAATTTTTCCAGTTCAACATGGGCAACTGCGAGGTGCGGGAGTACCAGCTGGAGCTGCCCCAAGGAGAGGGGGGAGAGACATGGTGACCTTTTACGGCTCCCACATCTGCGGCGGCTGCCGGGAGGCCAAGGAGCTCTTTGCCCAAAAGGGCTTTTCCGATTTCCAGTTTGTGGAAATCACCGAGAGCACCGACAACCTCCGGGCGTTTTTACAGCTGCGGGACCACCGGGAGGAGCTGCGCCAGGCCCGGGAGGCCGGGATGATTGGCATCCCCTGCTTTGTGCGGGAGGACGGCTCCATCACCCTGGAGGCGGCAGATGTGCTGAAAGAGGCCGGGCTGGGCTGTTAAAATTTCAGCAAAGCTCTTGAATCAACGGCTTTTTCCGATTATAATGGACACAGATTGGTATTTTGGGCGCACCTTCGCCCAGAAGAAAACAGAAAGCGAAAGGAGTACCAATATGAACTATTCCCATGAAGTGGAAAATATGTGCACGGTGAAGAAGGGCCCCCATCACGGCCCGGCTCCCATCCCGGAGGAGGGCAAGTGGGTTAAGTCCTACCAAATCTCCGATATTTCCGGCCTGTCCCACGGCGTGGGCTGGTGCGCTCCCCAGCAGGGCGCGTGCAAGCTGACCCTGAACGTGAAGGAAGGCATTGTCCAGGAAGCCCTGGTGGAGACTTTGGGCTGCTCCGGCATGACCCACTCCGCCGCTATGGCCGCCGAAATCCTGCCCGGCAAAACTTTGCTGGAGTGCCTGAACACCGACCTGGTATGTGACGCCATCAACGTGGCCATGCGCGAAATCTTCAAGCAGCTGGCCTATGGCCGCAGCCAGACCGCTTTCTCCGAGGACGGCCTGCCCATCGGCGCCAGCCTGGAGGACCTGGGCAAGGGCCTGCGCAGCCAGGTGGGCACCATGTTTTCCACCGGTCTCAAGGGCGTGCGCTACATGGAGATGGCAGAAGGCTACGTGCTGAAGATGGCCCTGGACGAAGAGGGCGAGGTCATTGGCTACCAGTTCGTGAAGCTGGGCAAAATGCTGGAGGATATCCGCCACGGTGTTTCTCCCGACGAGGCCTACAAGAAGAACATTGGCACCTACGGCCGTTTTGACGGCGCCGCCAAGTACATCGACCCCAGAGAAGAATAATTCCCCACGCGGATGAACTAAGGAG
>ERZ1643246.3917-NODE-3917-length-12255-cov-6.922049_pt1 | contig 12255 bp, 9 predicted proteins | sample MGYA00579265_ERZ1643246 | MGnify/ENA primary metagenome ERZ1643246 (study PRJEB29033, sample SAMEA4952261) | chicken gut metagenome | biome: Broiler Chicken; feature: Gastrointestinal Tract; material: Caecum | place: Ireland | collected 2018 | study: Broiler...
CGTCTCTTGAAATTGATATGGAATCGAAAGATAAAGAGATGTATGACTTAAAGCACGAACTGATCTCCGCTCAGATTAAGCTGGAAAATGCGGACAAGGCAATGAATGAGCTGAAGGAAGAAAACCAGGAGCTGCAGATGAAGATTGTGCAGCTGGAAACAGAAATGAAAAATCACCGAAAGAATTAGGGCTGTCGAAAGGACAGCCTTTTTTCGAAGTAAGGCAGGAATAGAAAGAGATGGAGAAAAAGAAGCAGAACAAAGAAGTGGAGATTCTGGCGCCGGCAGGTACCTACGAAGCCTTTCAGGCAGCGGTCCGTTCAGGAGCGGATGCAGTCTATGCAGGAGGCGGCCTGTTTGGAGCCAGAGCTTATGCCGGCAATTTTGATCAGGAGACGATGATCCGCGCGATCCAGGAGGCGCATCTGTACGGGAAAAAGCTGTATCTTACCGTCAATACCCTGGTGAAGGAGCGGGAGATGGAGGAGCGGCTTTACGCCTTTATCGCGCCCTTTTATGAGGCGGGCCTGGATGCGGCCCTTGTGCAGGATCTGGGGGTCCTGGCTTTTATCCGGGAGCGGTTTCCGGGTCTGGCCCTTCATGCCAGCACGCAGATGTCGGTTGCGGGGGCTCTCGGAGCGGAGTTTTTGAAACAATACGGTGTGGAGAGGATCGTCCCGGCGAGAGAGCTTTCCCTGGAAGAGATACGAAAGATGAAAGAGCAGACGGGTCTGGAGATCGAGTGCTTTGTTCACGGTGCCCTGTGCTATTCGTATTCCGGACAGTGTCTGTTCAGCAGTATGCTGGGCGGAAGGAGCGGAAACCGGGGACAGTGCGCACAGCCCTGCCGGCTGAAATATCAGGCGGAGGGGATGAAAAAGCCTTCCTGTATTCTGAGTCTGAAGGATATTATGGCGTTGGAGGATCTTCCGGATCTCATTGAGGCGGGAGTGGATTCCTTTAAGATCGAGGGCCGGATGAAAAAGCCGGAATATGTGTCGGAAACAGCACGGATCTACCGAAAGTACGCAGATTTATTCCTGGAGAAAGGAAGAAAGGGGTATCGGGTGTCCGAGGAGGACCGGATGCGCCTGATGGATCTTTATAACCGGGGCGGCAGCTGCCGAGGTTACTATCATATGCAGAACGGCGCAGAGATGCTCTCGCCGGACCGCCCGAACCATGCAGGGATTCCGGCGGCTCTGGCAGAGCGGCAGAAGGGACGGAGTCTTCTTTTGAAAGCGCTTGTGCCGCTTCATAAGGGAGACGTCCTGGAGCTCTCCCAGAAAGAAAATGTGACACTGGGGCAGGAGGTTCAAAAGGGCGGACAGTTCCAGATCCTTGCATCCAGGGGGATGGTTGTGAAGCCTCGTGCAGTGCTGGCGAGGACCAGGAATGCACAGCTGATTGAGGAAATCAAGGACCGTCTGAGACAGGCGGATATCCGAAGACCGGTCCGGGCGGAGGCTGTCTTCCGGGCAGGAGAGCCTTCCCGGCTTACGCTGGAGACGGGGGACATCCGGGTCTGCTCAGAAGGAATGGCTCCGGAACAGGCGAAAAAGCAGCCCCTGGACCGCAGCCGGGTAGAGAAACAGCTTCGAAAAATGGGCAACACGCCGTTTCGGGTGGAAGAGCTAGAGGTCGAAATGGACGAGGGCATTTTCTTTCCGATGCAGACGGTCAATGAACTGAGAAGAGAGGCGGCGGGAAAACTGGAAGAAGAGATCCAGAAGCAGTACCGCAGAGTGCTGCCGGAAGCACCGCAAGTCAGACAGGAGGACTGTGTTCAAAGAGACGGAGATCTCGGTGGGATGTCGGTGCTGGTGCAGACGATGGAGCAGCTGAAGGCTGCCGCAGAAGAGCGGACGGCAGACCGCATTTATGTGGAGAGTCATCTGGCGGTGGAGATAGCCGCTGACAAAGCAGAAATGGGAAGCCTCAGAAAATGGATGGAAGAGAGCGGAAGCGAATGGTATCTTGGTTTCCCGCATATTTTCCGGGAGCGGGCAGTCAGGCTTTATGACAGGATCTGGGAAAAGCTGGAGCAGTTTCCGTGGAAAGGCGCGCTCGTGAGGAATCTGGAATCTTTGGCATATCTGCAAAAAAAAGGATGGAAAAACAAGGTTCAGGCTGACCACCATTTGTACACATTGAACAAAAAGGCGGAAGAATTCTTGAAAAATGCAGGGATAAATGGTACAACAATATCATTAGAGCTGAACAGTCAGGAGATCCGCGAGACACTGATGGGAGGAGAAGAGCTGGTAGTCTATGGGTATGCGCCCATGATGATCAGTGCAGGATGTCTGAAAAAATCCATGGGGCACTGCGATGGAAGAGCCGGGATCACAAAGATGCAGGACCGGTATCAGAAGACGTTTTATGTAAAAAACTACTGTGATACCTGTTATAATATCATTTATAATACGGCTCCTCTTGTACTTCTGGACCAGCTGGATCAGATCGGAAATACCGGGATTGATCTTGTGCGGCTGGAGTTTACGTTGGAGAGCGGGGATGAGACGAGACGGGTGATGCGGCTTCTTGACGATGCGCTTCAAAAGAAGCGGGAATGCCCTCCGGCCTCAGAGCTGTTTGAGGAGTTTACGAGGGGACATTTTAAAAGGGGAATAAAGTAGGTGGCAATTTGTTTAACATTATAATGGAAATTTCAAAATATTTGATTCTGCTGATGATGGTGATCTACACATTCGAATGCTTCAGCGTATTCGGGTATCATGATGCCTATACGAAGATGTGGATTCTGCGGAGGCAGAGCATCTGGATTTTTATGATCCATTTTCTGGCGTTTCTGACCTTGTTTCTACGCCTTCAGGAGGCCAGAATTCTGGTGTTTTATGTCATCCAGGTAGCCCTCCTTGGGTCGATTATCCTGCTCTATGGATTTTTGTATCCCAAGGTGTCGAGGCTTGTAGTCAACAATATGTGTATGCTTCTGGCAGTCGGATTCATCATGCTGACGAGGCTGTCCTACAGCAATGCGGTCAAGCAGGCGGTCATTGTGGCGGCGTCCGCAGTCCTGTCTCTGGTTGTGCCGGTGGTGATCCAGAAGGTCCGGTTTCTTAACAAGCTGAGGATGCTCTATGCAGTGATCGGCGTTGTGGCGCTGGCAGCGGTTATCGTTGTGGGACAGGTGTCCAACGGGGCGATGCTCGGATTTGAGGTGGCAGGAATCAGCGTACAGCCGTCTGAGCTTGTAAAGATTGTGTTTGTGTTTTTTGTGGCGTCCAGTCTCTATCGGGCGAAGGATTTCAGAAATATCATCATTACGACGGCGGTGGCGGCTCTTCATGTACTGATTCTGGTTGCGTCCAAGGACCTGGGAGCGGCGCTGATTGTTTTTGTAGTATATCTTGTCATGCTGTATGTGGCGACCAGACAGCCTCTTTATATCGCGGCAGGACTGGGAGCGGGAAGCGTTGCTTCCGTGGCGGCGTACTTTCTGTTTTCTCATGTAAGGACGAGGGTGACCGTATGGAAGGATCCATTTGCGGTTTACAGTGACGGGGGATATCAGGTGGCACAGTCGCTGTTTGCGATCGGTACCGGAGGATGGTTTGGCCTGGGACTCTGCCAGGGGCTTCCGGATAAGATTCCGGTTGTGACGACAGACTTCATTTTCTCCGCAATCGCGGAGGAGCTGGGAGCTGTTTTTGCGATCTGTATCATTTTGATCTGTGTCAGCTGCTACATTATGTTTCTGAATATTGCGATGCAGTTAAGAGACGGCTTTTACAAGCTGGTGGCGCTGGGACTTGGAACCTGTTATATCTTCCAGGTATTTCTTGCGGTCGGCGGAGTCATCAAGTTCATCCCGTCTACGGGAGTGACACTGCCGCTTGTGAGCTATGGAGGAAGTTCCCTGTTAAGTACGATGATTATGTTTGCGGTCATTCAGGGACTGTATATTTTAAGAGAAGATGAGGAAGAGGATATTGAACGACAAAGAGAGAGACAATTACGGGCGAAGAGAAGACAACAGGCGCAGCAGGGCAGAAGATCTCGACCAAATGGAACGCGGTCTTCAGCGGGAGCTCCGTCGGGAGATCGAAGAAGAAACTCTAAGAACCGGAGCTCACAGCGTGTACGGAGACCGTAGACCAGCTCCGAGAAAGCCCGGAAAGGCAGAAAAGAAGAAAGAACAGCAGGAAGAACGACGCCGTGCCAAAAAGAAGAAAAAGGCGAATCGCCAGTATGTGTTTGTGACTTACTTTTTTGTGCTTCTTTTTGTAGGGATGATCGGCTATTTTTCCTATTACAATGTTGTAAAAGGCAAGGATATTATCAATGATTCCAGAAATCCGAGACTGAATCTGTATGAAAACCGGATTCTCAGGGGCTCCATTCTCGACAAGGACGGCAATGTGCTTGCCCAGTCTACGGAAAACGAGGACGGTACCCAGACAAGGAATTATCCGTATGAGGAGCTCTATGCCCATGTGGTAGGGTATTCGGACAAAGGAAAGTCCGGCCTGGAATCCGCACAGAATTTTCAGCTTCAGACGTCAAATGTGTCTTTCCAGACGAAGCTTTTGAATGAGTTCCGGGGACAGAAAAGTCCTGGAAACAACATCACTACCACACTGGATACGAACATCCAGCAGGCAGCGTACAAAGCCCTTGGAAGCAACAGGGGAGCAGCCGTGGTGATTGAACCAAGCACCGGAAAGATCCTGGCGATGGTGTCCAAGCCGTCCTACAATCCCAATACGATTGTGGAAGACTGGGACAGCTTAAATGCAAATACGGAAGGTATTCTCGTCAACCGCGCGACCCAGGGACAGTATGCTCCCGGATCTACCTTTAAGGTGGTGACCACACTGGCATTCATGCGCCAGAATCCGGATTATCAGAATTATTCCTACCGTTGTACGGGGGAGATTACCGCAGGGAAAAATGAAATTCACTGCTTTGGAAATGAAGTGCATGGAAGAGTGGATCTGGCGGATTCGCTTGCATATTCCTGCAACACATCATTCTCCAATATTGGACTGAGCCTGAATGTGGACAAGTTCCGGGATACAGCGGAAGATCTTCTGTTTGATTCCGAACTGCCGTGTCCTCTTGTCTATAACGAAAGCAGTTTTAATCTCAAAAGCGATGATGGGGACGCAGCCATTGCCATGACGGCATTTGGTCAGGGAAAACTTCAGGTGAGTCCGTATCATATGGCGCTGATTACTTCCGCCATTGCAAATAACGGCGTGCTGATGCAGCCGTATCTGGTAGATCAGATAACAAGTGCGGAAGGAGAAACGGTGGAGAAATACGTTCCGGAATCCTACAAAGAGCTTATGACTGCTGATGAGGCGGCCCAGTTGACCGAGTATATGCAGGGAGTGGTGGAATACGGTACGGCCCGTTCACTGAATTCTCTGGGCGTTTCCGTTGCAGGTAAGACCGGAACGAGTGAGTACAGTGATGACAAGGAAAAGACCCACTCCTGGTTCATCGGATTTTCCAATGTAGAGAATCCGGATCTTGCACTGGCTGTTGTCATTGAGAATTCCGACAGTACCGGAGATGTGGCGACAGATGTTGCGAAGAAGATTTTCCAGGCATATTATGCGGAATAGAGGGGCGGAATATGCGGTATTTGAAAGAACTGTACGTCAGTGAGGAATTAAAAGGCAGGGAAGAGGAGGTCATCGGACATCTGGAGAAGAAAGAGTTCCAGTTCCGGGTCTATCTGATCACCCTGCCGGAAAATGAAAAAAATCAGCTGGAGATTTACCACAGCGGCATGTTGAACCAGGAATGGTACCGGGATCGGGATGTGTTTGTGGTAGGCCTGGCGAAAGGATATCTGCAGGCGCTGGAGCTTGTGAGGCAAATTGCCGCCGAGACGGTGGAAAAGACAGGAGATGCGGATATCCGGCAGTATATTTTGAAGCGGCAGGGAAGTTAGTATGGTCATCGTACATATTTTATTGTGGATTCTAAAGGCGGCAGGAGTGTTGCTCCTTTTGATTCTGGGGCTTCTTCTGCTTGGAATTCTGATCGTCCTTTTCGTGCCGGTCCGGTATGAATTTTGTGCAAAGGGCAGTCTGGAGAAGCCGGAAGAGGCAAAGGGATGGATTTCCATCCGGTACTTTTTCAGCCTGATCCGGTTCCGGGCGGCGTATGAAAAACAGAAATTTCACTGGGAAGCAGGAATCGCCTGGAAAAAGATCGGGCAGGATAAGGAAGAGGAGATCGAGGAAGCAGCGCCGGAACAACAGGAGAAAGTGGCAGAAAGCCCTCAGGATCAGACGAAGAGACCGGAGCGCTCCTCCGAGGCCCCGGTAAAAACGGCAGAGAAAGGATCCGGATCTGAGGAAAAGAAGGATACCGGGACGAAAGGCAAAAAAGAGCAGAAGAACGAGCGGACCGCTCCGAAAGAAAGCAAGGGGCAGGCCGTCTGGAAGAAAATCAAGTATACATTTCACAGAATCTGTGATAAGATAAAGACGCTGTCCGAGATGAAGGACCGGGCAGAAGCATTTATAAAAGATGAAGTACATCGGGCAGCATTTGGAAAGGTGAAGTCCACGGTGTTCCGGTTTTTGAAAACATGGATGCCGAGAAAAGCGGAAGGGTATCTGGAGTATGGATTTGATGATCCGTATTACACGGGCAAGCTGTTATCCTATCTGGCGCTTTTTTATCCGTTTTTTGGAAAGTGGCTTCGTATTGTGCCTGATATTGAAAAAACCGCACTGAAGGGGCATGTGTATGTCAAGGGGCATCTCAGGATGTGCCATCTGGCGGCAGCAGCCATCCGACTTGTGGCAGATAAAAATATCCGCAGTACCGCGAAGGAAGTGCTGCATCTTGTGAAAGGGAAGAAGAAGGAGGAATCATAAATGGCAGAAAGCAATTTTAAATCAACGATGGAAGCATTGTTTCACGGAATGGACAATGTCATTTCATCCAAGACTGTAGTCGGTGAGGCGATTCATGTGAAAGATACGATCATCCTCCCCCTTGTGGATGTATCCTTTTCTGTAGGGGCCGGGTCTTTTACTGCTGACAAAAATGAAAAAGGGGCCGGAGGCCTGGGCGGCAAGATGACTCCGTGTGCAGTTCTGGTGATTCAGAATGGAACGACAAGACTGGTCAATATCAAAAATCAGGATACCATCACCAAAATTCTGGATATGGTGCCGGATCTGGTAGAGCGCTTCCGCTCCAGAGATGACAACAAGGTGACAGAAGAGGATGTCAACGAGATTCTGGATGAAGGGAAAAAAGAAAACGAATAAAAGACGGAAAAACAGCATATATAAAACCAAGGAATAAAACGGCAGGGATATCGGATGAGAAGAGTAGCTGGATTTGCATGCTTTATGATAGCGGCAGGACTGATTCTTTCGATGTTCCTGCCGGGTTTGGTATGGGATATCTGTATTACGGCAGTCTTTCTGATACTCGGATATCTTCTTTTCTGCTGTTAAAAGGCAAACAAAAAAACCAGGATGACAAGATTCCTGGTTTTTGTGTATGCAGAACTTATGCTCTTTCTACTTTACCGGATTTTAAGCAGGATGTACATACGTACATTCTCTTTGCTCCGCCTTCTGTTTTAACACGAACAGATTTTACATTAGATTTCCACATTTTTGGTGTTTTTCTATGAGAGTGGCTGACATTGTTTCCAAAATGAGCCCCTTTTTCGCAAATAGCACATTTCGCCATGATTACACCTCCTAACGCTCTTACTAGTCCCCGATTAAGAGGACTCACAACACTAATTATGATATCAGATCTATATTGGAATTGCAAGTGTTTCTTTTCCGGAAATCGGAAAAATTTCGCTGATTTCCGGATAACATGGAGAGTTCATGTTGTAAAATATGTGTAAACAAGGTATAATAAAGCAGAATACTTCATGGAAAAGAACTGAAAAAGTATAGATAGGAATTGGAGGTATCTGAATATGAAAGGCAGCATGAGTACGGAACTTGGAATTATCACCATTTCACCAGAAGTGATCGCCAAATACGCAGGCTCTGTCGCCGTAGAGTGTTTTGGGATCGTGGGAATGGCGGCAGTCAACATGAAAGACGGACTTGTAAGACTGCTGAAAAAAGACAGCCTGACACACGGCATTCACGTAGAGATCACGGAAGATAACAGAATCCGCCTTGACTTCCATGTTATTGTAGCATATGGAGTCAGCATTTCGGCTGTTACAGATAATCTGATCAGCAACGTAAAATATAAAGTCGAAGAATTTTCCAATATGCCTGTTGATAAAATCAATGTCTATATTGAAGGCGTACGGGTAATTGATTAATGTGGGAGGAACGTTGAGGTGGAAATGAAAACGATAAATGCAGACATGCTTGCGAAGATGTTCTTGGCGGGCGCACAGAATATAGAGGCAAAGAAAGAGTACATCAATGAGCTGAATGTGTTCCCTGTTCCGGACGGGGATACCGGTACGAATATGTCTATGACCATCATGTCGGCGGCAAAGGAAGTAATGGCGCTGGATCATCCGGGCATGAAGGAACTGGCCAAAGCCATCTCAGGCGGATCACTCCGGGGAGCCAGAGGAAATTCCGGCGTGATTTTGTCCCAGCTTCTGCGGGGATTTACCAAGGCGATCCAGGACGAGACGGAGATTGACGCGGCAGGGATCGCATCGGCATGTCTCCGGGCAAAGGAGACGGCTTATAAGGCTGTCATGAAACCAAAGGAAGGTACGATCCTGACCGTGGCAAAGGGAATTGCGGAGAAAGCGGAAGAGCTGGCCTTTGAGACAGATGACCTTTCGGTGATCTTTCCGAAGATTCTGGATCACGCTCAGGAAGTGCTGGATCAGACGCCGGAGATGCTCCCTGTATTAAAGGAAGCAGGCGTGGTGGATTCCGGCGGGCAGGGGCTGCTGGAAGTCCTGCGGGGAGCCTATGATGCGTTCCTTGGAAAAGAGATTGACTATTCATCTATTGAACCTTCTTCCGCACCTTCTGTATCCGCGGCGCGTAAGGCACCGATGGAGGAGAAGGATATCAAGTTTGGATACTGTACCGAATTTATCATTCTGACCGGGAGAGAGTTTACCGAACAGGAAGAGCAGGAGTTCAAGGCGTACCTGGAATCCATCGGAGATTCCATCGTCTGCGTGGCAGACGATGAGGTCGTAAAAGTGCATGTGCACACCAATGATCCGGGACTTGCCATTCAAAAGGCACTGACTTACGGACAGCTGACCAGGATGAAGATCGACAATATGCGGGAAGAGCATCACGAGAGAGTCATCCAGGAGGCAGAAAAGCTGGCCGCCCAGGAGAAAGAGAAAAAGCAGGAAGCAAAAGAGAGAAAGAAAACCGGCTTTATCGCTGTATCCATCGGAGAAGGAATGAATGAGATCTTCCGGGAGATCGGAGTGGACTATATCATCGAAGGCGGACAGACGATGAATCCAAGCACGGATGATATGCTTCAGGCGATTGAGGAAGTGAATGCGGATACCATCTTCATCCTTCCGAATAATAAGAACATTGTGCTTGCCGCAAATCAGGCGCGGGATCTTACGAAGGAGAAAAAGATTATCGTTATTCCGACAAAGACGGTGCCGCAGGGAATCACAGCGGTGATCAGCTTCTCACCGGAAGAGGATGACCAGGCAAATGAACAGACGATGCTGGAGGCCATTCAGACGGTCAAGACAGGTCAGGTAACCTACGCGGTCCGTGACACCAGAATCGGAGATAAGGAGATCCATGAGGGAGATATCATGGGAATCGGAGACGAGGGCATTCTTTCTGTTGGCACATCGATCGCAGGAACCGCAAGAGAGCTTCTGGACGAGCTGGTGACAGAGGATTCTGAGCTGATCAGCATCTACTACGGTGAGGATATTCCGGAAGAGGAGGCAGACCGCTTCGTATCCGAGGTGGAGGAAGCATACCCGGATCTGGATGTGGATGCCCACTACGGCGGACAGCCGATCTATTATTATGTAATGTCGGTAGAATAAAGTAAAATAGAAGAACACAGGAGAAGAGGATACTGAAAGGTATCCTTTTCCTGTATAAAGGAGAACAGTACATGAACGAGCATTCTAAGATCAGGGAGATCAAAGGAATCGGAGAGAAGACGGAAACGCTGTTTCACAAGATGGGCGTCTATACGGCAGGGGATCTTCTGCGATATTATCCGAGGACTTACGATATCTATGAGGCCCCGGTTCCCATCAGTGAACTGGAAGAAGGAACTGTGGCGGCGGTGGAAGGCAGCATCTTCGGAAGCGTCCAGGTCTCTCCGAACCGGAAGCTTCAGACGGTGACCGCCATGATCCGGGATCTGACCGGGACGCTGAAAGTTCTCTGGTTTCGGATGCCGTTTCTGCGGAACACCCTCCGATCCGGGGCACGGATCATCGTCAGAGGCAGGGTGGTGAATAAAAGAGGCGGGATTGTGATGGAGCATCCGGAGATCTTCCTGCCGGCAGAGAAGTATCAGGAGAAACTTCATACGATGCAGCCGGTCTACCCGCTGACAGCCGGGCTTTCCAATCTGACAGTCATCAAGGCGGTACGGGAGGTGCTGGAACACATTCATCTCCAGAGGGAGACGATCCCGGAAAGCATCCGCCAGAGATACCATCTCTGCGAGTATAACTATGCTCTGCGGGGGATCCATTTCCCGGCAGACAAGGAGATGTACCAGAACGCCCGGACCCGTCTTGTCTTTGAAGAGTTCCTGGAATTTGTGCTGGCAGTCCGCCAGATGAAAGAGGAGAAGGAGACCAGTATCAATCAGTGCCGGATGGAGCCGAAACAGGAGGTGGATGCCTTCCTTTCCAGTCTTCCGTTTGAGCTGACCAACGCCCAGAAGAAAGTCTGGGGGGAAATCCGCAAAGATATGCAGGGAGACTATACCATGTCCCGGCTTATTCAGGGGGATGTAGGATCCGGAAAGACGATCGTAGCGGTTCTGGCGCTTCTGGAAGCGGCCTACAATGGCTATCAGGGGGCCATGATGGCGCCGACAGAGGTGCTTGCAAGGCAGCATTATCAGTCGGTATGCGAGCTGTTTGAACAGTATGGAATTCCGTTTCGGGCAGAGCTTCTGACCGGATCCATGAAGGCAAAAGAGCGCCGGGAGGCCTATGAACGGATTGAATCAGGAGAGGCGGATCTGATCATCGGCACCCACGCCCTGATTCAGGAAAAGGTCACCTATCACAACCTGGGGCTTGTCATCACCGATGAACAGCATCGATTTGGCGTCCGGCAGAGGGAGGCGCTGTCAAAGAAAGGGACGATGCCGCACATTCTCGTCATGAGTGCAACACCAATCCCACGGACTCTTGCCATCATTCTCTACGGGGATCTGGATCTGTCGGTCATTGATGAACTGCCCAAGGACCGGCTTCCCATCAAGAACTGTGTGGTGGATACCGGATACCGGGAGACGGCGTACCGCTTTATGAAAAAACAGGTGGAAGAAGGCCGTCAGTGTTATGTGATCTGCCCGATGGTGGAAGAAAGCGAGGCCATGGAAGCAGAAAATGTCATCGACTATTCCGCCATGCTTTCCGAAAAGATGGGACCGGAGGTGACGGTAGGATACCTGCACGGCAAAATGAAGCAGGCTGAAAAGGACGAGATCATGGAGAGGTTTGCGGAGAATCAGATTCAGATTCTCGTCTCGACTACGGTCGTGGAGGTGGGAATCAATGTGCCGAACGCCACGGTCATGATGGTGGAGAACGCCGAACGGTTCGGTCTGGCACAGCTTCATCAGCTCCGGGGCAGAGTCGGCCGGGGAAGGTATCAGTCCTACTGTATTTTTATGACGGCATCGAAGGCAAAAGAGACAAAGAAGCGGCTGGATATCCTCAATCATTCCAACGATGGCTTTTACATTGCAGGGGAAGATCTGAAACTGAGAGGACCAGGAGATCTCTTTGGGATTCGCCAGAGCGGCCTGATGGAATTCCGGCTGGGAGATATTTTCCAGGATGCAGCCATTTTGCAGATGGCAGCGGAGGCGGCCTCGGACGAAGAAGTCAGGGACTTTCCGGTTTTTCACAGAGCGAACCGGGAAGGAATCCATGTACTGTAGAAGGGGTTCGACAGAAAAAACGGCTCAAAATAAAAAAAGTTGTTGCATATTTTTGAAAAATGTATATAATAATATTTGTGACTGTTGGAAAGACATCTTTGGAAGACAGCGTACAGCACAGGCCGGAATAGCTCAGTCGGTAGAGCACTTCACTCGTAATGAAGGGGTCGTCGGT
>ERZ1643246.3922-NODE-3922-length-12245-cov-4.219524_pt1 | contig 12245 bp, 9 predicted proteins | sample MGYA00579265_ERZ1643246 | MGnify/ENA primary metagenome ERZ1643246 (study PRJEB29033, sample SAMEA4952261) | chicken gut metagenome | biome: Broiler Chicken; feature: Gastrointestinal Tract; material: Caecum | place: Ireland | collected 2018 | study: Broiler...
ATCGCCGGTGCGCAGGACGCTGCTCTTTTCCGTGAGCGGCTTGCGCAGCAGCACACGCAGCCGGGCCAGCAGTTCTTCAAACGCAAAGGGCTTCACGAGGTAATCGTCCGCCCCGGCATCGAGGCCCTTCACGCGGTCCTCGATGGCGTCCTTCGCCGTGAGCAGGAGAACGGGCGTCGCGTCGCCGCGCTTTCTCAGCTCCCGGAGCACGGAGAGGCCGTCCATCCGGGGCATCATAATGTCGAGCACGATGGCATCGTATTCGGCGCAGGGCAGGTAATCAAACACCTCCGCCCCGTCAAAGCAGGCGTCCACACTGTAGCCGTTTTCCCGCAGCCGTTTCTGGAGGAGACGATTCAGATCCCGCTCATCCTCCGCAATCAAAATTCTCATGTTCTTTCCCCCGCACAACGGGGAAAACCGCAGCGCGCGGCTGCGGTTCCCCCTTCTTTCTTCGGAAGCCGATCAATGCCAGCTTTCCGCGCTCCATTCAATGAAATTGCCCGTGGCGGCGTCCATCTCGAACTCATATTCCATTTGGTTGTAGTAGAGCTCGCCCTCATACGTCTGGCGGCCGTCGTCGCGGTCCAGGGAGATGCGCACATCCTCGGCGGAAGCGCCGGGCACCTTGGCAAGCACCAGGTTCCGGGCCTCCTCCACGGAGAGGATCGTGCCGTTCCCGCTGGGGATGGTGTAGGATTCAATGTCGAAATCCGCGCTCACGATCTTGCCGGTGGCGCTGTCAATCTCGTAATCGTACTCCGTATTGCCGGCGTAGAACTCCAGGTCATACACAGAGCGGCCATCGTCACGGTCGCGTTCCACACGGACAAAGACCGCGTCGCTCGCGGACACGCCCGCATCCTGCAGGGCAATGGTTTTCGCCTCATCCTCCGTGATGCCGGAAGATGTGTTCTGCCCGCCGGAGGGCTGCTGGCCGGAAGACTGGGAGACGGCCGTGCCGGCCTGGGCGGAAGACTGGGCGCCGTCAGGAGACGCCTGAGACGTTGCTGCGCCGGCCTGCGAGGAAGTCTGATTCTTTTCCGCGCCGTCATTCGCGGAAGCCTGCCCGCCGGCCAGCGGCTGGAAGGAAGATTTCACAATCTCGCCGGAAGATTGCTCCACGTCGTAATCATAGCTGCGATCCGCCGTGGTGAACTGCACCTCATAGACGGCCACACCGTCCTCCGTGCTCTTCTTCACTTCCAGAGAAAGCACGTCATCCTGCGAAACGCCCGCATGGGCGAAGGCCGTTTCCCTGGCGGACTGTTCGCCGACATCCGCCGCGGCGCTCTGTGTGCAGGAAGCCAGGGCAAGGGCCGCCGTGCAGGCCAGCGCGAAGGCGATGAGCTTATTGCGAAGGGAGCCTGTCTGACGGGTTCGATTCTTTTTCATGTTGTTTCCTCTCTTTCCTATTTGTCAAATGGTTTGTTTGTTTCTTGATTGTGACACCATCATACCAGCGGAACATGAGAGAAAAATTAAAACACAAAACAAAATAAAAAATTTTTTGCCGCACAGGATCCGGTTTGCCGCACAGGGATCCGGTCACGATTCCGAAAACTTCTCCAGCCCTTCCAGGCGGAAGGTGGGAATGAAATCCTTGAGAGCGGAGGAACGCTGCTGGACGTAGCCGTCCAGCCCAAGGGAAAAGAGCAGATCCTGAACCTTGTCATATTCCCGTTTCGTGACGCGGCGGTTGATTTCCGGGAAATCGGCGGCGCGCCCCCAGGGAATGTACTGGCTCATGAAGCTCACGAGAACGCCCTCCGGCAGATTGGCCGCCAGCCAGCGCAGCACATCCGCCGTGTTGCGCGTGTGAGAGGGCAGCAGCAGGTGGCGCACGATGGTGCCGCGCTGCATGATGCCGCTTTCATCGAAGACGGCAGGGCCTGTCTGCCTGGCCATTTCCAGCACGGCAGCCTTTGCCGCCTCCGGATAATTGGCCGCGCCGGAATACGTCTGCGCCAGCTCCGGCGAGAGGTATTTCAGATCCGGCAGATAGATGTCGATCAGCCCTTCCAGGCTGCGGAGCGTTTCGACGCGCTCATAGCCGCCCGTATTGTAGACCACGGGGACGGAAGGACGGCGCAGCAGCAGCGCCCGGCGGATCACCGGCACAAACGGCGTCGGGCTGACGAGATTGATGTTGTGCGCGCCCTGCTGCTCGAGCTGCAGAAACAGATCGGAAAGCTGCTGCGGCGAAAGGCGCTTCCCCACGGCGCGCTCTGTGCTGATCTGGTAATTCTGGCAAAACACGCAGCCGAGCGTGCAGCCGGTGAAGAACACGGTGCCGGAGCCGCGCGTGCCGCTCAAACACGGTTCCTCCCACATATGCAGCGCCGCGCGGGCCACCACGGCGTCCGCCCCCATGCGGCAGAACCCGCCGCCCTCCTGCGCCGTGCGGCGCGCGCCGCACAGCCGGGGGCAGAGATTGCAGGAGCTCAGTTCCATGCTCAGCCCTCCCCTTCCGGCACGAGCGTGAGGAAGGCTGCCAGGCCGCCGCGCACGCCTCCCGTGGCACGGTGCGACCACAGAAGCCGGTGATTGCATCTGGTGCAGAGGTGCGCCGTGGTAATGTGTTCCGGCAGCAAACCGGCGGCCAGAAGCGCGCCCTTATTTGCACGCCACAGATCGAGCTGATACCGGCCATTGGATGCGGCGGTAAAATACGAGGCAGCCTGCGGCAGCGGACCCGCACAGAACACACTGCGCACCGCCTCATCCACCTCATAGCAGCACGGGCCGATCGCGGGGCCGATCGCAGCGAAAAGTTCGCGCGGATCGGTGCCGAACTCCTGCTGCATGCGCTCCGCCATGCACAGTGCCATGCCGGCGGCCGTACCGCGCCACCCGGCATGGCCGAGGCCGATCGCACGGTGGACGGGATCAAAAAAGAAAAGCGGCGTGCAGTCCGCATAATAGGTGACGAGCGTGACGCCCGGCTCGTTCGTGACAAGACCGTCCACGCTCTCGCGATCCTTCGGGCGCGTGATGCCCACACCGCAGTCGGCAGCCGTCATGCGGCGGATCTCCGTGTGATGATCCTGCGCCGAGGCGGCCAGCGTATCAAAGGAAAACCCGGCGGCATCGCAGAAGCGCCGGAAATTTTCCTCCACATGTTCCCGCGGGTCTCCGCGGCCGAAATTCAGGTTCATGGAGGCAAACGGGCCTTCGCTCACGCCGCCGATCCGCGTGGAAAACGCGTGGCGCACGCCGGGAAGCGCGTCCCAGGACGGAAACGTGAGCCAACCCACGCCGTTTTTCTCCTGATAGGCCATCTCCCCCATCGGGATCTTTCTCATATTGCTGTCCCCTTTTCGCATGAAATCTATCGTTTCTTTTTTCTTTCCTCTATACTATGTGTGCGTATGTTCTGCTCCGGCCATGCAGGCACAAAATGCAGCGGGATCGAGCCGTGTTCGGGCACAGAAGCGGCACAATCCTTTTTTATTGTACCACAGCATGGGATGCAAAGAAAGAGGCCGAAGAATTCATAAAAAAGTAACATTTATGTAACCATCCCCCACTTTTCCGCGTGTCTGAGGTGAAAAGCGGGAACAAAACACGAAAAAGAGGGGAAACAGGCCCTTTCTTCCCCTTTTTCTTCCCCGATGCGGAAGAAATTGGGGACGTGCCGAACCGGCCCGTAACTTGACAAAAAAAAGCAGATCTCCTATAATCGAAACCGTACGAATCTGCCCGCCGGAGGGTGGGCATCCGCTGCATGGCGCCGGTCCTGCTGCGGGCCTGCGGGGCCTGTTCCGGTTCGCCCTCTGCAAGCTTTCTGAATGGAGGTTCCTATGCCAAAAAAACTGCTCTCTCTCACCCTGGCTCTGCTGCTCCTGCTCGGAATCTGCCTGCCGGCCGCTTCCGTTTCCGCAGCCTCGAGCCCCACTCTCAGCCAGACCATGCTTGCGATCCGGCCGGGAGAAAGCGCCACGCTGACTGTGAATCTGAACGGAAGCGGCGCAACCGTGAGCTCCTGGAGCTCCAGCAACCCCACTGTGGCCACCGTCAGCAACGGCGTGGTGCAGGGGAAAAGCTACGGCATTTCTGCCGTGACGGCCTATTTTTCCAACGGTACATACGCCACCTGCCAGGTGCACGTAGCCCTGCAGGGAATTGACGTCTCCTATTATCAGGGGAACATCAACTGGAACGCCGTGGCAAGCAGCAGGAACGTGGATTTTGCCATCATCCGCACCGGCTACGGCGGAGAAAACTGGGCGGAGCAGGTGGACACCTGCTTTGAACAAAACTATGCCGGCGCCACGGGCAACAACATTCCTGTGGGCGTTTACCACTTCAGCTATGCCACCAATGTGGAAATGGCAAAGCGTGAAGCGCAGTTCTGCCTTTCCATCCTGGACGGCCGCCCGCTCGACTACCCCGTGTTTTACGACATTGAAACGGCCCAGCACCGCAACATGAGCTCTTCTCAGCTGGCGGCCATCGTGACGGCTTTCTGCGACATCATTGAGGCGGCCGGATACACGCCGGCCATCTACAGCTCTCCCACCTTCTTCAACGGCAGCCTCTCCAGCCCGCTGCTGGACAAATACGACCACTGGGTGGCACATTACGGTGTGGATCGCCCGAACTATACGAAGCCGTTTGTCATGTGGCAGAACGGATTCCGCACCATTTCCGGTATTTCCGGCAACGTGGATGCGAACTACTGCTACAAGGACTACACCACCGGCGGTTCCGGCGGCAATGTGGGAACAGGCGGCGATGGCAGCTACACGCTGAGCTGCAATCTGAGCTCCTATACCTTCGGCAGCAATTCCACCTATGATTTCACCGTCTACACGAAAAACCCAGTGATTCCCACCGCTTATTCCAGTTCTCCCGATGTGGCGGACGTGAGTCTTTACCGCATCCAGGACGGCAGCTATGTGTACCGCCTGCGCAAGGGAAGCAATCCCGGTGTGGCATTGATTGTTGTTCAGGATGATGTGGGCAACACGCTGAACTTCTGGGTGACGGTGAAAGAGGACACATCCTCCAGCAATACCATGAGCTGCAGCATCCTTTCCTATGCGTTCCCCTCCGGCACAAACAACTTTGTGTTTGACGTGACGGTTTCCGGCAGCACGGCGCCGACGATCAGTTCCTCGAACACCAGCGTGGTGGAAGCGCGGTATTATTCCGCCACCACCACCGGCTTCCGCTATGAACTGATCAATAAGGGCGCAGGCACAGCCACCGTGACGCTGCGCAGCCAGAGCGGCCAGACCATCTCCATCCCCGTCACCGGCCGCGCGCTTTCGACCGGCGGCAGCACGGGCGGCAACACCTCCGGCGGCAATACGTCCTCCGGCGGGAACACCTCCTCCGGCACGCTGCCGTGCGACACCTCCTCCTACACCTTCACAACGCTCAATGCCTACACCTACAAGGTGACGACGAGCAGCACCACCCCGCCGACGGCCACCTCCTCCAACCCGAGCGCCGTCTCCGTCGCCTACAAGGGCTCCTGTGAGGGCGGCTACCTCTTCACCATCACCAACCAGGGCGCCGGCACGGCCACCATCACGACGAAGGATGCCGACGGCCGCACCTGCTCCTTCACGGCGACCGGCAAGGGCACATCCTCCGGCAGCAGCTACTCGATCAAGTCCGACACGACGTCGCAGTTCAGCCTGCGCGCGGGCAGCACCTACACCTTCAAGTTCACGGTGACGGGCGGCGGTTCCCCGCAGTTTGCCTCCGGCAACACGTCGTTCCTCGAACTGGTAAGCACGGTGAAGGAGGGCAATGACTATCTCGTGACCTTCCGCGGCGTCTCGGCCGGCCAGGTGGGTGTTTACGCCTCCGCCGACGGCCCCAGCATGAGCCGCCAGTGCATCATCGACGTCGTCTGACGCTATAATCTGTTTGCTTTTCAGCCGCGTCAAATCGGCAGAACAAAAAAGCCTGCCCTCCCCGAAACGGGGAAGGGCAGGCTTTTGCTTTGTGCAGAAATCAGAAGCCGACGCGGCCAAGCACGATGGGGCGAACCGGCGGGGGCGTCTCCGAAAAGCGGAGGGCGGCGCGGAACGTCTGTTCCGCCGCCTCACAGCGCGCTTCGCTGGAGGAGAACAGTTCGGCGAGCACGTCGCCCGCATGGACACGGTCGCCCGTTTTTTTGCGCAGCAGAATTCCGGCGCCGTAGTCGATCGCGTCCTCCTTCTTTTCGCGGCCTGCGCCGAGCTCCACGGAGGCCGCGCCGATCTGCTGCGTATTCATGGCGGTGAGGAAGCCCTCCCTTTCAGCGCGGATCGGCCGGCAGACAGGCGCATGCGGCAGTAGTTCGTCACGGCTCAGCGATTCCTCGTTCCCGCCCTGGGCGCGCACCATGGCGCGGAAGGTTTCGAAGGCACGCCCGTTGTGCAGCTGGCCGGAGGCGAGCGCGCGGCCCTCCTCCCAGCCGGAAGCCTTTCCGGCCAGCAGAAGAATCCCGGCCGCAAGCTCCACGCAGAGCTCCGTGAGGTCCGCCGGGCCGCGGCCCTGCAGCGTATCGCACGCTTCGCGGACTTCCAGCGCGTTTCCGATGGCAAAGCCGAGCGGGCGGTCCATGTCGGTGAGAAGAGCGGCTGCGCGGCGGCCGGCATGATCGGCGATGGTCACCATTTCGCGGGCAAGGGCGCGGGCATCCTCCTCCGTTTTCATGAACGCGCCGCTTCCCACCTTCACATCCAGCAGAATGCAGTCCGCCCCGGCAGCCAGCTTCTTGCTCATGATGCTCGAGGCGATGAGCGGGAGGCTCTCGACGGTGGCCGTCACATCGCGCAATGCGTAGAGCTTTTTATCTGGCGGGACAAGATTTCCGGACTGCCCGGCCACGCAGATGCCCACGCGGCGCACGATGTCCAGAAACTCCCCGCGCGAAAACGCGGTGCGCAGGCCCGGAATCGATTCGAGCTTGTCGATGGTGCCGCCCGTGTGGCCGAGGCCGCGGCCGCTCATTTTCGCCATGGAGACGCCGAGCGAAGCCACGATGGGGCCGAGCACAAGCGTTGTCTTGTCGCCCACGCCGCCGGTGCTGTGCTTGTCTGCCTTCACGCCGGGCAGGGAGGAGAGATCCACCGTCTCCCCGGAATGCTCCATCTCCACCGTGAGCCAGGCCGTTTCCTCGCTCGTCATGCCGCGCAGGCAGATCGCCATGAGCAGGGCGCTGGTCTGGTAATCCGGGATCTCCCCGCTCACGACGCCGGAGACAAAATAGGCGATCTCCTCGCGGGAAAGCGCCTCGCCCTCCCGCTTTTTCTCGATGATGTCATACATGCGCATGGGATTCTCCTCCTTCCTGCCCTGCGAGGGAAAAGCTGAACGGAAGCAGCTCGCCCAGCGTGTGGCGCTGCACCTCCCCTTCGCCCTTCACAAAGAGCACGGGAAACTCCGGCCCGCAGAACTCCGCCAGCGCCTGGCGGCACACGCCGCAGGGCGGACAGAACGCGGCGGGCGTCTCCCCCTCCGGGCCGCCTGCCACGGCGAGGGCGGCAAACCGGCGCTTCCCCTGCGCCACGGCGGCAAAGAGCGCTGTGCGCTCCGCACAGTTCGTGGGGCCATAGGCGGCGTTTTCCACGTTGCAGCCCGGAATCACGTCCCCCTCCGCCGTGAGAAGGGCGGCGCCCACCGTCCAGCGGGAGTACGGCGCATAGGCGTTCGCGCGCGCCTGCAGCGCCGCCAGCGCCAGGCTGCGCTCCTGCTCCGCCGTCATGCCTGGTTTCCTCCGCGCTCCGCTTCCTTCACGAGGCGCACCACGCGGCTTGTGCCAAGCCGATCCGCGCCCAGCTCGAGAAAACGGGCGGCGTCCGCGAGCGTGGCTATGCCGCCCGCTGCCTTGACGCGCACCTGCGGGCCCACATGCGCGCGGAACAGGGCTACATCCTCAAACGTGGCGCCTCCCGTGGAAAAGCCGGTCGAGGTCTTGATGAAGTCGGCGCCGGAGCGCGTGACGAGATCGCACAGGCGCAGCTTTTCCTCCTGCGTGAGCAGGCAGGCCTCCACAATCACCTTGAGCACATGGGAGCCGCACGCCTCCTTCACAGCGCGCAGCTCGTCAAGCACCTCGTCATAGAGGCCATCCTTCACCCAGCCGAGGTTGACGACCATGTCAATCTCCTCCGCGCCGTTTCCAATCGCGTCCTTCGCCTGGAACACCTTGGAGGCCGTGGTGTCGTAACCGTTCGGGAAGCCGATCACGGTGCAGACGGGCAGACGCCCCTCCAGGAACGCAGACGCACGAGCCACATAGGACGCCGGAATGCAGACGCTGGCCGTGCCATACCGCACGGCGTCTTCGCACAGCGCGCGGATCTCTTCCCAGCGGGCGGCCGGGGCGAGCAGCGTGTGATCGACGGCGCGCAGGATCGCTTTCACATCCATCTTCCGTTCCCCCTTCATTCCGCCAGCTCCAGGGCGATCTCCATCATGCGGGTGAAGCCCGTCTGCCGTTCCTCCGCGGGCAGCGACTCGCCGCGCAGCGGGCAATCGGAAACGGTGAGCAGGCAGAGCGCCTCTTTTCCGGCGCGGGCCGCGTTCATGTAGAGGGCGGCGCTCTCCATCTCGACGGCGAGGACGCCCATCTTCTTCCAGCTCGGCAGAGCGGTGTCGTCGTCGCCGTAAAACAGATCGGAAGAGAGGACGCTGCCGGCTTTCACGGGGAAGCCGAGCTGCTCCGCCTTCTCCACCGCCAGCCGCGCCAGGCGGAAGCTGGCAAGCGGCGCGAAGGTGCCGGGCAGGCGGAACTGCGCGGCATAGCGGGAATCGGTGCACGAGCCCACGGCGACAATCACGTCGCGCAGCTGCACATCGTCGGCCAGGCCGCCCGCCGTGCCAATCCGGATGATGCGGTCCACGTCATAAAAATGGAACAGCTCATAGGAATAGATGCCGATGGAGGGCATGCCCATGCCGCTGCCCATCACGGAAATGCGTCGGCCCTTCCATGTGCCCGTGAAGCCGAGCATGCCGCGCACCGTGTTGAAGCACACGGGTTTTTCCAGATACGTTTCCGCCACGAATTTCGCGCGCAGCGGATCGCCCGGCATGAGAACTGTTTTTGCGATGGCGCCTTTTTCCGCGCCGTTGTGCGGTGTTGCCATGAGATCAACCTGCCTTTCTCTTTCCGATTCCGTTTTCCAAATTTTCAGGACTCTGCCGCGGCGCCGAGCAAGGCCTGAAGCTCCTGCCCGGTTGCCGCGCCTTCCATGGGGCCTCGCCGGCGCACGGCAAGCGCGCCCGCGGCGCAGCCCATGCGGACGGCATCGCGCAGTGTCCGGCCCCGAAGCATGCCCGCCGCAAATGCCCCGTCGAAGCAGTCTCCCGCGCCGGTGGGGTCCACCTCCTCGCTCGGGAAGGGCGCACAGGCAAACGGCGCTTCCCCGCGCGAAAAGGCGAGCGTTTCGCGGCTGCCGTTCTTCACCACAACCGTCTGTGCCGTTTCCAGCAGCGTTTCGGCGCCCTCCTCCACCGAAGCGCAGCCCGTGAGATGCTGCAGCTCGCCCGCCCCGGTGAGGACAAAGGCGGCCTGGTGCAGGATGCGCTCAAAGATCTCACGCGTCTCCCCGTCGCGCAGGAGCTCCGGCCTGATGTTCGGGTCGAAGGAGAGGGTGAGGCCAAGCTTTGCCGCGATCTCCGCGCCGCGCAGGGCCGCCCGCGCGATCTGCGGGGAAGCCTGCAGCGTGCAGCCCATGAGATGGAGCCAGCGCGCGCCCGCAAAGGCGGATTCCTCCACCTCCTCCGAAGAGATGGCCCCGATGGCGGCATGGCGGAAATGATCGAGAAATTCGCGCCCGCCAGCCGTGTCGTATGTGACGAAGGCGATGCCGGTGAGGCGATCCTCGTCCACCGAGACGCGCGAGACGTCCACGCCGTCCTCCCGCAGGCGCTTCAGGCACAGCTCCCCGAAGGGATCGCGCCCCACGCGCGAGATCAGCCCGCAGCTCACCCCGAGCCGCGCGGCCTGATCCGCAAAAATGGCGGGCGCTCCGCTGGGATACGGCCCCAAAAAGCGGCCCGGCTGCGAGAAGGGCTGGCCCTTCTCCTCCGCCATCATTTCCACCAGAATTTCCCCGACGCACAACAGTTCCGGCACGCCGATCCTCCCCTTTCCGCATGGTGATACCGTTATTATAGCAAAGCGCGGCGGGGAATCCAAGGGGAACACGTCCATGCGGCGGAAAGTCAAATTGAAATTCAAGAAAAACAACGCTTTTTCCCTTTACAAACGGAAAGGAACCCGATATGATGGAAGCACGAAAACACCCCAACCGATTCGTTCTGAGAGAAACGGAGGAAACGACATGAAACACGCACTGTCTCCCAGACAGGTGCACCTTGACTTCCACACTTCACCGCTCATGGAGGGGATCGGCTCGCAGTTCAGCCGCGAAAACTTTCAGGAGGCGCTGAAGCTCGGCCACCTTACCAGCATCACCGTGTTTGCCAAATGCCACCACGGCATGTGCTACTACCCGACAAAGATCGGGACGATGCACCCGCATCTCGACTTTGACCTGTTGGGAGAAATGCTGGACGCCGCCCACGAGATCGGCGTGAAAGCCCCCATCTACATCACGGCGGGATGGTCCGCCCTCGACGCGGAGCAGCACCCGGAATGGCGCGCCAGGCGGAAGGACGGCAGCTATTCCGTTGTGAACATCGATCCGAACGCCGCGCCGGACGACCCACGCCCGGAGTGCTCCTGGGCAGATCTCTGCCTGAACGACGGCAGCTATGCGGAGCACATTTATGCGCTCACGCGCGAGATCTGCGACCGCTATGCGCACATTGACGGCCTGTTCTACGACATCGTGTTCAACTACCACGCCTGCTGGTGCGACGAGTGCCGCGCCGGGATGCGCGCCATGGGGCTCGACCCGGAAAAGGACGAGGACGCGCGTCTCTATTATGTGCGCAAGCACCAGGATTTCACGCGCAAATGCGGCGAGATCCTGCACGAGAAGCACCCGGACGCCAGCATCTATTTCAACAGCGGCGGGGCCGATCAGTATCAGCCGGAGTTTCACGGCGCTTCCACGCATTTTGAGCTCGAAGACCTGCCCACAGCCTGGGGCGGCTACAACAAGATGCCGCCGCGCGCGCGTTATTTTGCGAACACGGGCAAGGATTACCTGGGCATGACGGGCAAGTTCCACCTGGACTGGGGCGAGATCGGCGGGTTCAAGCTTCCCGAGGCGCTCCGCTACGAGGCGGCGGCCATGATGGCTTACGGCGCGCGCTGCTCCATCGGCGATCACCTGCACCCGAGCGGGCGCATGGAGCTGGAGACGTACCGGAACATCGGGTATGCTTACGAATATGCCGAGCAGATCGAGCCCTACTGCTTCAACGGGAAACCGGCTGCACGGCTGGGGCTGTATCTCTCCGGGGACGCGCGGAGCGACGACGGCGCCACCAACATGCTCCTGGAAGCGCAGCGCGATTTCGGCATCATGTATGAAAACAACTTTGAGCCCTTCGACACGGTGATTTTCCCGGACTGCGCCGTGCCGGACGAAGAGGGTGTGAAGGCTCTGCAGGCGTTTCTGGCGCGCGGCGGCCGCGTGCTCTTCACCGGCAGAAGCCTTGTGAAGGACGGCGCGTTCCAGATCGACGCCGGGCTCGAATATGTAGGCGGGCCGCTGCACAAGCGGGACTTCCTCCGTGTAAACGACGAGCTGGGCGAGAACGTCGTGCGCGCGCCGATGCTGTGCTATTTCGGCGCGGAGCAGGTGCGGGCAGACGGGGCGCAGGTGCTGGCAACGGCGCTGGAACCGTATTTTGACCGCACATATGCGCACTACAACGGCCACCGCAACGCCTCCTACAACCCGGCGGACAGCGGCCGTCCCGCTGCGGCTCAATACGGAAACATCCTTTATCTGGCCCATCCGCTGTGCCGCATGTACCGGGATTTCGGCGCCGTCTACCACAAGCGCGTGTTCCTGAACGCGCTGAACCGCCTGGACCCGCACCCCGTGCTGGAAACGGAGCTGCCGAGCGCGGGCCGCGCCACGGTGATCCGCCAGCCGGATCAGAACCGCTACTGCGTGCACCTGCTCTACGGCATCCCTTCCCGCCGCGGGGCGGCCGAGGTGATCGAGGATCTGCCTGCGCTCTTCGATGTGCCGGTGACCGTGCGCGTGCCGGAAACCATCCGCTCCGTGCGCCTCGAGCCGGTGGGGGCCGCGCTTCCCTTCACCTGCAGGGACGGGGCAGTCTCGTTCCGTGTGCCGCGGCTGCAATGCCAC
>ERZ1643246.3923-NODE-3923-length-12245-cov-3.912879_pt1 | contig 12245 bp, 7 predicted proteins | sample MGYA00579265_ERZ1643246 | MGnify/ENA primary metagenome ERZ1643246 (study PRJEB29033, sample SAMEA4952261) | chicken gut metagenome | biome: Broiler Chicken; feature: Gastrointestinal Tract; material: Caecum | place: Ireland | collected 2018 | study: Broiler...
AAAAACGCCAAGGTTTATGTTCCGTATATTATTATGGGAATATTTGTTATAGCCTGCTATTATATGATGCATTCTCTGAGCAGCAACAATACCATAAAAAATATGAGTGGCGGAGAATATGTCATTTCTATGGTGCAGCTTGGTGTCGGAGTTGTCAGCATATTTGCGGTAATTTTTCTTTTTTATATAAACAGTTTTCTTATGAAGCGCAGAAAAAAGGAGTTAGGGCTTTACAATGTGCTTGGGATGGAAAAAAGACATATTGCGAGAATGTTGTTTTTTGAAAATATCTATGTAGTAGTGACAGATATAGCAGCAGGTCTGGCAGTCGGAATGATACTCTCAAAGCTTATGTTTTTGCTTTTGATGAAGATTATCAATACGGGAACGGTAATCGGATTTCAAATCTGCGCAGAATCAATTCAGGCAACGATTATATTTTTTGTATTGATTTTTGCGGTAATGTTTTTATACAACATTTTAAAAATAGGAATGAGTAATCCAATAGAGCTTCTGCAAGGAGGAATGGTTGGTGAGAAAGAGCCGAAAACAAAGGTTCTGATTGCGATAATAGGTTTAGTAATGTTAGGGGCAGGATATTTATTTGCCCTTATGACAAAATCACCGTTTAAGGCACTAAACTTATTTTTTCTTGCTGTGGCGGCTGTAATTATAGGAACATATTGTCTCTTTACAGCGGGAAGTATTGCGGTGCTTAAGCTTTTGCGAAAAAACAAAAAATTTTATTATCACCCGACACATTTTACAATTATTTCAGGCATGCTTTACAGAATGAAACAGAATGCAGTCGGACTTGCGAATATTTGTATTTTGTCTACTATGGTGCTTATAAGTATCTCAACTACGGTCTGTATGTATTCAGGAATTGAAAAATCGGTTTCTGAGAGATGTCCGAGGGAAATTAATGTGTCGGCAGAGCTTACGGAGGCAGATTTTGATACTGCCGTATCTGAGGTTGACGCTGCAGTTGACGAAATTGTCTCAGAAAATAACGCTCAGAAGAAAAATACAAGGGCTTTCAGAAGTTATACAATAATCGCTAATGAAGACAAAAAGGGAAGCTATACCATACCTACAGATACAGACAACTCATATGCTGCTGCGATGCTTGCAGAAAACGGCACGACCTTTGATTGTATTCCTCTTGAGGATTTTAACACTGTAATGGGTACTGATTACTCGCTTTCGGATGGAGAGGTTTTGCTCTATGACACAAAAAATACAGAGCTTACATCGGTGGAACTCAATGCGGGCGGTCAGAGCCAGGTGTTTAAGGTTAAAGATACCGAGCTGAAAAACGGCGGTGAAATTTTAAGTGATTCGGGGATTGTGCCTAATGAATTTTTGATGGTAGTTAAAGACTTTGATACTTTTAAATCTGTTTACTATATGATAAATGGGGGACAGAGCACTGACTCAGCTTCGTCTGACGCGGTCAGCGGAGGTACGAAGGTATACTATTATCTGGGTTTTGATACGGATTTAAGCACAGATGAGGATATTGAACTGACAAAGCAAATTTACGGCATTGATATTCCGTCGGCTTATGTGGAAGCGGAAAATAAGATACAGATGAGACAGGAGTATTATCAGTTGTACGGCGGCTTTTTGTTTTTGGGTTTGTTCGTAGGCATACTTTTTTCTGTGGCAACGGCTCTGGTTATCTATTATAAGCAGATTTCAGAAGGATATGAGGACAGAGAGCGGTTTGATATTATGCAGAAGGTGGGAATGAGCTACGACGAGGTAAAAAGAACAATACGAAGCCAGGTGTTAATGGTGTTTTTCCTTCCTCTTGCTGTTGCAGGAATACATGTGGCGGTATCGTTCAGGGTTATAAAAATGATTTTAAAAATGTTATCCATGACAGAGCCAACGCTGTTTATGGCGGTAACACTCATAACTCTGCTTGTTTTTGCGGTTATGTATACAATCGTATTTATGATTACGACAAAGGCGTATTACGGAATTGTTAAGAGGGAGGCGTGATATATAGCAGATTTCGTTGAAAGCGGCAGTAAAGTCTGGTAAAATAATACCAATTATTAAAGAAACAGGATGTGCCGTACATGGAAGATAATAAGAAGAAAGTTAATATAGAGCTGATAAAAAGAATAATTATCTTCCTGCTTTTAATAGTAATAGTTGCGGTTTTCCGTGATGAATTAGTTGACGGAATACATGAGATGCGCAGGGTTTCGTTTATTCAGGTAGCAGGTATATTTGCTCTGGCACTGATGTATATGCTTATAGAGGGGTATATAATTTATCAGATGTCTAAAGCGTACAATCCTGAAATTTCATATTCAGGCTGTGTCGGCTGCGCTTATTACTGTGAGTTTTTAAGACTTGTGACGTTTGGAAGCGGCGCGGGGATAGGAGAGATATATTATCTTAGCAAAAAGGGGATTAAACCGGCAAATGCAACGGGCTTAAGTCTTATTCAGTATATGTTGCGTAAAATTGCAATAGGAGTTCTGGGAGGACTGTGTTTTATTCTGTGTTTTGATACGGTTAATCCATATATCGGCGAATATAAGATATATCTTTTATTTGCGGTTATCCTGACATCAATTATAGGTATTTGCATTATATTTTTATCCTGTTCCGGGAAATGTGCAGAGCTGATTTTCAGAATTTTAGATTTGGCCGGGAGAAAATGGTCAATATCAGGAAAGCTTGAAAAGTTAAAAAATCAGGTTGTCATACTGCAATCAGGGGCAAAAGATTTATTTAAGAGCAGGACGAGACTCATAAAGGTGATGTGCCTTAATTTCTGTAAGTTTTTTTGTCTTTATATGATACCGTATGTGTTGTATGGCAGCGATACCAAGCTGAGTATGGGAATGTCATTTGTGCTGATGTCTCTTGCTACAATGATTGCGGGAGTTATTCCGACTCCAAGCGGATATGGCTCTATTGATTTTTGTCTTCTTATACTTTTTGAGGCTATTATCGGTGACGCGCGAGTGGTATCGCTGGCATTGCTGTACCGGATTGTAACTACGGTAACTCCGGCTGTTATCGGCGGGGTTGTTGCATGGAAGGGAAGTTTAAACAGGTCTGAGATGAACAGCCTTAAAGATTGAAGCGGGTGTTCCAAAGGTCATGAAATGACTTGAGGGACGCCCGTTTTTATATTGCATATATTAAATAGAAGCATAAACTATAAGGTATGAATAAAGTGAGAAATTATGTATCTTTATCATTAGAAACAAACTTGTTTTTCGGAAGAATTATGAAAGAGCATTCGCTTTTTCTTCTTGCCGCATTTCCGTCAAAGGAGACGGCGTATATAGAAAAGGCAGACTGGTTCAGGGCAGAGTTTGAAAAATTACTTGAGAAGGTAGTACAGCTTTCAAACGGAATGGTTGGGAAAAGGATTTTGTGTTCCGGCGAGGTGGTGACAGAATTTACCGAAATGGCAGAACAGCAGACAAAGCGCCTGACGGGAATACCTATTGATATTCAGATTACACAGGCGGAAAAAAATATACAGGCGGGAGCCGGAAGAAATATAACAAGAGAAATGGTGCAGCGGGTCAGAAAAATAAATCAGAGAGCTCTCTGGCTGTTGAACGGTCTTATTGAGTTTAAGGAGAGAATTTTGCAGGAGGTTACGTCGTGCAGGCTTTATACGGCTAACTATCCTCTGCTGATTGAGCATATTATCAGAGAGGCAAAATTATACAGACAAATTCTCACATCTCTCCAGCAGAGAGGATGTATGCCTATGCAGGATTTAAGAGAGACAGAGCTTTTCTGGAATCAGATTATGATGGAGCATGCACAGTTTATCAGAGGCCTTCTTGACCCGACCGAGTGCGAGCTTATAGAGACGGCAAATACTTTTTCAGAGGATTACTGCCGTCTGATTGAGGAGGCAAAAGCACAGGAGTGCCGTGCGGCGGAGAGTCTGACGAGAAAAACGCGGGAGACTACCGAGAAATACCGTGATTTTAAATCGGCAGGCACTCAGGGTATTACCGGCTGCAGCATACGCTCAGTTATACTTCCGCTGCTGGCGGACCATGTGCTTCGTGAGGCAAATCACTATCTCCGTATACTGGATAATTCTGAAAAAGGGGTATAGCATATGGAATTGTATCAATATCCCGAAAAAAAACAGGTAAAGTATTTTAATATAGAAGCTATTCAAATTCCGATTGTATACAATAAATACGGAGATTATGACCCGAACGGTCTGATGTATGTGCTTGAGGAAGACGCACAGAGAATTCAGAGGGAGGCGCATATAAGATTCGGACAGATGCCTCCGCAGCCTTATGAAGAAGTACAGCCGCTTGTTATTCGCGTAAATCTTGGCGACACAGTCAAAGTGTGTTTTCGCAATAATTTAAACCGCAGACTGTCAATTCATGTACAGGGGCTTGCTTATGATGTAATGACTTCTGACGGGAGCAGTGCAGGATATAATAAAGACAGTACAACCGCCGGGGAAATTATGTATACATGGTATGCGGATACAGAAGGTGTTTTTATATTCCATGATATGGCAGACTCAAGAAGCGGAGAGCAGTCTACCAATGTTCACGGACTTTTTGGAGCTGTAATTGTGGAGCCTCCGGAGGCAAAATGGTTTAATCCGCAGACAGGAGAAGAGCTGAAAAGCGGTCTGATGGCGGATATTTATACGCCCGGCAGACCTGCTTTCAGGGAATATACTGTGTTTTTCCATGACGAACTGGAAATTCTTGATAAGGACGGAAAAACTCCGATTGACCATATGACCGGACTGCCGTCCTCTACTACTGCAATCAGCTATCGCTCTGAGCCTATGAGAAACCGCATGCCTCTTTCACATGATCCGGCAGATACGGGAGAGGATATTTCTATGAGCTCATGGGTGTACGGTGACCCGGCGCCTCCGATTTTAAGGGCATATGTGGGCGATCCGGCAAAAATACGGCTTGTACACGGAGGAATAAAGGAGACGCATGTGTTTCATCTTCACAATCACCAGTGGAGACTGGAAGCGGATAATCCTGTTTCTACGATTTTGGATTCGATTTCCATAAGTCCCCAGGAATGCTATACGCTTGACATATTATACGGTGCGGGAAGCAGAAATAAAGTTATCGGAGATGTGATTTTTCACTGTCATCTTTATCCGCATTTTCATGAGGGAATGTGGACTTTATGGAGAATTCATGACAGGCTTGAGGACGGAAAAGGTGTGCTCCCCGATGGAACACGCGTACCTCCGCTTTTGCCGCTTAAAGACAGAAAACGTCCGCCTGATAAAGATGCTCTTCATCCCGGGTATCCTGATTTTATCTGCGGACAGACCGGCGAGCCTCCGAGACAGCCACCATGCGGGGTGCTGGATGCGGAGGGAAACGTAAAGGTGTGTCCGACGCCGCTTGAAGAAGCTAATTTTGTAAAAACACCGGCTCCCGGTGCGTTGTATACAGATACTTGTCCGTGTCATACAACAGGTGAATGCTGTTGTTTGAAGAATGATAACACGGCTTGCGAGGGGTGTCGTTTTCCGGAAAACTGTGAGAAGGTAAGAGTGTTTGAGATTGCTCTTGTACAGGCAAAAATCACGTACAACAAGTATGGATGGCACGACCCCGAAGGCAGATTTTTTGTGTTAAAGGAAGAACTGGAACGGCACGGAGGGCTGGAAGCATATATCCGCAAGGTTGAGGAAAATAAAATCTGTGTCGAGCCGCTGGTAATACGTGCCAATGCCGGAGATTGCATAGAGCTGCGCACTACAAATCTGCTCCCGGAATTTTTGGGAGGAAATGCGTTTCAGCTGAAAACAATGACTGATATTGTGGGGCATCATGTGCATCTCGTAAAATTTGACACAATAACCTCAGACGGAGCGGCAAACGGCTGGAATAATATAGCGGGAGCGAGAAAGTATGAGACTTTAGTGGAAAGATTTTTTGCGGATGAGGAATTGCGGACAGTATTTTTTCATGACCACCTTTTCGCCAATGCACATCAGATGCACGGGGTATTCGGAGCCCTGATAATTGAGGAGGCAGGTGCGACTTTTCATAATATCAGAAACGGTGAAGAGCTGAGCTTCGGCACTAAAGCGGTAATACGAAGGCGAGACGGCACCTCTTTCAGGGAGTTTGCGCTTTTTGTCCATGACTTTGCTTTTCTGTTTGACAAGGACGGCAAGCCGTTAAATGCTCCGGAGGTTCCCGGCTCTCATGACGACCCGGGCGTTATGGGCATTAATTACAGGGCTGAGCCTATGAGGGAGAGGCTGAAAAAATATGATGATCCGGCTTATATCTTCAGTTCATTTGTGCACGGGGACCCGGCAACTCCGGTATTGGAGACATATCCGGGCGATGAACTCATGATACGTCTTGTAGACGGGGCTCATGAAGAACAGCATGTATTTAATATTACCGGAATGTCATGGAGAAAGGAACTGGCAGATACTAAATCGCCTCTGGCTGCATCACAGACAACGGGAGTTTCGGAAGCTTTTAACCTTAATATAAAAGATGCGTATCAGGCGGGGGATTATCTTTATTATTTCGGAGGAATAGATGATGCGTGGCTGGGACTCTGGGGAATTATACGCGCTTACGACAGGTATCAGGAGTGTCTGAAGCCTCTCTGTAAGGGCAAAGATATGATAATGCCGCTTCCGCCGTGTCCGGGAAAAAATGATGTTGTGAGAAGATATGAGGTTGCGGCTATACAGACAAATCTCATCTACAACCGGTATGGCGACCATGATCCGGACGGGTTAATCTTTGTCCCTCTGAAGGATGTGGACGGCGTGCTTTCGGGGAGAATTAAGCCAAAACCACTGATTATGCGCGTAAATACAGGAGACTGGCTGGAAGTGACACTGCATAATTTATGGGATAAAAATCATCCTGTGCCTTATTATGATTATCCGAGCGTTCCGCTTGATTTGAAGCATAAGCCGTCAAACAGAGTATCGTTAAATCCGCAGTTTTTACAGTATGACCCTGTATGTGATTCGGGAATTAATGTTGGTTATAATTCCAGAGAACAGACGGTTGGCGTCGGGGAGAGCAAGCGATATCTTTGGAGGGCGGACCGTGAATACGGCGCATGTATTTTGCAGTCATTTGCTGACATGAGAAACCACAGATACCATGGTTTGTTCGGGGCTGTGATTGTAGAGCCCGCGGGAGCGGAATGGCATGCCAATTTTTCACGTAAAAAGGATGCGTTTGCCGAGCAGGCAGTTATCACAGCTCCGGGAGTAGAGTGTTTCCGCGAGTATGTGCTGTTTATCCAGAACGGCATAAGACTTCTGGATGCACAGGGACAGCTGATACGCACGGTGTCGGCGGCAGAAGGGGAGAATGCTGATGATGAAGATACGGGAGAGAAAGGATATAACTACAGGTCAGAGCGATTTTATAACAGGCTTTTGAAGGATAAAAGGGTGTGGAAGGTATTCAGCAGCAAAATTCACGGAGACCCTGCAACGCCTGTATGGAAGGCATATTCCGGAGATCGTGTGATATTTCGTGCTATGATGCCGGCTGATAAGCCAAGAAATGTTTCGCTTACGGTACACGGACATATGTGGAGGGAGCAGCCGGGAGACGCGTTTTCAAGAGAGATACCGCTTCAGGGAGCTATCAGTATCGGAAACCGGGCTGAAATGGAGCTGAAAGGCGGAGCCTCCTGCCCGGGAGATTATCTTTATCGCTCTGGAAGTTTCGCATGGGATGTGGAATCCGGAATGTGGGGAATTTTCCGAGTAATGAGACACACATTCGGGGACAAATGCAAAAATATATGCGGAAAAATTATCAGGCGTCAGACAAAATAAAAAGTAAACAATAAATATATGGGAAGAGCAGAAGGGTGTTTATTTAAGATAAAACGCCTTTCTGCTTTTTTGCTGTAAGGTAAGCTGCATTGCGGCGAGAAAAATTTTTCTGAGAATTTTTTATTAGAATAATCTTGACACAGCTTCCGAAATGTTATAATATTTAACTCACAAAGATACCCCTATGGGGTATATAGGAGGCGGGAATTATGTGTGAATGTGAAAAAAACAATGATATAGAAATAAAAGACACAGACTGCTGCTGCGCCCAAACGCAGACCGGTGATAATCCATCGGACCGTAATGATACGGAGAGAAGCTGTGAAAATTGCAGGCATAAAGAGAGGTCAGAGAAGGAGTATAAGGATTTAATTAACCGCTTAAACAGAATTGAAGGTCAGATAAGAGGAATTCGAGGAATGGTGGAACGAAGCGCTTACTGTCCTGATATTTTAGTTCAGGTATCTGCCGCAAATGCGGCGCTTAACAGCTTTAATAAAGTTTTGCTGGCAAATCACATAAAATCCTGTGTAACCAGAGATATTAAAGAGGGCAGAGATGAGACGGTTGATGAGCTGGTAGCAGTACTGCAAAAGCTGATGAAGTAATAGAGTGGAGGTGATAAGATATGAAACAGTACATTGTTACAGGTATGAGCTGCGCGGCGTGCAGCGCAAGAGTTGAAAAAGCTGTATCAAAGGTTGACGGCGTTTCGAGCTGCTCTGTGAGTCTTCTCACTAATTCAATGGGAGTGGAGGGAACGGCGTCGGAAGCTGACATTATAAAAGCGGTTGAGGACGCGGGGTATGGAGCTTCACCCAAGTCGGCGCACTCAGCTGCTGACGGGACGAAAGACGCCGTGGACAGCAGTTCGCAGACGGGAGGAGTGTTCTCTCAGCAGGAGGAGATGCTGAAAGACAGGGAGACGCCGCTGCTTAAAAAGAGACTGATTGCATCAGTGGGATTTCTTATAGTTCTCATGTATATCTCAATGGGACATATGATGTGGAATTGGCCTCTGCCGGAAGTTTTGGAAAACAACCATGTCGCTGTCGGCTTAATTCAGCTGCTTTTAACGATAATTATCATGGTTATTAATCAAAAGTTTTTTGTGAGCGGGTTTAAGGGACTGATACACAGAGCACCTAATATGGATACGCTTGTAGCTCTGGGTGCCGGGGCGGCGTTTGTATACAGTACTTATGCGTTATTTGCAATGACCGATGCACAGATGAAGGGAAATGCCTTATATGCATGAATTTTATTTTGAGTCTGCGGCTACGATTTTAACACTGATTACAGTGGGCAAAATGCTTGAGGCTCACTCTAAGGGAAAGACGACAGACGCCATAAAGGGGCTTATGAAGCTTGCGCCAAAGACAGCTACTGTTGTAAGAGACGGACAGGAGGTAAAGGTATCTGTTGAGAGTGTGAGAAAGGGTGATATTTTTGTTGTAAGACCAGGCGAAAATATTCCGGTTGACGGTATAGTTCTTGAGGGAACAAGCGCAGTCAATGAGTCGGCTCTCACGGGTGAGAGCATTCCGGCGGATAAGGAGCCGGGAGACACAGTTTCAGCGGCAACTCTTAACCAGTCAGGCTTTCTCAAATGTGAAGCGTCGAGAGTCGGTGAGGATACGACGTTGTCACAGATTATACAGATGGTGAGTGATGCCGCGGCGACGAAAGCGCCTATCGCAAAGATTGCGGATAAGGTTTCAGGAGTGTTTGTTCCAGCAGTTATAACCATTGCTGTTATAACGACAATAGTATGGCTTATAGCCGGGCAAAGTGTGGGTTACGCTCTGGCGAGAGGAATTTCGGTGCTTGTAATAAGCTGTCCGTGTGCGCTTGGGCTTGCTACGCCTGTTGCGATAATGGTAGGCAACGGACTTGGGGCAAAAAACGGTATGCTGTTTAAGACTGCGGTCTCTCTTGAGGAGACGGGAAAAACTGAAATTGTAGCGCTTGACAAGACAGGAACTATAACAAGCGGCGAGCCTAAGGTTACCGATATTGTGTGCACGTCTGAGGAGACGAAACTGCTGACTGCGGCTGCGGCACTGGAAGCCCGCTCGGAACACCCTCTTGCAAGAGCGGTTTTAGATTATGTTAAGAGCGAGGCACCGGAAATATTTGATAAAAAACCTGAGGTCGAAAATTTTAAGGCGCTTGCAGGCAACGGATTGACAGCTTATCTAAACGGAAGTAAACTGACAGGAGGAAGCCTTAAATTTATAGGAAATCTTGTGGAGGTGACGGATGATATAAGGCAAAAGGCGGAAAAGTTTGCCGAAGAGGGAAAAACGCCACTGCTTTTTGCAGAGGAAAACACACTTCTTGGTATTATTGCCGTTGCAGACGTGATTAAGGAGGACAGTCCTGAGGCGATAAGGGAGCTTCACAACATGGGTATACGTGTTGTAATGCTGACCGGAGACAATGAGAGAACTGCAAGGGCGATAGGCAGGCAGGCGGGAGTTGACGAGGTTATTGCAGGTGTGCTTCCTGACGGAAAAGAGGCGGTAATCCGCAGGCTGAAACAGGAAGGGAAGGTCGCAATGGTTGGTGACGGTATTAATGACGCACCGGCGCTCACAAGAGCTGACATCGGAATTGCAATCGGGGCAGGAACGGATATTGCGATTGACGCTGCTGACATTGTTCTTATGAAAAGCCGTTTGAGAGATGTTCCGGCAGCTATAAGATTAAGCCGTGCAACGCTTAGAAATATACATGAAAACCTGTTCTGGGCATTTTTCTATAATGTGATAGGAATTCCGCTCGCGGCGGGGGTTTGGATAAATCTTTTCGGCTGGGAGTTAAACCCTATGTTTGGAGCTGCCGCGATGAGTCTGTCAAGCTTCTGTGTAGTTACAAACGCGCTGCGGTTGAATTTTTTCAAGATATATGATTTCAGGCATGACAGAAAGCGTGTCAAAAAAAATGGTAAAAATATTTCAGATAAAGGAGATAATAAAATGAAAAAGACAATTAAAATTGAAGGTATGATGTGCGGACATTGTGAGGCAAGAGTAAAGAAGGCGCTTGAGGCGCTCGCCCAGGTAGACGAGGCGGTTGTCAGCCATGAGGCGGGAACAGCTGTTGTTACGCTCAATGCCGAGGTTGATGATTCTGTGCTTAAGGACGCGGTAGAGGCGCAGGATTACAAGGTAAATCAGATAGTATAATAACCAGATAATTTTGAAGACAAATTTTCTTGAAAGATTATTGGTATATGGTTTTAAGCGCTGCTGTGTTATTTGCTGTAGGTAGAATCTTTATAGCTGTCTGTGCTATAATGAAGAAAAACCACAACATATAATCATTGCAGCGCTTATTTTATTCTACAGGAAAGTTTCCTGAATTTCCTATAGAATAAAAATGCTCCGCTAAGAATATATGTTGCAGCTGCATAAAAGGAGGTTAAATTTTATGAATGAAGTTATTGAGAACATGATTACAAGAAGAAGCATCAGAAAATATAAGCCTGATGCCATACCGGAGGATGTATTGGAACGAATTATCAAGGCGGGCACTTATGCTCCGACAGGTATGGGAAAGCAGTCTCCTATTATTATTGCTGTTACTGATAAAAAGGTGCGTGATAAGCTCTCAAAAATGAATGCAATGATAATGGGTAAGGGTGAGGAGTTTGACCCGTTTTACGGAGCTCCGGCTGTGCTTGTAGTGCTTGCGGATAAGGAGCGTCCTACATATATTTATGACGGAAGTCTCGTGATGGGAAATCTTATGCTCGCGGCACATTCGGAGGGAATAGGAAGCTGCTGGATACATCGCGCAAAGGAGGAATTTGAAACTGCCGAGGGCAAAGAGCTTCTTAAATCCCTCGGAATAGAGGGAGATTATGAGGGTATAGGACATTGTATTCTCGGTTATGCGGACGGAGAGGAGCCGCAGCCACACCCGATAAAAGATAATTACGTGTATTATGTAAAATGATTGGAAACATGACTGTTTTCAGTCGTGAGAAATGACATAAATATACAAAAACAGACCTAGACAGGCTGATATATATTACTCTAAAATCAATCTATGTATGGTTTAATTTACTGAGTATACCTTAAATCATATTAAATTTTTAAAAATTGTTGTAAATCAGTATATATAATATGTTCAGTGCGAAATATTCATTATTTGGTAAAAAAATCTCATAAAACATAAAAGTACGTGTATAGTATCAGCGGGATGAATTCATGCATGTAAGGTTTCCGCAAGCCAGCCTGCAGTAAGCAGAATTTTTTATTGGATACTTACATGCGGCTGTCGCTGTAATCATTAAAAGATGAGAGGTGTCATAATTGATATAATGTGCACTAGGTGCACATTATATCTGCGCATTAATTTTTGCGTTTACCGCAAAAATTAGAGCGCTTAAAATCCGCCG
>ERZ1643246.3925-NODE-3925-length-12242-cov-14.971363_pt1 | contig 12242 bp, 8 predicted proteins | sample MGYA00579265_ERZ1643246 | MGnify/ENA primary metagenome ERZ1643246 (study PRJEB29033, sample SAMEA4952261) | chicken gut metagenome | biome: Broiler Chicken; feature: Gastrointestinal Tract; material: Caecum | place: Ireland | collected 2018 | study: Broiler...
ACCGTCTCCACATGGCCTGTCCGGGGGAACATATCCACCGGCACAGCCCGGCGGAGTTCATAGCCCACCTCCCGGAGACGGGCGGCGTCCCGGGCCAGGGTGGCCGGGTCGCAGGAGATGTACACCAGGCGCTTGGGGGCCATCCGGGCCAGAGTGGCCGGCAAATCCGGGCCGCAGCCCTTCCGGGGCGGGTCCACCACCACCACGTCCGGGCGCAGGCCCCGGCTCTCCAGAAGCCGGGCCGCCTCCGGGGCGTCCATGCACAGAAATTCACTGTTGGCAATGCCGTTGCGGGCGGCGTTTTTCTTGGCGTCCTCCACAGCCGGGGCCACGATCTCCACCCCAATGAGCCGCTTCACCTGGTGGGCCATGGAGAGCCCGATGGTCCCCGCCCCGCAATACAGATCCAGGAGGGTTTCCTCCCCGGTGAGGCCCGCCAGCTCCGCCGCCAGGGCATAGAGCTTTTCTGTCTGGCTGTGGTTCACCTGGTAAAAAGACAGAGGGGAAATGGAGAAAGCAAGGCCGCACAGGGTATCGGAAAGGGTTTCTTCCCCCCAGAGCACCCGGGTCTCCTTGCCCAGCACCACATTGGTGTCCGCCTGGTTACAGTTGAGAAGCAGGCTTTTCAGCTCCGGCACCCGGCGGCGCATCGTCTCAATGAGGGCTTCCTCCTGGCCCAGGCTGCGGCCGTTGGCCACCACGCAGGCCATGACGCCGCCGTCAGAAGCGGCCTGCCGCAGATACAGGTGCCGGAGCTTGCCGGTGTGGGAGGCCTCCTGGTATACCGTTTCCCCAGAAGCGTCCGCCCACTCCCGGAAAGCCGCCGCCGCCCGGGAAAAGCTCTCCGGTTGGAGAAGGCAGTCCTCACAGGGGATAATCCGGTGGCTCCGGGGGGCGTAAAAGCCCAGGACGGTTTTCCCATCGGGGCCTTTGCCAATGGGGAATTGGGCCTTGTTCCGGTAGCGGTCCGGGGCCTGAGCCCCCACAATGGCGTCTGCGGAAAAATCCACAAAGCCGCCAATCCGGAACAGGGCGTCCTGCACCTTTTGCTGCTTGGCGGCCAGCTCCCGGGAATAGGCCATGTGCCGGTAAACGCACCCGCCGCAGGGGCCTGCATGAGGGCAGTCCGGGGGCACCCGGTCCGGGGAGGGGCGCAGAATCTCCACGGCTTTTCCCCAGGCAAAGGTTTTGGCGGGCTTGACAATATGGGCCAGCACCCGCTCCCCGGGGATAACGCCCGGCACGAACACCGCCATACCGCCCTCCTGGGCCCGGCCCACGCCGGCGCCTTCTGCGGTAAGGCCGGTGATTTCCAATTCCACCCGCTGGTTTTTCTGAAAAGCGGGGGCTGTGTTTTTCTGCTTCATACGGTTCCCTCCTGCCGGGGCGGCCCCCGGTGTATTGTGTTTATTGTACCATTGACGGCGGGGGTTGACAAGGCGAAAACCAGGGCGTGCAGCACAGCAAAAGGCAGGGGAACCCCCTGCCTTTCCTGCTGCCGTAGTTTTGAGGAGCTTCATCCCTCGTCCGAGGATTGGAGCGCGTCATAGCCGCTTTCTCCGGTGCGGATCTTTACCGCATCGGTGATGGCATAGGCGAAAATCTTGCCGTCCCCGAATTCCCCGGTGCGGGCCACCTCCCGAATCGTTTGGATGGTCTTTTCCTTCCACTCCTCCGAGGAAACGGCGATTTCCAGCTTGATTTTCGGCACCAGCATGGCGTCCACCTCCTGGCCCCGGACCACGGTTTTGTAACCCCGCTGCACGCCGAAGCCCATGACCTGGTAGGCGGTCACGCCGTTAACGCCGACAGCGTGGAGGGCGGATTTCACATCCTCCAGCTTTTCTTCCCGGATAATAGCCTCTACTTTGTACATCATCAGTGGTTCCCCCTCCTATCAATCAAAGCCGTTAAAGGACGGATAAGCCTGTTCCCCGTGCTGGGTGGCGTCCAGCCCCAGGGTCTCTTCCTTGGGCTCTACCCGGAGCTTGGTGAAGATGCGGGTGATCCCCACGCAGAGGAGGGTCCCCACTACCGCCACCGCGATGGTCACCGCAATGCTCAGCAGCTGGGCCAGGAACAGGCGGGTTTCCCCATATACCAGGCCGTTCCACTGGGCCACGGGGTTGATACCGCTCTGGGCAAAGAGCCCCGTGGCGATACCGCCCCAGATGCCGCCGATGCCGTGGCAGCCGAAAGCGTCCAGGGCGTCGTCGATTTTCAGCTTTTTCTTCAGGAAATTCATGGTGAAGTAGCAGATGGGGCTCACCAGGCCGCCGATGATAATGGCCGACCACACCGGCACAAAGCCCGCGCCGGGGGTAATGGCCACCAGGCCCACTACCAGGCCCGTGGAAGCGCCCACCAGGGTGGGTTTGCCGTCCTTGGCCACGTCCAGAAGCATCCACACCAGCAGGGCCGTGCCGGAAGCCAGGGCCGAGGTGAGGAAAGCGTGGGCCGCCAGGCCGTTGGCCCCCAGGGCGGAGCCGGCGTTAAACCCGAACCAGCCGAACCACAGCAGCCCGGCGCCCAAAAACACAAAGGGGATGTTGTGGACCCGGTAGGAGACGTGCTCCACGCCGCGCCGCCGGCCCAGCAGGATTGCCAGCACCAGGCCGCTGACGCCGGAGCTGATGTGCACCACATTGCCGCCGGCAAAATCCACAGCGCCCAGCTCCGCCAAAAAGCCGCCGGAGCCCCACACCATGTGGGCCATGGGATAGTACACCACCAAAGACCACAGGGCAATGAACAAAAACAGGGCCTTATAGCGCATCCGCCCGGCCACCGCCCCGGTGATCAGCGCCGGGGTAATCATGGCGAACATCATCTGGAACACCACATAGGTCAGGGACGACAGGGTAGGGGCATAGCCCAGGGCCTCGTCAAAGCTCAGGCCGTTGAGGAAAAGATACTCCAGCCCGCCGATGACGCCCCCGTGGTCCGCGCCAAAGGAAAGGGAAAACCCAATCACCACCCACAGCACCACGGAAATCCCCATGACCCCTGCGCAGGCCATCATGGTGTTCACCACGTTTTTCCGCCGCACCAGGCCCCCATAGAAAAAGGCCAGCCCCGGGGTCATCAGGAAAACCAGCGCCGCACAAATCAATACGAAACCGTTATCTCCCATGTTCATTTTGCAATCACCCTCCTGTTTCAGATTCTAACACAAGATAGAAAAATATAAAAAAAGAAAGGTGTCCCAAAAACTTGGAACACCTTTGCTCGACCCCATTATAGCAGAGCGGTTTCAAAAAATCAACTGCTTCAGGCACCCGGCGCAAAATTTTGTCGCTTTTCAGTACAGGCCCCGGGGATTTATAGCAGTTTTTTCTAAAAATATGGGGCTGCGCCCCGTGCCGCCCCCTGCACCAGGGCGAAAACCCGCCAGCCCAAAGGGGCCGGCGGGTTTTCTGGTGAGGGTCAAATTTTCAAAAACAGAAATGGATGGGATTTTTTTAGTGAGACTGTGCGCGCTTCTTCATCATGGCCAGCACTGCCAGCAGAGCGCCGGAAGCCACAATCAGGGGAACGGCTGCCCAGGGAGCGGTGCTGTCGCCGGTGATGGGGCCCTTGTTGGGGTCGCTGGAATCGCCGGGCTTGTTGGAACCGCCGTTCTGGTTGTCCCCATTGCTGCTGCCGTTATTGTTGTTGTCATCGCCCGGGGCGGTGGAGGGCTCTTCTGCCTTCACCAGGCCGTCCATGGCGGACTGGAGGGTTGCGGCGGCCTGGTCCACTTCGGCCTGGGTGGAATCAGCGGCCAGGTTCTTGGCAGCGGCCAGGGCGCTCTGGAAAGCGTCCACGCTCTCCTGGGTGTAGCCGGCCAGATCCATGGCTTCGGCCTTGGCGATGAGCTCCCGGATAGCGGTGTAGTCGGCCAGCTTCCACTGGACGGAAATCTCGGTGTTGTTGTCCTGGGGATAGTTGCTGTCCGTGCCCATGGAGTTCACCAGGGACAGGAGCCAGCCGCCCAGCTGATTGCGGATCTCTTCGGTCACCAGGCCCTCGGTGGCCTCGGTGCCCTCTTCCGGGTCGGCGGGAGTGCCGTTGATCAGCTCGTCCAGCAGGGCGCCCAGGTCAATGGTGTAGAGCATCCCGGCAAAGGAGCCGTTAAAGTCGTCCAGGAACTGGCCCAGGGTATAGTCGGCGCTGGGCACGGTGAAGGTGTTGTTGCTGGAGGGCCAGCCTGCGCCCAGGGGCCCAAAGATCAGGGCCAGGGTGGTTTCGGTGTTGTTGTGGCCCTGATAGGGGGAGAGCAGGGGCGTGCGGCCTTCGGCGGCGATAAAGTTCTTCACGCCTTCGTTGTTGTCCCAGCCGGTGATGCCCAGCACTTCGGTAACGGTCAGGTTGTCCAGAACCGTGTCCAGCAGGGAGGCAATATCCTGCACCAGCACGTCGATGACCTGGTCTACCAGCTGGCCGTTTTCAATCTTGGCGGTGGCGTCCTGCACCCACTGGGGCTGCTGGCCGTTGTCCTCGCCGCCCAGGTGGCTCTGATAGATGTAGTTCACATAGTCCAGCAGGGTCTTGTCGTCGGTGACCATAATGCCCGTCAGGCTCTCCACAATGGTGGTCACGGCGCTGTCCAGCTGGGCGGGGTCTTCCAGCAGGGCGTCCACCTTATCCAGGAGCACGTTCAGAGCCTGCTTCAGGCCGGAGTTGGGAATGAGGATCTGCAGTTCCAGGGAGGAACCGGTGGTGTCGATGACCATGCCGCCCTCGTCGCTGTCATAATACAGGGCGCCGCCCTCTTCCGGGGTGGGCAGCAGCAGGGGCAGGCCCACATCTACCAGCTGGTCTACGGTGAGGTCCATGCCTGCCAGGTCGGAAACCAGGCTCTCGATGACAGAGCGGATGCCGCCGGCCTGGATAGCCTGGGCATAGTAGCTGTGGAGGAAGCCGTTGACGGTGGTGGTGAGCATATCGTTGCTGAAGCCGTGCTGACGGCCGTACTCCGTCACGTCCTCAATGGTGCGCTCCTGGCCGGTGAGGGGGTCGGTGAAGGTGATGGGGCCCAGATGGGTCTTGGTCTCCACCTGCATATCCTCGGTGACGGTACCGTCCTCATAGCTGCGGGTCAGGGTGACAAAGCGCATGGGGGAGGGGTAAGTGACCACGGAACCGGTCTCAATGTCATAGAGGGTGTTGCCGGCCTCGGTGGTGACGGTGGCGATGTCATTGGCGTGCATGTGGCCGGTGAAGATATACTGCATCCCGGCGTCGGCATACACCTGGCTCAGGCGCTCATAGTCGTTGACCAGGTACATGGGCAGCAGGTCGGGCTCCATGGTGAAGTGGGGCACCATGCCGTGGTGCTGGAGGCCGATTACCGTATCGCCCCGCTCTTTGGCGGCGGTGATCTGCTCTACCACCCACTGCTCCAGGTCGGCGCTGACGGCGCCGCTGGTCTCGTGCTCGTCCAGGCCGCTTTCGGTGTTGTCGGCGCTGTAGCGGGCGGAGTCAATGGCAATAATGGTGTAGCCGTCCTGGGGCCGGGCCGCATAGGAGAGGCTGCCGGCTTCTTTTCCCTCGGGGGGCGTATAGCGGACGATGACGCTGTCGTCATTGTATACGGCGTCGCCGTAAATCTCCATGAAATCCTCGGGCTCCGTGCGGCCGGCGGGCTCCGCCTCGCCGCTTTCGGTGTTGAAGTTCATGGCGTTGGAATTGCGCACATCGTGGTTGCCGGGAACCACATACACATCCAGGCCGGGGACTTCTTCTTTCAGCGCTTCCAGCTGGGCGGCCATGGCCTCATGGCCTTCCTTCTCCCCGTCCTTGGTCAGGTCGCCGGAAATCAGCAGCACATCGGGCTGGTCCTCTTTGATGGTGTCCAGCATCCCTTCCAGGATAGCGGCGCTTTCCGTGAACATCTTCCGGTCGCTGTTCAGATGGTCGGTGTAGTCCGCCGTGTCCTGAATCATGTCCGGGGAAAGGTAGTGGGTGTCGGAGAGGACGGCGATCTTCAGCTGGTCCGTTTCCTGGCCGGCGATGCCCACTGCAAAGGCCGGCAGGCTGGCGCTGCACAGCACTGCCGCGGACAGGACAGCCGCCGTCAAAGCCTTCAGGCTTTTCTTGGTTCGTCTCATTTACGCTTACTCCTTTTTGAAAATTGGGTCCTGAGGAAGGTCCTTACAGTTCTTATCATACGGCGTTTATATCAAATCATGGTCTTATTATTATAAAAACTGCGTAAAATATGGGCGGGGTTTTTTAAGATTTGAAAAAAGGATACAAATTTCCGGTAAAATTCCCGCTGCATTGTAAAAACTTCCATTGGGGGAGAATTCCTGCAAAAATCACCAAAAAACCGGCGATAAGCTTTTTGGGAAAATCCCCCTGCACCCTTGTAAAACTTTGCCCCGGCTGTCATAATAAAAATAGAAGAATAGGAAGGGCCGGAGGGGAGCCCCCTTCGGGAAGCACAGGAACACGGGCTGCGGCCCGGGAAAGGGGTTTGGATATGAACCTGCATGGAAAGGACATCAAGATTTTTTCGGGAAGCGCCAACCCGGAGCTGGCCCGGCAGATTGCAGAGGAGCTGGAGCTCCCCCTGGGGAAGTGCGGGGTCTCCGCCTTCAGCGACGGGGAAACCTCCGTCTCCCTGGGGGAATCGGTGCGGGGGTCGGACTGCTTTATCGTCCAGTCCACCTGCGCGCCGGTGAACGACCACCTGATGGAGATCCTCCTTTTGGCCGACGCTATGCGCCGGGCCTCTGCCGCCAGCATCACCGCCGTCATCCCCTATTACGGCTATGCCCGCCAGGACCGCAAGGCCCGGGCCCGGGACCCCATCTCCGCCAAGCTGGTGGCCAACCTGCTGTCGGTTTCCGGCATTGACCGGATGCTGACCATGGACCTCCACGCGCCCCAGATCCAGGGCTTTTTCGACATCCCGGTGGACCATCTCCTGGGAGCGCCGCTGCTGGCCTCCTTCCTGCGGGAGCGGGTCCGGGGCAGGGAAGAGGAATTCGTGGTGGTCTCCCCGGACCTGGGCTCTGTGACCCGCTCCCGGAATTTTGCCGAGCGGGTGGGCTGCTCTATGGCCATTATCGATAAGCGCCGGCCCCGTCCCAACGTCTCCGAGGTCATGGGCATTATCGGGGATATCCGGGGCAAAAAGGTGATTCTGGTAGACGACATGATCGACACCGCCGGCACCCTGTGCAACGCGGCGGCAGCCTGTATGGAAAAGGGCGGCGCTACGGAGGTCTATGCCTGCGCCACCCATGGGGTGCTGTCCGGCCCGGCGGTGGAGCGTATCCGGGAAAGCTGTATCCGGGAGCTGCTGCTTTTGGACACCATCCCCGTTGCCGGGGAAAAGCTCCTCTCCAATTTCTCCATCCTCTCGACAGCTCCCCTCTTTGCCCAGGCCATCGACCGCATCTACGAGGACAAGCCCGTTTCCCCCATGTTTCTGTAAAAAAAGCATCCCCGGCAGCCCTGAACAAGCTGCCGGGGATTTCTATGTGCAGAAAAGAGGGGGGTCAGTCAAAATAGCCCATATACCGCTCCATGGCGGGAGCTCCCCAGTTTTCCGGCTTTTGACTCTTTTATTGACACCGTTTGACGGAAACGATACAATAAAGGTTGCAACGGCGTCCGCCGACTCTGTGTAAAGGAGTTTGAAACCTATGATACAGACCATCCGGGAAGCCGCCATGAAAATGGCCTCCCTTTCCATTTATCGGGGCATCCTGCGCCGCACGGTGCCCAAAGCCTTCTACCAGCTGCTCCTCTCTGGGGCCCGGTGCGCCGAAACCCGGGAGCTCCAGGACCAGACCGCCTTTTTGGAGGCCTGGGGGGCGTTTTTCTCCGCCCTGTGCCAGCGGGACAGCAGCCAGTGTTTTGCCCGGTGCCTGACCCAGACCGCCCTTTTTGACGAAAACGCCTTTTCCCTGGCGGCGGCGGGGGGGCAGCCCCTGTCCCAGCCCCTGAAGCAGGCGGCCCGGCGGGATTTGTCCATCATTCTGGAACTCTCCCAGCTTTCCCCGGAGTTCCTCATGGAGGAGAGCCATATGGGCAACCTGGGGCTGGTCCTGCCCAAGTGGGAGACCGGCGCCCCGGAGGAGCTGTTCCAGCTGGAAGAGGAAGCCTGCCTCCACAGCCTTTGGGAGTACTACCGGTGCAGCGGCTGCGGCATGTACGCCCGGTATCGGGCCTTTATTTGGCGGGACAAGCAGATTCTGCCGGTGGCCCATCCGGACCCCCAGCGCCTCTGCGAGCTCAAGGGCTATGAGACGCCCCGGTCCATGGCTGTGGAAAACACCGTGGCCTTTTTAAAGGGTCTTCCCGCCAACAACTGCCTCCTCTACGGCGACCGGGGAACCGGCAAATCCTCCACGGTGAAGGCCCTTCTCAACGAGTACTACACCCAGGGCCTGCGGGTCATCGAGATGCCCAAGGAATACCTGATGGATTTCCCCTATCTGGTGGACCAAATTGCCGGGGTGCCCATGAAATTCATCATCTTTATCGACGACCTGTCCTTCTCCCAGGAGGACAGCACCTATGCCGCTCTGAAATCGGTTTTGCAGGGCGGGTTGGCCGCTACCCCCAAAAACGCCCTGATCTACGCCACCTCCAACCGTCGGCACCTGCTCCGGGAGAGCTTTGCCGACCGGGAAGGGGACGACGTCCACCGGAACGATACCATGCAGGAGAGCCTTTCCCTGGCGGACCGGTTCGGGTTGTCCATCCGGTTCCTGCTGCCGGATAAAAAGCGCTTTTTGGAGATTGTGGACCAGCTGGCCCGGCAGCGGGGCCTGGAAGAGCACATTCCCCAGTTGGAGATGGGGGCGGAGCAGTGGGCCATCGCCCATGGGGGCCGCTCGCCCCGGGTGGCCCGGCAATATATGGATTTTGCAGAAGCGGAATTGCGACAGGAGCACCCCTTGCAGTGACAAATTCCCCGGTTTTTCGCGGAAATTTACGTTTCGTTTACGGTTTTCCCCGGGATTTATGATAGACTGATAGGAAGAGAAAGAAATTACCCGTGCAGTAGGAACGCAGATTGGAGAACACAGAAAGAGAGGAGTTTTCCCCATGAAAAAACGGATTTTGGCCGCTATCCTCGGCCTTTGTATGCTGGCCCTGAGCCTCACCGGCTGCGGGAACGCCCCGGATGTGGAGTCCGGCGCCGCGGCCCAGGATTATCCCGTGCAGGTGGACGGCGTGACCATTGAGTCCCAGCCGGAAGGGGTGGCAGTGCTTTCCCCCAACATCGCGGATATTATCCTGGCCCTGGGCTATGAGATCAACCTGAAAGCCCGCAGCGCCGAATGCACCCAGCCGGATCTGGAAGTCCTGCCGGAGGTGACCCTGGACGACGCCGCCCAGATGCAGGAGCTGGGGGTAACCCTGCTCTTTGCCGACGAGGACCCTGACGAGGCTACGGCCGCCGATTTGAGCAGCCACGGCATTTCCGTGATTACCCTGGAGCCGGCGGGGACCCGTTCGGAATTCTCCGAGCTCTACAGCCAGGTAGGCTCCGCCCTGGCCGGCGGCAGCACCGGCTATGGGGAAGGGCAGGAGACCGCCCAGAATATCTTCACCACTCTGGACGACATCACCCGGATTATCCCGGATTCGGACATCCCCTCCACCGCCGTGTATATCACGGATACCCAGGGCTCCGTTGCCACCGGCGACACCTTTATTGACGTGCTCTTGTCCTCCGCCGGGTTTATCAATGGGGTAAAGAGCGAGACCGGCGGCAAGGTGGAGGTCTCCACTTTGGTCAGCGCCAACCCCACGTATATTTTCTGCCCCACCGGCCTGGCGGAGCAGCTTTCCTCCACCGAGGGCTTCCAGGACATGAGCGCCGTCCAGGAAGGCCGTGTGTGTGAAATCGAGCCGGAGCTCATGGAGTGGCAGGGCCGCAGCATTATTTCCGCTGTTTCCCAGATGGCGGGCTTCGCCCATCCGGAGCTGGCCGGTTCCTCCTCGGAGAGTTCCGCTTCTTCGGAGAGCTCCACCTCTTCCGAAAGCTCCCAGAGCAGCGAAAGCAGCACCTCCTCCGAGAGCAGCGAAAGCTCCGCTTCTTCGGAAAGCTCCACTTCCTCGGAGAGTTCCGCTTCCTCTGCGGTTTCCGTTGACCCCAACACCCAGCTGCAGCGGGGTGACAGCGGCGATGAAGTTCTGCGGATGCAGGAGCGTCTGGACGAGCTGGGCTATATGTTCACCCTCTATGACGGCGAGTTTGACAGCGGCACAGAGCAGGCCGTGAAGGACTTCCAGATTAACAACGGTTTCTATACCACGGGCATTGCCAATGCGGAGCTGCTCACGGTTCTCTATTCTGACGAGGCCCAGCCCGCAGCCTAATATATAGCAAGAAATCCCTGCCGAAAATCCGGCAGGGATTTTTGTTTGATATGCGGCTTGACCAGTTTGCAAGAAAAAAAGTTTTTCTGCCTGGCTCCTGATGCCGCTTTCTTCTGTTTTTCCGCAAGGAAAAATCAGATAGGACAACAAGTAACCTGCTTCTGCATCGCTTCTATCCTCGGCGGTTTCGATTTCCCCTATCGGGGAAACGAAGAAAAACTACATCAGGAACGTACCCAGGGATTCTCCGCTGCCGCTCCGGTCGGCGCCTTGATTGTGTGCCACTGGCACACGGCGCCCCTTTTTTCTTGCAAAAGGGGCCCTCTTGTGAAATATCCCCCCGGGATATTTCACAATTCACCCCCGAAAATGCGCCCTACGGTAAGAGTACGAGGGGAGTTCCGCTCTCTGCGGAGAGCGGCCAGGGGCTCCTCGCCCCTGGACCCTCGGCGGGGAGCCCCCGCTGGCAATCCGCGTTTATAGCAAATGCGAACAACAACCTGGTTCCTCGCGGATATTGCTCGTGCGAAAGTTGCTTACTTTTTCCCGTGGGCATTCCGTCTTAGTCTTGCTGGAAAAACGCAGCGATGGCTTCCAAAGCCTTGGCAAAGGCATGGGCTTCCTCTGGGGTGAGCTGCTCCAGCACCGAGTGGATCATCTTCCGGTGGAACTCCTCATGGAAGGCGTTGGCCCGGCGGCCAGCGTCCGTGGCTTCCAGATGCACAATGCGCTTGTCCTGATGGTCCCGGCGGCGGCGCAGATACCCCTTGCGCTCCAGAGCCTTGGCCGCAGCCGACAGGGTCCCCGCCGTTATCCGCAGACGCTGAGCGATTTCCCGGCTGCTGTTTTCCTGGTCGCTGGCCGCGCATACGGTCTTGATTACGTCCATTTCCCGGGAGGACAGCTCCGGGTAGCCTCCCGCCGCAATGGCCTCGTCTTCCCGGCGGAGAAGCTCGTGAAAAATCTCCACCAGAAAGCGGTTCAGAATGGATTCCTGTTCCAATGGTTAACCCTCCTCATGTTCCGGGGCCGCAGAAGCCGCCTGCCGCTCCCGGCCGGATACGGTGTGCTTGCGCCGGTATTCCCGGGGCGTACAGCCGCACAGCTTTTTGAATTCCCGGTTAAAGGTCCGGGGGTTTTCATACCCGCAGGCCCGGCTCACCGCCAGCACGTCTTCCTCAGTGCGCCGCAGCAGCTCCCGGGCGTGGTCAATGCGCAGCTGGTTTACATAGTCGCTGAGGCTGGTGCGGAGCTTCTCCCCGAACACCCGGGAAATCTGGTATTTGCTCACCTGCAGCTGTTCCGACAGAATGTCCAGGGACACAGGCCCCGCATAATGCTCCGCCACCCATTCTACAATCCGGGTGGTCAGGTCCGCCGGGGGCCGGTGGGTGTTGTCCACCAGCTCCAGGCAGGGGAGAGTGCGGGCCAGGATGAGCTGCACAAAGGCCCGGGCCGCCGGCAGGCTCCCGTCTTGGGAATAGATTTCCCGCAGGCCCCGCATGGCGTAGGACACATCCCGGTGAAGCTCCCGCTCCCGTATCAGAGGGGACACCGGCGCCTGCCGGAGCATCACCCGGCGGAAGTCCCCGGACATCTCCACCGGGCACAGGGCCAGCAGCAGGGAGCTGGGCCCCTGGGTCTCGTAGCTGTGGATCTGCCCCGGGAAAATCACGGCGCAGTCCCCGGGCCGCATGACGCAGGAGGCTTCCCCCGACTGCAGGGCAATGTTCCCCTTTTCCACCAGCACCACTTCCATCTCGGAATGGAGGTGATGGGGAAAGACCAGGTCCCGGCTGCGGTGGCAGGCAAAGGCAAAGACCCCGCTCCAATTCTCATATAAAGGTAAATTCGCCAGTTCTTCCGAAAGTTCCGCCATTCCTGTCACCTCCCTTCCCGCCCGGTTCCCGGGC
>ERZ1643246.3927-NODE-3927-length-12241-cov-12.686854_pt1 | contig 12241 bp, 11 predicted proteins | sample MGYA00579265_ERZ1643246 | MGnify/ENA primary metagenome ERZ1643246 (study PRJEB29033, sample SAMEA4952261) | chicken gut metagenome | biome: Broiler Chicken; feature: Gastrointestinal Tract; material: Caecum | place: Ireland | collected 2018 | study: Broiler...
GAACAGGTGGATCCTCATCGCCATTATCACCGGAATGGCTCCGCTTGTTGGACTTGAAGCGAGAAAGTGAATTTTAAAACCCTTCGATTTTGCGTGGAAATGGAGCAAAAATGCTTGAAAAACGCGCATTTTTGAACCTTTCAAAAAAACGTTTACCAAACGTTTACCAATTACAAAATTAAGCAATCAGGAGAGCATTTCCACGCACTTACACCCGATTAACAATATGCCCGCCGCAGAGATTTCTGCGGCGGGCATATTGTTATATTATTTTTATAATTTGTCTGTGCGGATATAGAAAGTGCTTCTACCCGCTCCGTGTTTGGTCAGCTCGCCATTTGCAACGAGCTTTTTAATCGCAACCTCCACAGAGCTGGCACTTAAGGAGGGGCAAAGTTCGTGGATTTGCGATTTTGTGATTTTGCCTAAACAGCTTTGAACAGCTTTTCGCACCGTGTCAATTGCGGGCAGCTTTTCGGCAACAATCTCCATTCTCTCCTCGAAGTCCCTATATGCCGAAATAATCGTACCAAGAAGATATTTGATAAACGGAGTCGGGTCATCTTTACCCTCGTGCCAGCCGATTTGCGCAGCGGATAAAGCGTCATAATAGAGCCCTTTGTTTTTGGCGATTTTTGCTTCAAGAGAAATGTATTTGCCTACCGAATAGCCGCAACGATATAAAAGCAATGTGGTGAGCAATCTGCTCATTCTGCCGTTGCCGTCAGAAAACGGGTGAATACACAGAAAATCGTGAATAAAAATCGAAATGAGAATGAGCGGGTCGACCTCCCCAGCGGCAATGGCGAGGTTGAACTGCTCGCAGATGGCGTCAACGGCAATCGGCGTTTCATAGGGCGCAAGCGGTGTAAAAATCGTGTATTCCTTCCTGTCGTCGCCTATCGCGTTTATATAGTTTTGCACATTCTTGAACTTTCCGCCTATGCTCTTCCCCGAATGGCTGTAAAGAATTTTATGCAGTTGCAAAATGTAGTTTGCCGTAACGGGGATATATTCGTAATTTTCATGTATCACATTCAGAACGTCCCTATACCCTGCGATTTCTTCTTCGTCACGCGTTCGGGGTGTCGTTTTATCTGACAGAAGCTGTTTCAACCTTGTATTCGTGGTGCGGATACCCTCAATCTCGTTCGATGTTTCGGTACTCTGTATCTTTGCTATCTCTACGAGCTTTTCAAGCTCCTGCGGCTTTTGCCTGATATAGAGGTCTTGCTTACCCTTCGCCTCATGAATAGCGGCGATATAAGCGACCGTTTCTGAATCCCATTTTTGATTTTTCAGGGCAACATAGTCGAAGGTACGCATAACTTTATCTCCCAAATATTTTCTTTTCTCATAAATTATAACCATTTTTACGAGAAAAGTCAATGGCTTGCGAGATTATTCTCGTAAAATAAGGGCTAAAATACGAGATTCTGTTACTTATGAAAGAATTATTGAGAACAAAGCTGCAAGCATTTGTACTAAAAAAGCTTCCGCATACATAACGGAAGCCTTTTTTGTTTTTAAGAAATGACCGAAGTCGCTTTATCAATACTCAGTTTTATGAGTTCGTTCCTGAGATTTATCATGCTTTGAGTCACGATTGGGGTTCCGTTATCTTTATTACCCAGTAAATCAACAAAGAAAATATTGACATTCACACAATTATCAGCCCAAAACGGCTTTATATCAATATGTGTGCCGATTGACGGGTACAGCAAGAAGCAACCCGCCACATCCTCCTTTTTTTCTTTTGCCTGATATTTTTTGTTATAGGCGTACATCTGGTACATATCGCCTTGGGATATGCCGTAATTTTTACTTGCGTCGGCAGAAAGCAACTTCCACTTCGTATCGAGGATAAAGGTCTTGCCGCCTCCACGCACGACAATGTCGGGGCGCAGGCTAAATTTTTTAGGGCTTTCAAACAGCCAAAGCGACTGTTCCTGCGTGGTTACGCTGTATTCCCCGCCCAATACCTTTGAAAGTTCCCTTGCAACGTAGCTTTCAAACAGCTTTTCCATAGGGAACAACAGAGCCTTTGCGTATTGCCCGCCGGCGAACATTGAAAATGACTTACCAGCTAAAAATACACCGCACCACTTTATAGCTTCGGCATAATATTCAGTGCCGCGCTCGCGGCAGGAGCGGCGCAAATCGCCATCATAATCGCTCGAGGGCGAAACCTCGTCAAACACAGAGAGGAGCGCACGCAAATCGGACTGGTTGGCAAAGGAATAGGAACGCTGTTGTAGATATCTGAGCGTAGATTTTATGAGTTTGTTTTCAGCGCGGTTGGCATTGAACTCGTCGTAGGCGACAAAAAAACGCTCCTTATGCACCACATTGCGCTTTATCTGCTCATTGAAGAGCATTTTGCCCTTATAAAACCGCTGGTTTTCGCTCACCGTCTCATAGCCACACCGCACGCCGCGCCTGACGATTGCATAAACCTCGTCGATAAACATACGGATAAAGACTTCGAACAGCGGCAGTCTGGTCACGTCGATATTTGCCGACTGATTGATTTTATACGGCGCAGTACGCAGGCTGCGCAGCATTTTTATAAGCAGTCCGCGTACCTCCTTTTCCGAATAATTGCCCTTGCCTATCTTGGGCAAAATTTCTATCGTGGTGCCATCGGCGAGGGTAATGACGCCCACATAGTTGCAGGCGACGGCGTACTTTTTGCCGTTCTTCGACTGCAGGCGCATAACCTCGGTAGTATTTTCGCCGTCATTTTTGTTGGAGAGGATAAAGTTTTCCAAAAGGTCGAACTGCTTTTGCGAAATATACAGAACGCCGTCAGTTCCTCTACCCTCACCTGCGGCTATTTTGTCGTACTCGTAGATAACCTTAGTCTTGGCCATTGTCGGTATCCGATTTTACTTTAGTTGTGTCATATATGCCTATATATGCCTGCGGGACATCAAAAGCATCTTTATTTATAGAATATCTTTTACTTCTTTCGCCGAGGTCTTCTTCATCAGTATGTCCAAAAAGCGTGTCATAGGGAACCACCTCGCTTGTTATAAATTGCGGCAGCCCTACTTTTTCCTTTTGATTGTCGCCGAGAACAAGGCGAATTTTGCCGTAATCTTCATAAAAATATTCCTGCAACAGCGGAATTATTTTATTACGAAATATATCAGAAAGCACATCAATAGAATTATTGTCCTTTAATGCCATAAAATAGGCGTGACCTATTGTATGCTCGCGGTCATAAAGAACCTCGATTCTCCTGTTCATAATTTCAAGCATTTTCGCAATATTAACACCTTCAACTTCAATCGGTGTACCATCAGTATTCTTCAGCGCAGTATAATCTGGCATCATTTCAATAAATGTAAACCTGCGACGAAGGGCGGTATCTATTGCTGCAATCGAACGGTCGGCTGTATTCATTGTTCCAATAATGTAGACGTTATCGGGAACGGAGAATTCTATAAGTATGTCATCCATTTTATATGGTAGCGTTACACTCATAGCCTCGCTTGCTCCATCACGTTTATTATCCTCGATAAGAGTTATAAGATCACCGAAAATTTTTGAAATATTGCCACGATTTATCTCATCTATTATAAATACATGTTTTCCCCGTTTGGTGGAAGGTTTAACGCCTATATTTTTAATTTCATTATCAGCACCCTCTACAATTTTAATAACGTCGGCAAGCGATATATTGTTGAGGCGATAGACGGTGGAAAGCGTCATTGTTTTATTGCTATTGATTTCAACAATATCCTTTTTGCCTTTATATATCCAATTTACTTTACGTAGCCTTTTATAATGGTCAAACTCATTGTGCCACTCATAATCTCCCGTTACAACACCTATGCCATCTATTGTTGTGTTTGTATAGCATGACAGCACAATATCGCCAACGCGCATGACATTTATAAATGCGTTCAACACATTTTTACCACCATCTTTAAAATTGGTGTCGTCAAAAATATCTTTACCATAGCTATCAAACCCCACTCGTATGCAACCATTATTAAGGCAATAGGTGCGGGTTTTATTATCTCCTGTACCTTCAAGCGAAACTTTCCATATAGTAGGGTTCTTATTTAAACCATAATCTTTAGACTCTTCGAAAGAAGGGCCCTTTGCTGTTTCACAAAACGACTTAAACACACCGTCCTGAACTTCATAGACTATGCCACCATTTCCGTCAACGACAGGCTTGATTCCTTGCACAAATTCTTCATAACCATAAGACTGATGGAAGGTGACAAAGTTAATTCTGCCTTCGTTTAAAAGTTTATCATATTCCTCTTTTACGGCTTTATAATCTTTATCGCCCCACCCTTTATCCGGTTCTATTATTTCAACCGCCTTGCGCACGGTATTATAAGTTTTACCTGTTCCCGGAGGGCCGTAGAGAATTATATTCTTTGATTCATTATGTTCCATAAGCCCCTGTCCGCCAACATTATTATTTTTTATTTCAGGCTGAGAACCCGTGTTCTCAATCGATATTTGTTGTCCCTGAACATTGCCTGTACTATATTGAAAAGCTAAAAAAGATAACTCAAAGAATGTATCACAATTAAATAATTTCTGCAAATTATCTTTTAATCTAATGCAGAAATGCAAATACTCTCTACCATCATTAATATCCTTTGGAATTTCTATTTTTGTTTCTATCAATGGTTCATTGATTCTATCAATATTAACGTATGTTTTTGGCCTTATTTGATACAACCCCATAGTTAGTTTAGATAAACCAACCATTGGTAAATTCAATGATTTTTCAAAATATTCACAAAATCTATCGGAATTTAATGAATCCTTACTATACTCTATTGCACTTTCGAAAAGAGCCCATAGCAGTTCAAAACAATTTTCTACACGTTTAGGGTCATTCACATATCTATAAAAGCAATACTGGTTATATGCATAAACTGGGATACCGTCATAATCTGTCGGAACATTAGCCTTTATGCCAAAAACTTTTTTATATCCCTGACAAATTTGTGAACGCGAAATAGTGCTTTGCTTCCCTCTATTAAACAGAGCATATATTGTAAAAGGGTCGATATCTGGAATATTGTTGTTATCACTTTCAATTTTAGGCAGATTTTTCCCCGCTAAATCATGAGCCTGCTTTACGAGTGCAATCAATTCTTTTCTGTTATCTTTGTATTGAAGCAAACAATCGGCAAGTTCTTCAAAAAAAGGCACCCATGTAAAATTATTCTCGTTCATTTTATCCTCCGCGAATCAAGTTAGTTTAATTATATCACGAAACCCTAAGATATTCAATACCTGCGGTTTGTTTTGTTTGAGCCGTATTTGCCGTAATTATTTTTGCTGTTGCGGCGGGCGGTTGAACTTTTTGCACTCTTCGATAGCCCCACACACAGCCATATTAAGATTGCCGCCCACCAGAAAAAGATTAATAGTATGATAAGCCACCACCTCGGCTTTAACTTTTCGGGCGGTTTATCATTGAAATCGTCATTATACATGTTCTTCCTTTACTTACGCTTCTCGCGTTCAAGCTCACGCCTATAATCAATTTCGAGTTGCGTTATTTTACGGTCAATATCCATATTTCGTTTCTGATAATCGGCAATTCTGCGCTTATACGGTTCAGCCATACGGAGAGCATCATTTGCCCTGCGAGTAAAATCATCTGCCTGTTTTTTATAATTACTCGCCTGTTGCTCATAGGAAGATACCGAGCGTTGTTCCTGACTGATTCTGTTGTCGTTATTCACCTTTTCGCGCTTCAACGATTCGATTTGATTTAAATAATAGCTGCTGTTCATAATATTTCCTCCAATAATTTAAATTTCTTTTTTGACATAAAACTCGCAGTCGCCACTTAAGCGCACTGTTTCAGGTTTGTGGTGTATGTAAATTTTGCACCTTACCTTAAAGTAATGCGATAGATTCTGAAAGGCACAATCTTTACATTTTAAGCAAGTGTTTTTAAAGTCATTTGTCGATAATTTATCGTCCATAAAATGCCCCCTTTATTTAATTATATATTGAACAATGGTCAAAAGTCAAGATAATGTTGCCCAATGGTCATACTATGGTTATGGGAGGTTATACCATGATTACGCTTGACCAGATACGTGAGCGTTTAGCCGAAAGCATCAAAAGAAGCGGCTATACGCAAACCAAACTCGCGCAAATGCTGAACATAACGCCATCAGCAATTTCGCACTACCTACGCGGCGATAAGATGCCTGCCTTGGACACGCTTGCAAATCTCTGCCGCATACTCGACGTTTCGCCTGCATACATTTTATGTTTTGAGTGAAAACAGCCGCTTCCCTTGACTTGCTTTAAATTATATACTATACTGTGTACCATAAACGGGACGGCGTATGCGTTATAATAAATACGCAATTAATCAGGGAGGCGAAAATGATCCACGAAGCTATTGAATTTGCCGCAATCAAACACCGCAACCAAACGAGAAAGGGCACAGACATTCCCTATATTGTCCACCCGATGGAAGTTATGCAGATTTTAACCGCCAACAGCTGCGACGAAAAGACTATTGTTGCGGGCATTCTGCACGACACGCTGGAGGACACCGTCACCACTCACGAGGAGTTAAGCGAACACTTCGGCGAGGACGTTGCCGACATTGTGGGCGGCGTTACCGAAGATAAGTCCAAAAGCTGGAAGATAAGAAAGCTGCACACCATAACCACCCTGCCCGACGAGAGCTTTGAAAGTCAGCTTGTTTGCTGTGCCGACAAGGTTGCGAACCTGAAAAGTATGCTCGCCGACTACGAAAAGCAGGGCGAAAATCTTTGGGGCAGATTCAACGCACCCAAGAGCGAGATTGCGTGGTACTACCGCGGCGTGCGCGATGCGCTTTGCTCACTTGAAGATTACGAGATGTACCGCGAACTTGAACAGCTTATACACGTTATTTTTGATTAAGCGGCACATATTATGGGGGTAATTTTATGATTGGTGCGATAATCGGCGATATCGTCGGCAGCAGATTTGAATTTTACAACTATAGACACAAGGACTTTGAACTGTTCACCGACGACTGTTTCCCCACGGACGACAGCATTATGACGGTAGCCGTTGGCAAGGCGATTTTGGAGTGCGAAGGCGACTATACGCACCTTTCCGAACGTGCAATCGAATGCATGCAGGAACTGGGTCGCCCCTATCCCGACTGTGGCTTTGGCGGCAGTTTTTACCATTGGATATACGCCGAACATCCACAGCCGTACAACAGTTTCGGAAACGGAGCCGCCATGCGCGTGAGCGGCGCGGGCTTTGCCGCGAGAACGCTTGACGAGGCAAAGGAACTTGCCTACAAAGTGACAGCCGTCAGCCACAACCACCCCGAAGGAATTAAGGGCGCGGAGGCCGTTGCGGTTGCCATACACCTTGCCCGCCACGGCAAGACTAAGGACGAGATTCGGGCATATATCGGGGGCAATTACTACAAAATAGACTTTACCCTCGACAAAATCCGCCCGACTTACGAGTTCAACGAAACCTGCCAAAACACAGTGCCGCAGGCGTTCGCCGCATTCTTTGAGGCGGACGGCTTTGGAGATACCATCCGCAACGCCATATCGGTGGGCGGCGATTCGGACACGCTCGCCGCCATTGCGGGCAGCATAGCCGAAGCTTTTTACGGCGTGCCCCTCCACTTGCACGAGAGGGCAGAAAGCTACCTGAACACAAACAGATATGCAATGATTTACGAATGGCTTAAAAAATTTGAAGAGAAATTCGCTTAAAAGAAAGAAGCGTGGCGCGCAAAAATTTTGCGCGCCACGCATCTATTTTTTAACACTGCCCCACAAATGGGACAGCTATTTTATTATAATATAATTGAACAAAGGAGATGCGGATATGAATATTAAAAAGTTGAAGAGAAAGGCGAAGAATGGCGATGTTTTCAGTATGTTGAAGCTCGGCAATGCCTACCGCTTTGGTCACGGCACAGAAATTGACAGCAAAAAAGCGTTTGAACTCTACAAAAAGTCGGCAGACTTGGGTGACGCGGTTGGCTGGCTGTTCCTCGGCGGAATGTACGAGAATGGCGAGGGCACGGAGATGAACTACAAAAAGGCGTTTATGTGCTACTTCACCGCTTCCGCCAAGGGTGAAATTGAGGCGCTGTGGCGAATGGGCACAATGTACCTCGACGGGCGCGGCACGCAAAAGAGTGAAGCCACGGCATACAATATTTTTGTGCGCGCCGCCAAACAGGGCAACTCCTATGGCTACCTATACCTCGGTCATGTGTACGAAGAGGGCATATACGTTGAGGAAAACATAGAGTTTGCCGCTAAATGTTACGAGAAGGCGGCGGAGCTCGGAAATATGCACGCACAGTTCCAAATAGGGCTTATGTGCGAAGCTGGCGTGGGCACGGACGAAGATGTCGTAAAGGCAATTAAATGGTACACCCTCGCCGCAAAACAGCAAAATAAGCGCGCCGAACGCAGATTGTATGAACTGCTGAACGGTTAAAATTATGCGCTTAAAAACGCAGAGCCGTCCCGAATTTGGGACGGCTTTTGTGTATTGTATTGACAGTTATCCTCGTTTACTTTACAATAATAATAGCAAAATACAGGCGGTGAAACTATGGTTGAATCTAAAAAACTTGCCCTTATACGCATTGCGCAGATACTGCACGATTACAGCGACGAAAGGCATCCCCTTTCACAGGAAGAGATTGTGCGCCTTTTGGAGCGCGACTATAATCTTACGGTGGAGCGCAAGGCGGTGGGCAGGAATTTAGCCCTTTTGAAAGAGGCAGACCTCGATATTATCTCCACGCCGCGCGGGTGTTATCTGGAGCGCAGACAGTTTGAAGATTCCGAACTAAAGCTTTTAATTGACGGCGTACTATGCTCCAAACACATAACGGCAGCGCACTCAAAACAGCTTATAGAAAAGCTCGCCAAGCAATCGAATATCTACTTTAAAAAGCACATAAAAAATGTGTATTCCGTCAACGAACGCAACAAGACGGACAACAAAGAGCTGTTCTTAAATATCGAACTTGCTGACGAGGCGATTGAGCGCGGGCGGCAGATTACATTTACATACAACAAATACAGTGCAGACAAAAAGTTGCACAAGTCAGCTTCACACACCGCCAGCCCTTACCAGATGATACTGCACAACCAGCACTACTACCTTATGGCGCTCAACGAAAAATGGCGCAATATGGGCTATTACCGCATGGATAAGATTACGGGAATGGCGGTAACCGACACACCATTGACGCCGCTTTAATCGGTGGATGGCTTTACGGACGGCATAAGCTATAAAGACCTTTCCTCGGCTATGCCGTATATGTTCACCGACAAACCCGAACACATTGAAATGCTTATAGACGGTGGCATACTCGACCAAGTAATCGACTGGTTCGGCTACGATATTGCCATTGAACAAAGCGGCGAAAGATATAAAGTTACGCTTAAAGCAAGCCCCTCCGCGATGGAATTTTGGGCATTGCAATACGTTAAATACGCCGAAATAACCTTCCCCTCCTCCCTCCGCGAACGCATAGCGCAGACATTGAAAGATAGCTTAACAAAATATAGGAAAGTCAAATTATAACTATCACATTCGCTGTTTTAACCCATATTCACGAGCATAATCAATTAAAGCATTCTTCAAGCTAACCAAAAAAGCATCATCATTATTCTGCCCTATAACTTTTAATAGTAAGTTACACATTTCATCATATTGCTCTTGAGTAAATATGATATTAAGCAATTGATAGTACTTCATCCGTCTATCAATATAAGTATGTATTGAATGCGATTTATTTTCAGTATATTTATCATTATATATAAGCTCTATCATTAATTTTTCGCCTTCTTCATAGTCGGCTAATCCCTTGGGATCTTTTGTGTCCATTTTTAATAGCTCAAGTCCCCTATCAAGATAATTTTGAGCATAAGCGTGATTTATCTTAAATGAATTAGGGCGAATTTCTCTAGCTTGAGATAAATATAAATATGCACTATCATAGTCATGTTTATTTGCTTTAAGCAAAGCTCTCTCAAGCCAGTAATAACTTATATTCTTAAAATACGGCTCTATTTCTTTGAATATATTATCGAGCTCATCTGTATCAAAATTAATTTTAAGTTCTTTTTTTAATGAATTAAAGTGCAGCAAACATTCAAATACAATTGTTGATGTATTCAACTTTTGCTCATTAACTTCATCTTTTATAAAAATAAGATACTTTTTTATGATAGATAACTTAAAATTATTGTTTTCATTTATAACATATCTTTTAAAGAAATCTGCTGCTCGTATTTTTAAGTTACCATTGGCATCTACATCCAAAATACTATCTAAATTTTGTATGCGTTCATTAGATATACCACCATAAAAATGACGTACAAATGACGCAGGATAAGATTCTATCCCCATTATTGAAAATAAGATTACATCATACAGAAGCTTTTTCAAATTTCTATCATTAGCAATATTTATGTATTCATTTTCAAAATAAGTTTCATACCCTTCTCCCCGAGACACATAATACAAACAATTAATTAAATTCCCCTGCTTGTTCAATATTTCTAGTCTCCTTTTTTTACTGGAAAACTGTTTTTCACTCAATGTCCCTAATCTATTCTTTTCTTCCAATTTATTATAAATTATTCTAGCTTTAATATCATTAATTTCATATGATAATTTGACAGGATAATAATTATAGAAATTACTAATATCATGGCATTTAGAATTATGCAATAACTGGCTTGCCGTTGTAATTGCGACTATCTTCTTTACATGCACAAATTTAAGTGTGAGCATTTTTGCGATATATGAATAGAACATCGCTGCTTCTTCAAATAAAATAGCTACATTATCATATGATATAAGGTTTAAGTAATTACATAGATTATCAAAATCATAAACCCCATTTACCTTCAGTTCAAACGCATAATAGTCTTTCATGGCAAAATCGTATAGTAACCTCTTTGCATATGTACTTTTACCAATGAAAGATCTACCATATATACAAATCGCAACGCTATTTCTATCACCTATTGCTGCACTAAAAATAGTATTTCTATCATAATAATCAATATCATAGTCATTTTTTATATCATCATAGGTTGTTTTAGCACCACTATATATTTTTGTATCAGACTGATGTATTTTTAATGCATCACTGACTTTTAAAAAACCAGCTGATTTAAGCTGAGATTCATAATAGCTTAAATTGTCCTGCCTATTTTTTACATTACATATGTTAGCTATAAAATCTTCAGCCTTCATTGCAATGTGATGATAATTATCATGTCGTTCAATTAATTTTCTTATTTTTCTACTTTTAATTTCTGGCGATACAAAATAGTGTTGATGGAAATCGTTATATCCAATCTTATATCTTTTAAACAGTTCTGTTTGAATATCATCCTCATCAAACTCTGTACCTATAAAAATAGTATCATTTTCAAAGAAATCGTGTGAGAAAGAATCTATGCTACAGTTTGGCATAGTAAAATTCTTCATATACTCATTATCGCTAAAAACATACCCTGCCTTAGAGTCTCGTACATCCCCATGTAATTTTATTAGAATAGGAACTCCTAAAGTTGCTTTTTCTTGCTCTTTACGCTGGACAATTAATTTTTTGCCCGACTTTTCATACACTTTCTCCACCACATCATCTATGTTTAATGTGTATATTTTATTCCATGGATATTCAGCAAATTTAAACTGCCATTCTGCCGGAGTCGCATCCTTAAATTTATTTGTTAAGTAATTGTTTAATTCATTAGCATTACCATCATTAACAATATTCGAGCAAACTTCTTTTAAATTTTCCGTTGATAACTCATCTATTTCATCACCGCTAAAAAAATTTGTAAGCAATTCGACTTTTAATTTTTCACCATTCGGCATAGGTCCGTACTCATTCGTCGCTCCTATTGAAAAACCTGCTCCTAATAATAGTACAGGAACGCTATTCTCCATAATTTTTATTATGTCTTTCAAAAGTTCTTCCATATCACTTCTCCTTTTAAAATAGCCTATGGCAATACATTTCAGTTATTATTTTTATTATACCACCGACATTAAAAAATTTCAATATCAGTTTTCATAATTACAATAATTAAACATTTGTTTTTTCTTGACAAGCAAAAAGTGATATGATATATTATAGCTGTATCGGGCGAACGGGAGTTTCAAAGATATAAGCAAAATGCCCGTATCGGTGAAAGAAACGAGGGAATCTTAGACGGCTCCGCCA